>Ga0265798_10000612_pt1 | contig 58409 bp, 54 predicted proteins | sample P3T30metagenome_FD_192430 | JGI IMG/M metagenome (GOLD analysis project Ga0265798, IMG submission 192430) | Plant litter microbial communities from East Loma Ridge, Irvine, California - P3 T30 | ecosystem: Environmental > Terrestrial > Plant litter > Unclassified | place: USA: California... | reverse complement strand
AACCCGGCATGTCCACCGCCCCGCACCAGCACCGCCTGGCGGTCGGCATCGACCTGGGCACCACCAACTCGCTGGTTGCCACCGTCCGCAGCGGCAGCCCGGAAGTGCTGAGCGACGAGGAAGGCCGGCCGCTGCTCCCATCGGTGGTGCGCTACCTCCCGAACGGCAACGCCAACATCGGCTACAAGGCGCAGGCCCACCAGACCACCGACCCGAAGAACACCGTGGTCTCGGTCAAGCGCTTCATGGGCCGCGGGCTGAAGGACATCGCCTACGCCGAGAACCTGCCCTACGATTTCATCGATGCCCCCGGCATGGTGCAGATCAACACGGTCGCCGGCATCAAGAGCCCGGTCGAGACCTCGGCCCAGATCCTGGCCACCCTGCGCCAGCGCGCCGAGGATTCGCTCGGCGACGAGCTGGTCGGCGCGGTCATCACCGTGCCCGCCTATTTCGACGACGCCCAGCGCCAGGCGACCAAGGACGCGGCCCAGCTGGCCGGCCTGAACGTGCTGCGCCTGCTGTCGGAGCCGACCGCCGCCGCCATCGCCTACGGGCTCGATCATGGCAAGGAAGGCGTCTACGCCGTCTATGACCTCGGCGGCGGCACCTTCGACATCTCGATCCTCAAGCTCTCGAAAGGCGTGTTCGAAGTGCTGTCCACCGGCGGCGACTCGGCCCTGGGCGGCGACGACTTCGATCACCGCCTGTTCTGCTGGATCGTCGAGCAGGCCAAGCTGGCGCCGCTGTCGGACCACGACACCGCGACCCTGATGGTGAAATCGCGCCAGGCCAAGGAACTGCTGTCGACCAACGAAGAAACCACGATCGAGGCGATCCTGAAGTCCGGCGAGATCGTGCAAGTCACCATCGCCGCCCAGACCTTCGCCGAGATCACCAAGCACCTGGTCGCCAAGACCATGAACGCGATCCGCAAGGCGATGCGCGACGCCGATGTGAGTGTCGAGGACGTCGACGGCGTGGTGATGGTCGGCGGCGCCACCCGCATGCCGCACGTGCGGCGCGCGGTGGGCGACTTCTTCCACACCATCCCGCACGCGAACATCGACCCGGACAAGGTAGTCGCGCTGGGCGCCGCCATCCAGGCGAATCTGCTGGCCGGTAACCGCGCCGAAGGCGACGACTGGCTGCTGCTCGACGTCACTCCGCTGTCCCTCGGCATCGAGACCATGGGCGGCCTGGTCGAGAAGATCATCCCGCGCAACTCGACGATTCCCTGCGCGCGTGCGCAGGAATTCACGACCTTCAAGGATGGGCAGACCGCGCTGGCCGTGCACGTGGTGCAGGGCGAGCGCGAGCTGGTGTCGGATTGCCGCTCGCTGGCGCGTTTCGAGCTGCGCGGCATCCCGCCGATGGCGGCCGGCGCGGCGCGCATCCGCGTGACCTACCAGGTCGACGCCGACGGCCTGCTGTCGGTCTCGGCGCGCGAAACCCGTTCTGGCGTGGAAGCATCGATCACGGTCAAGCCGTCCTACGGCCTGGGCGACGACGACGTGGCGCGCATGCTGCAGGAGTCGTACACCTCCGCGCAAGGCGACATGCAGATGCGCGCGCTGCGCGAAGAGCAGGTCGAGGCCGAGCGCATCCTGCTGGCGACGCAGTCGGCGCTGGATGCGGATATCGACCTGCTGGATGCGTCCGAGCAGGACGAAGTGGCCAAGCTGGTGCATGGCGTGCGCGATGCGATCCACCGCTCCAACGACGCGGCGCTCGAAGCAGGGCAGCGCCAGGATGGCTTGCATGCGGCGGTGCAGGCGCTGGCCAAGGGCACGGAAGAATTCGCGGCGCGCAGGATGGACAAGAGCGTGCGCAAGGCGCTGGCCGGCAAGTCGCTGGACGAAGTCTGAATTAGAACCACCACCCTCAAGACCGTCGTTTCGGCGAAGGCCGGAACCCAATTTCTGCAAGAGCAGACGCAACGCGAACAAACTTGGGTCCCGGCCTTCGCCGGGACGACGGCGGAGCGGCAAACAATATAAACGAGGTTATCCAAGTGCCACAAATCGTCATCCTCCCCCATCCGGTCCTGTGCCCCGAAGGCGCCGTGCTGGAAGCACCTAGCGGCAAATCGGTCTGCGACGTCCTGCTGGAAAACGACATCGAGATCGAACACGCCTGCGACCGCGTCTGCGCCTGCACCACCTGCCACGTGATCGTGCGCGAGGGTTTCGACTCGCTGAACGAGCAGGAAGAGAAGGAAGAGGACATGCTGGACAAGGCCTGGGGCCTGGAGCCGAATTCGCGCCTGTCCTGCCAGGCGATCATCGCCGGTGAAGACCTGGTGGTCGAGATCCCGAAGTACACCATCAACCACGCAGCAGAGAAAAACCACTGAACCACGGAGGGCCGCTATGAAGTGGACCGACGTTTCAAGGATTGCTGAAGCGCTGTACGAGAAATACCCGGACGTCGACCCCGCCACCGTGCGCTTCGTCGACCTGCACAACTGGGTCGTCTCGCTCGAAGACTTCAGCGACGACCGCACGCGCGGCGGCGAACGGGTACTGGAAGCCATTCAGGCGGCATGGATCGATGAAGCAAGCTAAGCACACCAAACACGAACCGGCCGCGCTGCCGGAAGAAGTCCGCCCCGGCCAGTCGGTCGAGCTGCTGAAGGAACTGCACATCCTCACGCGTGACGGCAAGCTCAATCAGGACAGCCGCCGCAAGCTGAAACAGGTCTACCACCTGTATAACTTCATCGAGCCGCTCCTGAAGGATGTGCGCGAGACCAAGCCGAACGTGTCGCTGGTCGACCACGGCGCCGGCAAGTCCTACCTCGGCTTCATCCTCTACGACCTGTTCTTCAAGGGACATGGGGAGGGCGCCCACGTCTACGGCATCGAGACGCGCGAAGAGCTAGTGGCCAAATCGACCGAACTGGCTGCGCGCCTGGGCTTCAGCGACGGCATGTCCTTCCTGCCGCTGTCGGTGGCGGAATCGACCACCTCCGACAAGCTGCCGGAACAGATCGACATCGTCACCGCGCTGCACGCCTGTAACACCGCCACCGACGACGCGATCGACTTCGCGCTCAAGAAGAAGGCCAGGCACATGGTGCTGGTGCCGTGCTGCCAGGCCGAAGTCGCGACCGTGCTGCGCAAGAACAAGGGCCGTGACCTGGGCCGCAGCGCGCTGACCGAGATCTGGCGTCACCCGATCCACACCCGCGAGTTCGGCAGCCAGATCACCAACGTGATGCGCTGCCTGCAGCTGGAAGCGCACGGCTACCAGGTGACCGTGACGGAGCTGGTGGGCTGGGAGCACTCGATGAAGAATGAGCTCATCGTCGCGACCTACAAGAACCTGCCGCGCCGCCGTCCGAGCGAGCGCCTGCAGGAAGTGATGGCTGAACTCGGCCTCGACGAAATGAAACAACGCTTTTACACCCCCGTCACCGCGGAATGAAAAACGAGATGAGCGACATGAACCCGAAGTGGATCGACCTGCGCAGCGACACCGTCACCCAGCCGTCCGAAGCGATGCGCGCCGCGATGGCCGCCGCCGATGTGGGCGACGACGTGTACGCCGACGACCCGTCCGTGAATCGCCTGCAGGACTATGCGGCGGAGCTGTTCGGTTTTGATGCGGGCATGTTCGCCCCGTCCGGCACCCAGACCAACCTGATCGCCCTGATGACCCACTGCGGCCGCGGCGACGAGTATCTGGTCGGCCAGGAAGCGCACACCTACAAGTACGAAGGCGGCGGCGCCGCGGTGCTGGGTTCGATCCAGCCGCAGCCGATCGTCAACCAGGCGGATGGCTCGATCGCTTTGGGCGACATCGAGGCCTACATCAAGCCCGACGACATGCACTTCGCGCGCACCCGCCTGCTGGCGCTCGAGAACACCATCGGAGGCCGCGTACTGCCGCAGGAGTACGTGCTTGCCGCGACCAGGCTGGCGCATGACAAGGGCCTCGCCACTCACCTCGATGGCGCGCGCATCGCCAACGCGGCGGTCAAGAACGGCGTCAGCCTGCGTGAAGCGGTGCAGGGCTTCGATACCGTTTCGGTCTGCCTGTCCAAGGGCCTGGGCGCGCCGGTCGGCTCGGTGCTGCTGGGTCCCAAGGCCTTCATCGAACAGGGCAAGCGCTGGCGCAAGATGCTGGGCGGCGGCATGCGCCAGGCCGGCGTGCTGGCGGCGGCTGCGCAGTATGCGCTCGAGAACAACGTGCAACGCCTGGCCGACGACCATGCCAACGCCGCTGAACTGGCGCGTGGCCTGTCGCAGATCGCGGCCTTGACGGTCGGTACGCCGCAGACCAACATCTTCTGGCTGGACGTTCCCGCCAGCGCTTGCGAGCCGCTGCGTCAAGCCCTGGCGCGCGCACAGATCCGCGCCTCGGTTGGCCCGCGCATGCGGCTGGTGACGCACCTGGACGTGAGCGCCGCCGATGTGGCGCGCACCGTCGAGGTGTTCACGGCATTCTTCGCAGACTGGCGGGGCGAATGAGCGATAAGATGACTGCGGACGGTATCCGCCTGGCCAAGCGCGTCGCCGCGCAACTCGGCTGTTCGCGCGCCGAAGCGGAACGCTACATCGCCGGCGGCGGCGTCAGCGTCGATGGCGCCATCGTCGAGGATCCGGCCAGCCGCGTGCTGCCGGCGCAGGAGGTGCGCGTGCTGCCCGGCGCCTCGGCCGACGAAGCGCCGCCGGTCACCATCCTGCTGCACAAGCCAGCCGGTCTGAATTCCGGCGTCGGCGCGCGCGGCGAGCCGGCTCTGGACTGCGTGACGGCCGAAGCGCACGAGGCGCAGGGGCATGGGCAGCAGCGCTTCCTGAAGCGTCATCTCACCAGGCTGACCCTGACGTCGCCGCTCGAGACCGATGCGAGCGGGCTGGTGGTCTATACGCAGGACTTCCGCGTCGCGCGCAAGTTGATGGACGAGGCGGATCGGGTGGAGCAGGAGTTCATTGTCGACGTCAGCGGCACGATCAAGGATGGCGGACTGGCGCTGCTGAATCACGGCTTGAGCTTCAACGGCAAGCCGATCGCGCCGATGAAGGTGAGCTGGCAGAACGAACACCGGCTGCGGTTTGCGCTCAAGGGCGTCAAGCCGGGGCTGATCGACCATATGTGCCGGGCGGTGGGACTGGAGATCGTCGAGATGCGGCGGATCCGGATTGGGCGAGTGTCGATGGCGGGGGTGTCGGTTGGTCAGTGGCGCTATCTGCTCGACTACGAAAGGTTCTAACGAGCTGCATGCAAAATTGGGTTCCGGCGAAGGCCGGAACCCAAGTCCGTCGCGTTCGTTACCGCTTCTTCAACAGCTGCGCCCCAAGCAAAGCCCCAAGCGCCACCACCCCCACAACCAGCGCCTTGTTCTGCTGCGGCGCCTGCGGCCTGCGCTGCCCGCTATGAATCCCGCTCGCCCCCGATGGCGGCGCGTATAACGCCCCACGCGTATCCGGCGTCCTTTCCGCCTTGCGCTCCCACCGCTCCAGCATCCGATTCATCCCCGCCGCCAGCAGATTCGGCGCCGCGAAATTCGCCAGCCTGAACAAGGACGCCGGCGCACCGACCGCCGTCGTAGGACGCGGCCGCCGCGCCAGCGCCACCACCGCATCGGCCACCGTCTCCGGCCTCAATGCCCCCGGCGGATACGACAGCTTCGCGCCCGTATAGTTCGCCCCGTGGCTGAACCCCGGCGAATCGACAAAGGTCGGATACACGTCGCACACGTGGATATGCGGCCGACGGCTCAATTCCGCGCGCAGCGACTCGCTGAAGCCGCGCAGCCCGTATTTGCTGGCGGTGTAGGCCGCCGCATAGGGCGAGGGCACGAAGCCGCCCACCGAGATCATGTTGACCCAGATGCCCTGGTCCTGGTCGAGGAAGATCGGCAGCACCGCGTGGGCATCGTTCATGTGGCTGAGGAGGTTGGTCTCGATCACGCGGCGGTGATCCGCCAACGGCACGTCGACGTACTTGCCGACCACGCCGGCGCCGACGTTGCTGAACCACAGGTCGATCCGGCCCAGGGATTCCCGCGCCTTGCGGGCAAACGTCGCGACCGCATCGGCGTCGGTCGCATCCACCACCAGCGCTTCGGCCGTAGCGCCGGCCTCGCGGCAGCGTCGCACCACATCGTCCAGCCCGTCCTTGCCCCGTGCGCCCAGCACCAGTTGCGCGCCCTCGCGCGCGAAGGCGACGGCGGTCGCGGCCCCGATGCCGCTCGATGCGCCCATAATGACGACGCGAATATTGGAAAGCTTCATGGTTCACCTTTCTAGGAGATAGCGTGAAACCGGTGATTATTCCGTTGTTCTCGATCTCGCCGTGTTCGAATGCTCCGCGGCAAGAATTGCTGCCCACAGGGGTCAGGTGCGCGCCGATTGTGCAAATCAAGGCATACTGACAACAATTTCATCCACGTCACGCCAATGCACGCCGTTTCCAGTCACCCTTTCGATTACCTGCCGCTCGCCGGCGAAATGGTGACACGGCTGCGCAGCACCGACTGGCTGTCGACCGGCCTCGGCGATCCCGCCACCTGGCCGGAGGCGCTGCGTCTGCAGCTCAATGTCTGCTTCGAGTCGCAGTTTCCGATTGCCGTCTGGTGGGGGCCCGAGCTGGTCCAGTTCTATAACGATTTTTACCGGCCGATCCTGGGCTCGAGCAAGCATCCGAGCGCGTTCGGGCGGCCTGCGGTGGAAACCTGGCCCGACATCTGGCCGACCATCGGACCGATGGTGGCGCAGGTGATGCAACAGGGCGTCGCCGTTCGCGGCGAGGACATGGAGCTGGTGTTGGAGCGCAATGGCTACCCCGAGCTGTGCTTCTTCACCTTCTCGTATAGCCCGATCCGCGATATCGACGGCCAGGTCAAGGGCATGTTCACCGCCGCTGTCGAGACCACCGCGCGGGTCCATGCAGAACGCCGCCGCGCATTCCAGCTGAACCTGGCGGACAAGCTGCGCAGCAAAGGGACCACAGACGAGGTGATCGGCATCGCAACCGAGCTGATCCGCACCCACCTGAAGGTGACGCGTGCCTACTACGCCGAGGTCGACGACGCTGCCGGCACCTTCCACATTCCCGCGCAATGGACGCAGAGCGGCGACCTGCCGCCGCTGCCGCTCCACGGCGAGATCTCGGCTTTCAGTCCCTACCTGCTGCAGATGCTGCGAAGCGGTCAGGCGCTCGTGGCCGAGCACATCGGCAGCGAACCGCAGCTCGCGCCGTTCGCCGGCGCCTACGAGGGCCTGGCGATGCAGTCGGTGGTCGTCATACCGCTCATCAAGGGCGGGCGACTGCGCGGCAATTTCAATGTGGGCCACGAGGCGGCGCGCCGCTGGACCCCGGAAGAGGTCGAGATCATCGCCGACGTCGCCGAGCGCACCTGGGAAGCGATCGAGCGCGCCCGCGCCGAGGAAGCCTTGCGCGTGGCGAGCCGTTCGAAAGACGAATTCCTTGCCATGCTGGCGCACGAGCTGCGCAATCCGCTGGCGCCGATCAGCGCCGCGGCCAGCCTGCTGTCGCTGGCGCGCCTCGACGAAAGCAAGGTGCAATCGACCAGCGCCGTCATCAAGCGCCAGGTCGCGCACATGACGGGACTGATCGACGACCTGCTCGATATCTCGCGCGTCACGCGGGGCCAGATCACGCTCGAACAGAACCAGATCGACGTGCGCGACATCATCGCCGATGCACTGGAGCAGGCGCAGCCGGCGATCTCGAAACGCCACCATGTGCTGCACTACGCGCCCGGCGCCGCCCGCGCCTGGGTGCTCGGCGACCGCAAGCGGCTGGTGCAGGTGTTCGCCAATCTTCTCGACAACGCCGCCAAGTACACGCCATCCGGCGGAATCGTCACCGTGACGCTGGAGGTGCGTGCACAGGATGTGCAAGTCTCGGTGGCCGACAACGGCATCGGCATGTCCGCCGAGCTGGCGGGCCATGCCTTCGAGTTGTTCACCCAGGGACAGCGCAGCGCGGATCGGGCGCAAGGTGGCCTGGGGATCGGCCTGGCGCTGGTGCGCACACTGGTCGAGCTGCACGGTGGGGCGGTGCTCGCCCGTAGCGCCGGTGCCGGCCTCGGCAGCCAGTTCACCGTGACCTTGCCGCGCATCGCGGATGCCTCGGACACGCTCGCAACGGTGTCAGCCGAAGGACAGGCGCGCGTGGCGGCGCCATTGAAGGTCCTGGTGGTCGACGACAACGTCGATGCCGCCATGATGCTGGCGCTGCTGGTCAGGAGCGCCGGGCACGAGGTCACGGTGGAGCACGGCTCGCTGGCCGCGCTGGAGCGCATCATGGCGATCGCGCCGGACGTCTGCCTGCTCGACATCGGGCTGCCCGACCTGGATGGCAACGGGATGGCCCGGCGCTTGCGATCGATGCCGGGGCTGCACCCGCCAGTGCTGATCGCCGTGACGGGCTACGGGCAGCAATCCGATCGGGACAATGCGCTGACGGCCGGATTCGACCATTTCTTCACCAAGCCGGTGGACATCGGCCGACTGACGGACCTGCTTGCCACCTTGACCCCGGCCTGAGCCGGCGCCGCGCCTATTTCTTGCGCGGCCTGGGCAGTGCGATCAGGCGGGTTCCCGCCAGGCGGTCGTGCAGGAATTGACGTTCCTTGTCCAGGAATGCACTGGCGCTCCATGCGAGCAGGCCGGCGCCGAGCAGGATCGCGGTCTCGGCCTTGCCATGCAGGTCGAAGACGGCGCGCAGCAGCAGCGCCGGCGCGAACCAGCCCCAGGCCAGCACGTAGCGCAGCAGCGCGGTCCTGAACGGCAACTTGGCATGCCCGACTTTGATCACCTTCATGCGCCAGGTCTTCATCGCCAGCGTGTGCCCGCTATCGATCCAGCACCACATGAAGTAGGCGCCCGCGGCCGTCACCAGCCAGAGGTTCATGCCAATCTTTGCCAAGGGATGCTGGTTGTTCAGCGTGACCAGCATGTACAGCCCGATCGCGAAGGCGCACACGGCGAACAGGCAGAAGGCTTCGTACACCATCGCCATCAGGCGGCGCCGGATGGTCGGGGTTTCGACCTTGACCGGATTAGTTGCTGGCGTTGCTGGCGCTGGTGTTGCCTGGGCTGCTTGCATTGGATGCATTCTGTGGAGGAGAAACAGCGGTAGGAGCGCCGGCTGCTGCGGGCGCGGTGACGGTGGCAGGCGGCGTCGGAGCAGGGGTGGCCGCGGTCGTGGCCGCAGGTGGCGTCGGCAGGATGCAGGACGTCCCGCGCCGCATCGCGCCGGGCGGGCAGGGCACCGGGGCATCGATCATCGGCGAATGCGGCATCGCCGGCGCGCCCTGCGGCTTGGCGCCGGAGTGCGCCAGCTTGCGTTTTTCTTCGTCGGACAGCTGATTGTAGCTTTCCCAGCTCGCGGCCTTGCGGCCCGGGTCGAGCCGGCGGGTCTTGTTGAAGTTCTCGCGCGCGAGGTTGCGCTGTTCCGGGGTCAGCTTCATCCATTCGCGCATGCGGTCGTGGACACGCTGCTTCTCGGCCGGGCTCATCGATGCGAAGCGGGCGGACAGCTCGAGCCAGCGGCGCTTGCGCATGCCTTCCATCTGGTCCCACTCGGGCTTCAGGGGCGCAAGCGCGGCCTGCTGGCTGCGCGAGAGTTCGCGCCAGAGCGGCTTGTCGAGGGTCTTGGCAACCGGTTTGGCGCCGGCGCCGGTGGTGTCCGCCGCATCGACGCCGCGCGCGGCGGGCGCCGTCGATTCGGACCGGTTGTAGACCGCCCAGGTCGCGGCCCCGGCAATCAAGACCGCTGCCGCAGTTGCAACAACGGCGATGCGAGGCTTCGGAGCGGACTTCGTCATTGCTGGCGCTGTTGCGACTCCACGTAGGCGTTGAAACCATGGTCGAGGTAGGCGGTCAGCGGCAGCTCGTCGGCCAGCACGGCGGCGTCGATGTCGGCCAGGGCGGCAACGTGCTCCTGCTGTTCGTACTGGTACACGCCGCCCATGCCGATGACCAGTGCCAGCATCGGGATCGCTACGCCGAGGCGTGCCAGCGCCGGGCCGCTGAACAGGGCATTGAAGTCGAACAGCGGACGCTTGGCCGGCTTGGAAGCGGCATCCGGCTTCCTGCGCGCCAGCGCGGCCGCGCGCGCCGCCGCCAGCCGGTCGGTAGTCGAGGCCGGCAGTGCGTCGAGGTTTTCGTTCAGGGCATGGCGTACCTTGTACGCGAAGTTGATGTCGTCCGTGTTCATAGCTTGATTCCCTTGGCCTTGAGCGCCGCGGCGAGGGTGTGAGTTGCGCGTGAGCAATGCGTCTTGACGCTTCCCTCGGAGCATCCCATCGCTTGGGCCGTTTCGGCCACGTCCATGTCCTGCCAGTAACGCATGAGGAAGGCTTCCCGTTGACGCGCCGGGAGCTTTTCTACCTCTTGTTCGATCAGGCGCAAGGTTTGTGCGCGTTCGAATTGATCCGCGCTCGACTCCGCAGCGGCTGTCCCTTCCTCTGCTTCGTACGAGGAAAGTATATCAAAGTCCTCGTCATCCCCCTCATGCCGGCTGAAGCCCGAAAAGAGGCTGATCCAGGTGTTGCGGACCTTTTCGCGGCGGAAGTAGTCGAGGATGGTGGTCTGCAGGATGCGCTGGAACAGCATCGGCAATTCCGCAGCCGGCTTGTCGCCGTATTTTTCGGCCAGCTTGATCATCGCATCCTGCACGATGTCGAGCGCCGATTCGTCCTTGCGCACCGCATACACCGCCTGCTTGAACGCACGCCGTTCGACATTCTCGAGGAAGTCGCTGAGTTCTTTGTCTGTGGCCATGCGTGGTTAAAAAGGGCTGGATGCGAATGCCGTAAGGAAAACTGTCGAATCCTAGCAAAAAACCATGCCGCGTGCATCCAAATCGCGCATTACGGCCATTTTCGGGGCGTCGGGCCGCGTGCAAAAAGTGCATGAAGTTAGACGAAATGATTCGTTGTTGCGCCTGACACGCGTCGATAAGCTGGATCTACGATCAATGATTCCCGCCACATCATGCCGCTCGATTCGACCCGCCAGGATTTCGACATCCGCCCTTTTGTGAACCAGCCACTCGGCGCCGAGGTGCTCGGCCTCGATCTCGCCCGCCCGCTGAGCATCGACGACTTCGACCGCCTGCACCGCGCTCACCTCGAGCACCACGTGCTGGTGTTCCGCGACCAGACCTTCACGCCGCAGCAGCAGGTCGAGTTCAGCCGCCGCTTCGGTGCGCTGCAGATCCACGTGCTGCGCCAGTTTCAGCTGCTTGAGGCGCCGGAGGTGCTGATCATCTCCAACATCCGCGAAAACGACCAGCCGATCGGCTTGGGCGACGCCGGCCACTTCTGGCATTCCGACCTGTCCTATAAGGCGGTGCCGAGCCTGGGCTCGATGTTGCACGCGCAGGAATTGCCGAGCGAGGGCGGCGACACCTTGTTCGCCAACCAGCATGCAGCCTACGAGAGCCTGCCGGCCGCGCTCAAGCGCGAGATCGCCGGTCTCACCGCCGAACACAGCTACCTGGCGCGCTATGAAGAGCTGCGCCAGCGCAATCCGTGGCGCCCGAAGCTGACGCAGGAACAGATCGACGAAGTGGTGCCGGCCGTGCATCCGGTGGTGCGCACCCATCCGGAGACGGGGCGCCAGGCGCTGTTCGTCAGCGAGCATTTCACGACGCGCATCCTGGGTGTTTCGGAAGAGCGCAGCCGCGAACTGCTCGACGCCCTGTTCGCGCACAGCACCCAGGAGCAATTCGTCTATCGCCACCAATGGCAGGCGCGCGACCTGGTGTTCTGGGACAACCGTTCGCTGATGCACCTGGCAACGAGCTTCCCGCAGGAGCAGCGCCGCAAGCTCTACCGCACGACCATCGAGGGCGACGTCCCGTTCTGACCTTTTTATCAAGGCAACCATGATCAAGATGAAATTCACGGCCGCGGCCGTCGCGCTGGCCCTCGGTGTGTCCGGGACGGCGCAGGCCGAAGGCAAGATCCGCATCGCCGAGCAGTTCGGCATCGTTTACCTGCTGCTGAACGTGGCGCAGGACCAGAAGCTGATCGAGAAGCACGGCAAGAAGCTCGGTGTCGATATCGACGTCGACTGGGTCAAGCTGTCGGGCGGCGCGGCGATCAACGATGCGCTGCTGTCGAACTCGATCGATGTGGCCAGCGCGGGGCTGGGGCCGTTGTTCACGATCTGGGATCGCACCGCGGGACGCCAGAACGTGCGCGCGATCGCGTCGTTGGGCAATTTCCCGTATTACCTGGTGAGCACCAATCCGGCGGTGAAGACCATTGCCGACTTCAGCCAGAAGGACCGCATTGCGCTGCCGGCCGTCACCGTGTCGGTGCAGGCGCGCATCCTGCAGATGGCAGCAGCGAAGCAGTGGGGCAAGGCGGAATTCAAGAAGCTCGATCCGATCACGCAGACCTTGCCGCACCCGGATGCGGCGGCAGCCCTGATTGCGGGCAAGACCGAGCTGAACGCGCACTTTGGCAATCCGCCGTTCCAGGAGCAGGAGCTGGCAGGGAATCCGAATGCGAAGATCGTGCTGAACTCTTATGACGTGCTGGGTGGGCCAGCTTCGGCGACCGTACTGTACGCGACCGAGAAGTACGTGAAGGAGAATCCGAAGACCTATCGCGCCTTCATCGATGCGCTGGGTGAGGCAGCGCAGCTGGCGTCGACCAACCCGGAAGCGGCGGCGGATGCCTACCTGCGCGTGAACAAGGGCAATATCGACCGGGCCTTGCTGATCAAGGTGATCAAGAATCCGCAGGTGCAGTTCAAGGTGGCGCCGCAAAATACTTTGGTCATGGGTCAGTTCCTGCACGAAGTCGGCGCGATCAAGACCAAACCGGCGAGCTGGCGCGATTACTTCTTCGTGCATCCGGCGCTCGACAAGGGGAGCTGAGCATGAGCCCGCTGAACCTGGTGCCGCCACCATCGCCCGCGCCGCTGCTGCGCGCCGAGCACGTCACGCTCGAGTACAAGGGCGAGCATGGCGTCGTGCGCGCGACCGAGGACGTGAGCTTTGACGTCTACTCGGGCGACCGCTTCGTGCTGCTGGGGCCGTCTGGCTGCGGGAAGTCGACCTTGCTGAAAGCGGTGGGCGGCTTCATTACGCCACAGGCGGGCAGCTTGAGCCTGGGCGGGAAGGCGATCAGTCAACCAGGGCCGGACCGGATCGTTGTGTTCCAGGAATTCGACCAGCTGCCGCCGTGGAAGACGGTGCGGGAGAACGTCATGTTCCCCATGCTGGCCGGTGGCGTGAAGCGCAAGGACGCGGATGGGCGGGCGCGTCACTGGCTGGGCAAGGTCGGACTGGCAAGGTTTGCCGATGCCTACCCGCATACCTTGTCGGGCGGGATGAAGGCGCGGGTGGCGATTGCGCGGGCGCTGGCGATGCAGCCGGACGTGTTGCTGATGGATGAGCCGTTTGCGGCGCTCGATGCGCTGACGCGGCGGACCATGCAGGAAGAGTTGCAGCAATTGTGGGACGAGATCGGGTTCACGATGCTGTTCGTGACGCATTCGATCGAGGAGGCACTGGTGGTGGGGAACCGGATTTTGTTGTTGTCGCCGCATCCGGGGCGAGTGAGGGCGGAGTTGAATAGTCATCAGTTCAGTTTGGCGAGTGCGGGGAGTAGCGAGTTTCAGGCGGCCAACCAACGTATTCATGGCTTGTTGTTTGGTGGTGGGGTGACGCATGAGCCGGTTTCCCAAGCCACGAAAGTCGTGAATGAATAATCCGCCGATTCGTGCCGAATACGTGCTGGAAACTGCAGCACCCGTGGCCCCGGTAGCCCAGCAACATGTCCATACCAATCCGGATCTTGGCTGGCTGCGCAAGTTGGGCATGCTGGCGGTGATCGCCGTTGCCTGGGAAGCAGTCGCCCGCTACTTCGATAACGACCTGTTGCTGCCGGGCGCCATCCAGACCGGAAAGGCGTTTGCCGAAGGGGTTGCCTCAGGAGAGCTGTGGGGCTATATCAGTGTGTCGCTGAAGATCCTGACGCAGGGCTTTGTGCTCGGCGTGATCGGATCATTCCTGTTGACCTGGCTGGCCGTGTCCAGCAAGGCTGGCCGCGAACTGATCGATACGCTGACGTCGATGTTCAACCCGCTGCCGGCGATTGCGCTGCTGCCGCTGGCGCTGCTGTGGTTCGGGCTCGGGAAGGGCAGCCTCTTGATGGTGCTCGTGCATTCGGTGCTGTGGCCGCTGACCCTGAACGCTACCGCGGGCTTCCGCTCGGTGCCCGAGACCCTGCGCATGGCCGGTCGCAACTATGGTCTCGGCGGGCTGCGTATGGTGCTGCAGATCCTGATTCCCGCGGCATTGCCGAGCATCCTGTCGGGCCTGAAGATTGGCTGGGCATTTGCCTGGCGCACCTTGATCGCTGCCGAGCTGGTGTTCGGCAGCACCTCGGGGCAGGGCGGGCTCGGCTGGTACATCTTCCAGAGCCGCAACGAGCTTTTCACCGACAAGGTGTTCGCGGGCCTGGCCGCCGTCATCCTCATTGGCCTGGCTATCGAGCACTTCGTGTTCCAGACCATCGAGCGCGTGACCGTCCGCCGCTGGGGCATGCAACGCTGATTCGCACCGCGCACCATTTTGGTACAAGAAAAATAATCTTCCACACCGCTTGACCAAAATGGTGCAACGCAGTAATGTGTTCCGACGCTTTGCACCCCCAAAGCTCCCAAGTCATCCGGTCCAGGCCCACTCGCCCATTCCGGACTGACGCGCTTTCATTTGTAGGCAGTTTGCTCCGACCCGCGCCACAAGCGCGAGAGATGCGTCCCACCGCCAACAAACACTCAAGCCGAACGAGTTGCGCCCAGCGCTCGTGCGTAAGGTCCCTACGGCGACCTGAACCACGGACGTGCCACGCAGAGAGAAGGGAAGCATGAGGGTTGTTGCGTCAGTCGCACCTCGTTAGGAACGGGCATCCGATCAAACTCCCATTGGGTCTTGAAAGGAATGTACATGAGTAACGAAACATCAGCCCCTATCACGGGCGCTGAGATTGTGGTGCGTTGTCTCGCGGAAGAGGGCGTCAAGCACGTCTTCGGTTATCCCGGCGGGGCAGTCCTCTACATCTACGACGCCATCTTCAAACAGGACAAGTTCCAGCACGTCCTGGTGCGCCACGAACAGGCCGCAGTCCACGCCGCAGACGCCTATTCGCGCAGCTCCAACACCGTCGGCGTCGCCCTGGTCACTTCCGGCCCTGGCGTGACCAATGCCGTGACCGGCTTATCGACGGCGTACATGGATTCGATCCCGATGGTCGTGATTACCGGCCAGGTGCCGAGCCACGCGATCGGCCAGGACGCCTTCCAGGAATGCGACACGGTCGGCATTACCCGCCCCGTGGTGAAGCACAATTTCCTGGTCAAGGACGTCAAGGACCTGGCCTCGACCATCAAGAAAGCCTTCTTCATCGCCCGCACCGGCCGTCCCGGCCCCGTGCTGGTCGACATCCCGAAGGACATCAGCATGCACAAGTGCATGTACGAATACCCTCGCGAGATCGAGATGCGTTCGTACAAGCCGGTCGACAAGGGCCACGCGGGCCAGATCCGCAAGGCCGTGCAATTGCTGCAGCAAGCTGAACGGCCGATGATCTACGCCGGCGGCGGCGTCATCCTGGCCAATGCCTCGAACGAACTGAACCGCATGGTCGAGAAGACCGGCTTCCCGGTCACCAACACGCTGATGGGCCTGGGCGCCTCGCGCTCCTCGAGCCCGCACTTCGTCGGCATGCCGGGCATGCACGGCACTTATGAAGCGAACATGGCGATGCAGCACTGCGACGTCCTGATCGCCATCGGCGCCCGTTTCGACGACCGCGTGATCGGCAACCCCAAGCACTTCGCCAGCAATCCGCGCAAGATCATCCACATCGACATCGATCCTTCCTCGATCTCGAAGCGCGTGAAAGTCGACATCCCGATCGTCGGCAACGTCAAGGATGTGCTGGTCGAACTGCTGTCGCAGCTGGAGGCCTCGACCGCGCAACCGCAGACGCATGCGCTTCAGGCATGGTGGAAGCAGATCGCCGAATGGCGCGGCCGCGATTGCCTGGCCTATGCCGGCTCGAACGAGCTGATCAAGCCGCAATCCGTCATCGAGCAGCTGCACAAGGTGACCGACGGCGACGCCTTCATCACCTCGGACGTCGGCCAGCACCAGATGTGGGCCGCGCAGTACTACGGCTTCGACAAGCCGCGCCGCTGGATCAATTCGGGCGGCCTGGGCACCATGGGCGTCGGCCTGCCGTACGCGATGGGTGTGCAGATGGCGAACCCGGGCGCGACGGTCGCCTGCGTGACGGGCGAAGGCTCGATCCAGATGTGCATCCAGGAGCTTGCCACCTGCAAGCAATATCACCTGACGCCGAAGATCATCCTGCTGAACAACCGCTTCCTCGGCATGGTCCGTCAGTGGCAGCAGATCGACTACGGCTCGCGCTATTCCGAGTCCTACATGGATTCGCTGCCGGACTTCGAGAAGCTGGCCGAGGCCTACGGCCACGTCGGCATGCGCATCGAGAAACCGGGCGACGTCGAGGGTTCCTTGCGCGAAGCCTTCGCCATGAAAGACCGGCTGGTGTTCATGAACTTCATCACCGACCAGAGCGAAAACGTGTGGCCGATGGTCAAGGCGGGCGCAGGTTTGAGTGAAATGCTGCTCGGCTCGGAGGACCTGTAATGCGACACATCATTTCCGTCCTCCTCGAAAACGAAGCCGGCGCGCTGTCGCGTGTGGTCGGCCTGTTCTCGGCGCGCGGCTACAACATCGAAACCCTGACCGTGGCGCCGACCGAAGACGCGACCCTGTCGCGCATGACCATCGTCACCAGCGGCTCGGACGACATCATCGAGCAGATCACCAAGCACCTGAACCGCCTGATCGAGGTGGTCAAGGTGGTCGACCTGACCGAAGGCCAGCACATCGAGCGTGAGCTCATGCTCATCAAGGTGCGCGCCGTCGGCAAGGAGCGCGAAGAGATGAAGCGCACCGCCGACATCTTCCGCGGCCGCATCATCGACGTGACCGAGAAGACCTACACAATCGAACTGACCGGCGCCAAGAGCAAGCTGGATGCCTTCATCGACGCCATCGACCGCGCCTCCATCCTGGAAACCGTCCGTACCGGCGGCTCCGGCATCGGCCGCGGCGAACGCATCCTGAAGGTTTGACGGCCCGCGCCCGCACGCATACACAACATTAAAAATTTAAAAGGAATGACCATGAAAGTGTTCTACGACAAAGACTGCGACCTCTCCCTCATCAAAGGCAAGAACGTCGCCATCATCGGCTATGGCTCGCAAGGCCACGCCCACGCCCAGAACCTGTCGGAATCCGGCGTCAACGTCACCGTCGGCCTGCGCCGCGGCGGCGCTTCCTGGAACAAGGTCGAAGCCGCCGGCCTGAAGGTCGCCGAAGTCGACGACGCAGTCAAAAACGCCGACGTCATCATGATCCTGCTGCCCGACGAAAACATCGCCGAGGTCTACAAGAACAACGTCGAACCCAACGCCAAGCAGGGCGCCGCGCTGGCCTTCGCCCACGGCTTCAACGTCCATTACGGCCAGGTGGTCCCGCGCGCCGACCTCGACGTCATCATGATCGCCCCGAAAGCCCCGGGCCACACCGTGCGCGGCACCTACCGCCAGGGTGGCGGCGTGCCGCACCTGGTCGCGGTGTATCAAGATAAATCCGGCGCCGCGCGCGACATCGCGCTGTCCTATGCCATGGCTAACGGCGGCGGCCGCGCCGGCATCATCGAGACCAACTTCCGCGAAGAAACCGAGACCGACCTGTTCGGCGAGCAGGCCGTGCTGTGCGGCGGCGCCGTCGAGCTGATCAAGGCCGGCTTCGAGACCCTGGTGGAAGCCGGCTACGCGCCGGAAATGGCCTACTTCGAGTGCCTGCACGAGCTGAAGTTGATCGTCGACCTGATCTACGAAGGCGGCATCGCCAACATGAACTACTCGATCTCGAACAATGCGGAATACGGCGAGTACGTCACCGGCCCGAAAGTCGTCACCGCGGCGACCAAGGAAGCGATGAAGCAGTGCCTGAAGGACATCCAGACCGGCGAGTACGCGAAGAGCTTCATCCTCGAGAACAAGGCCGGCGCCCCGACCCTGATCTCGCGCCGCCGTTTGACCAGCGAGCACCAGATCGAGGAAGTCGGCGCCAAGCTGCGCGCGATGATGCCGTGGATTGCGAAAAACAAGCTGGTGGACCAGTCGAAGAACTAAGCGACGGTTTCCACACAAAGGGCGGCAAGCGCTGTGCAGGCGCTTGCCGCTTTTTTATTTTGCGCGGGAGCGCAGGAGCGGTGTGATATCGATCGCCTCGGCCATCGCGCGATAACCGGCGTCGCCCGGATGCAGGTGGTCGCCTGAATCGAATTCGGGACGAATGCGGCGGGGCTGCTGCGGGTCGCGCAGCACGGCGTCGAAGTCGACGACGGCGTCGAACAGGCCGGCGCTGCGCAGCCAGCCGTTCAGGTGCTGGCGCAAGCGTTCTTTCGCTGGACTGTAGTGCCCCGCGAAGGGCGTGCCGGCCAGGGCGTCTTCGAACGGCGGCAACGTCCCCACGGTGATCCGCAGGCCGCGTGCGTGCACGGCCGCAGCCAGTTGCCGGTAGCCAGTCTGCAGCGCCTCCAGCATCACGGGGCGCTCCTTTGGTGCGAACGGGCTACCTGGCCAGCCGATGTCGTTGATGCCGAGCAGGACGATCACATCCGACACGCCCGGCTGCCCAAGCACGTCCCGATCGAGACGCGCCAGCGCGCTGCGGCCCATGCCGTCACTGAGCAGGCGTGCGCCCGAGATGCCCGCGTTGGCGACGGCGACGCCGTGCGCGGCCAGGCGCTGGGCCAGGAAGTCCGGCCAGCGGCGGTCGGCATCCGGTGTCGAACCATTGCCGTCCGTGATCGAGTCGCCGAGGGCCACCACGGTGCGCGCGCCGGGGGCGCCATCGACCAGCACCGCGTTCAGGAACAGCCGCCCGCCGAAACGTTCGCCGTCCGATTTGCCGTGGTGAAGTGCGAAGGTCTGCTGTCCGCCCCAGTGAAAGGTCTGCACTGTCGTGCGTGCCGGCAGGTAGCTGCTGACCTGCAGGCGCGCCAGTGCCGGCACGGTAAGCGCCACCGGATCGCTGATGACGCTGGCGCCCGGTGCGATCCACGTCGTAGTGGCGCCCGAGAAGGTAAGGCGTGCAGGATCGCCGGCCTGGCCTGCAAAGCCGACGCGGACGTCGCCGACGGCCAGCGCTTCCTTGCCGTAGCGGTTCGAGAAGACCAGCCTGATCCGGCTCCCGCCGCTGCTGAGGCGCACGGTTTCCCGCACGGTCTGGTGGTAGAGCACGGCCGGGACGTTCATCGGCAGGACGAAGCTGCTGTTCCAGGCCGGCTGGGGAGCCGCGTACCAGGAAGTGACCCAGTTCCCGCGATCCGGGATGGACGAGGGTGCTGCGGCCAAGGCGCAATTGGTTACGAAAGCGAGGCATAGACCGGCGATGGCATTGCGGATTGTATTCATCGTTTACTCCATAAAGGGAGCCCTACGATAGGTCATGCAGTATCTGGTATGAAGACGGTAAAATGGAACATTGCTCATTCCAATTTGGAATAATATGGATACGCTTCGCGCCCTGCGCCTTTTTGTGCGCACGATCGAACTCGGCAGCCTCAGCGCTGCAGCTCGGGAGGCCGGCACCACGCAACCCACTGTGAGCAAGCTGCTTGCCCAACTGGAGGAAGACCTTGCGGTGCGGCTGTTTGAGCGCAGCACGCGCGGCTTATCGCCGACCGAGCAGGGCCAGCAATTTCATCGTGACAGCAAGCTGGTGCTCGAACAGTACGACGCCGCAGTCAGCGCCGTGCAGGGGATGACCGGCAAACCGTCCGGCCTCTTGCGCGTCAATGCGCCGGTGGCGCTGGGGCAGTACCGGCTGAACGCGATCGTCCAGCAATTCCTGGCCGCGCATCCTGCGATCGAGATCGAGCTGATCCTGAACGACCGTTTTGTCGACCTGGTGGAAGAGGGCGTCGATATCGCATTTCGCCTGGGCGGCGTGGCGCCGCCGGATGCCGTCGGCCGGCGCCTGGCGACGATCCCGCGCATGTTGGTCGCGGCGCCAGGCTATCTTGCCGGGCGCGGAACGCCGGTCACTCCGCAAGACTTGCCGGCGCATGACTTCGTACGTTTCGCCTGGACGCCGGGCAGCACGCTCGCACTGAGTCGCAATGGGGAGGGAGTGCAGGTAGCGGCGGCCTGTCGCTACCGCGTAAACAATGCCCTGGCGATCCGCGAAGCCCTGGCGCTCGGCAGCGGCATCGGCGTCTGCCCGGAATGGCTGGTGCGCGACCTGCTGGACAGCGGCGCGCTGGTGCGCGTGCTGCCGGACTGGTCCGCCAGCCCGCAGGATTTGTATTTGCTCTACCCGTCACGCCGCTTCCAGCCCCTGCGCGCGCGGCTCTTCATCGATTTCGCCGTCGAACGAATCCGGGCCCTGCCGGGGTTCGAGGACACGCCATGACAGTTTCACGACAAATCGAGACAGCTGTTACCACCCCATTCAGTTGCAACCGTTCATTACAAAAACACGACAGTTCCCCGAGACCCAGTATCGTATAAGTGACGCCACCATCCGTTTATACTTACTGGAGAACAACAATGAAGCTTTCGAAATCGCTCGTCGCCGCCGCTCTCGTGCTGGCCTTCCAGGCGCAAGCCTACGCCCAGACCTCCGCCCCGGCTGCTGCCACCACCGGCACCCTGGTCGTGGTCCCCGCCTTCGGCGAAGTGAAACACGCCAACGACCAGGCGACCATGATGTTCGCCGTCGAGGAACACGACAAGGACAAGGCCGCCGCCGCCGCCCGCGTGAACCGCAAGATGAAAGAGGGCACCGAGATCGTGCGCCGCGCCGATTCGCAGGCCGAACTGAAGACAATGGGCTATTACACCTACCCGGTCTACCCGGAAGTGCCGCCGATGCCGCAGCCGACCAGCCGCGCCGCGGCCAAGCCGGTGCCGATCTCCTGGCGCGTCGGCCAGTACCTGGAAGTGAAAACGAAGAACCTGGCCGATCTGCCGAAAACCGCGGCCGCTGCCCAGAAAGTTCTGCAGATCAATGGTGTGGATTTTGGCCTGAGCCCGGAACTGGAAAAACGCCTGGACGACCAGCGCATCGCCGCCACCTACCGCAACCTGAATGAGCGCATCGTGTCGATCGCCCGCGCCATGGGCCGCCAGCCTCAGGAGGCCGTGCTCGACACGGTCGATTTCGAAGGTTCCGGCAACTACGGCGGCAATGCCGAGGCCCGTCCGGCGCCGATGATGATGAGCGCGCGCGCCAAGATGGCCGATGCCGACCAGGTGCCGGAACCGAGCTTCGAGCCGGGCGAAACCACCCTGCAAATGCGTCTGGTGGGCAAGGTTCGCTTCAAATAAGCTTCACACAACAGTAGCGATTCGCTAACAAGGGGTCCGCGCCTCTATAATGCAGTTAATGTATTACTAGACACGGACCCCTATGCCAACCTTTCCACGACGCAGGACGCCAGGCGCGGCGCCAAAAGCCCCCCGATTTTCGCGCATCAAGAAACGTTTCGGGAGACGGGCCGAAGACCGGATGCCGGGTGAACGCGGGCGCGGCATCTACCTGCTCCCCAACGCTTTCACCACCGGCGCGCTGTTCTGCGGCTTCTATGCGATCGTGATGGCAATGAACCAGCGTTTCGAGCATGCCTGCTGGGCGGTGTTCATCGCCATGGTCCTTGACGGCCTGGACGGGCGCATCGCGCGCCTGACCAATACCCAGTCCGAATTCGGCGCCCAGTACGATTCCCTGTCCGACATGGTCTCCTTCGGCGCCGCCCCGGCGCTGGTGATCTATGAATGGTCGCTGCGCGGTCTCGGCAAGCTCGGCTGGATTGCCGCTTTCATCTACTGCGCCGGCGCGGCACTGCGGCTGGCGCGTTTCAACACCAATATCGAAGTGGTCGACAAGCGCTTCTTCCAGGGCTTGCCTAGCCCGGCCGCTGCCGCCCTGGTGGTCGGTTTCATCATGATGATGATCGACCCCGACATCAACGTCAGCTCGCGCAAGGTCGACTGGGTCAGCTGGGGCATCGCCGTGTTCGCGGGGCTCACGATGGTCTCGAACGTGCCGTTCTACAGCTTCAAGGACATCAACTTCAAGAAATCGGTGCCCTTCATCGTGGTGTTCCTGATCGCGCTCGCCTTTGCGCTGCTGGCGATCGATCCGCCCAAGGTGCTGTGGCCGATCTTCGTGATCTACGGCCTGTCCGGCTACGCCGTGTTCGTCTGGCGCATGGCCAAGGGAAAACCGGTCAGCATCATTCCGCGCGACGACATCGATGACGAGGACGGCGGCGTGCGCCGCTGACGCCCACCGGCGCGCGGGCAATTGTCCGCCGCCGATATACTCGGGGGCCAATCTTAGCGGCCCCATCAATGAACAGATTTTCTCTTGCCCTACGCGCCGCCACCGTCCTGGCGGCGGCCTTCGCGCTCTCCGCCTGCTCCCCGCTATCCCTCGTCAATGCCGTCTCGCCGGCTGGCGGCGCAATCGCCAGCACGGCCCTTGCCTATGCGCCGGGCGAGCGCCACATGCTGGACGTCTACCGGCCACCCGGCGGCGCGCAGAAGGCCCCCGTCATCGTGTTCTTCTACGGCGGCAACTGGGTCAGCGGCGACCGCGCCGATTATGCCTTCGTCGGCCGCGCCCTGGCGGCGCGCGGCTTCGTCGTGGTGGTTCCGGACTATCGGCTCTATCCGCAGGTGCGCTATCCCGATTTCCTGGACGACGCCGCAGGGGCAGTGGCCTGGACCCATCGCGAGATCGCGGCCCACGGCGGCGACCCGGAGCGGATCTTCCTGATGGGCCACAGTGCCGGCGCCTACAACGCCGCCATGCTGGCGCTCGATGCGCGCTGGCTCGGCAAGCAGGGAGACAGGCCGTCGATGCTGCGCGGCTGGATCGGCCTCGCCGGCCCCTACGACTTCCTGCCGATCCAGAACCCGACCACGCGGCCGGTATTCCATTATCCGGATACGCCGCGCGACTCGCAGCCGCTCAACTATGCCAGCGCGGCGTCGCCGCCGGCGCTCCTGATCGCGCCGCGCGAAGACAAGGTCGTCAACCCGGCGCGCAACACCGGCGGCATGGCGGCGCGCTTGCGCGGGAAACAGGTGCCGGTGCGCGAGTTCTACTACGACGGCGTCGGCCACGCGACCCTGGTCGCCTCGCTTTCGACGTCGTTAACACGCCTGGCGCCGACGCTCGATGCGATCGACGACTTCGTGCGCAGCGACGGCGGGCGGGCGGCCGGCGCCGGTCAGGCGGCTGGAACCAGCGGCACGATGCGGTAGGCACAGCGCCGCGCCCCCGCCAGCTGGTGCTCGATCCGCTCGACCTGCGCGTCCGGCCCCAGCACGCGCCGGAACACATCGAGCTCCGAGCGGCAGAAGTTCTGGCAGGCGCGCGCCGCGGCGCAGATCGGGCAGTGGTTCTCGACCAGCAGCACGCTGCCGTCTTCCAGGGCCTGCGCCTCGGCCATATACCCTTCCGCCTCGCGCAGCACCGCCAGCGCCACGGTGCGCTGGAGCAGCGGCGCTCCTGGATCGATCGCGGCGCGGTAGGCAGCTTCGCTGGCGGCTTCGCGCGCATCGATCATGCGGTCGATCGCGTTTTCCCCGAACAGCGCGCGCACCTGGCCGATCAGGTCGAGCGTCAGCGCCGCGTGACGGTCCGGATAGCGCGCGTGGCCCAGCTCCGTGAGGCGCCAGCGCCGCACCGGGCGGCCGACCTTGCCGGGCGTATCCTCGGCCAGCACCAGGCCCTTGTCCTGGGCCGCCTCCAGCTGGCGGCGCGCGGCCATCGAGCTCAGGTGCAGGATCTCGGCCAGGGCCTGCGCGGTCTGCGGGCCGCGTGTCTTCAGCAGCATCAGGATCTGCTCGTAGGTATTCATGCAGGGTTCTCCTTGAAGGCGGCGGGATGGCGGCTCCAGCGCCCCATCGCGACGGCGCTGCCGGCTGCCAGCAGCCCACCCGCGAGCAGCACCAGGCGGGTGTCGACCAGCGCCAGCAGCGCGCCGCTGAAGGACATCACGATGTTCGCCAGGCAGAAGGTGGTCGACAGCAGGCCCATCACCGAGCCCTGGCCGTGGTGGGCGAACTGGTCGGCCGACCAGGCCTGGATGGTCGCGTTGTAAAAAGCGTGCGGCAGGCCGAACAGGACAATGGCGGCGATCCCGACCTCCAGGTTGCCAAGGGCCAAGCACAGGATCGCCAGCGCCACCGCGCTGGCCTGTACGGCCACGCGCCGGCGCGGATCGTGGCGGCTGGCGCGGCCCGCGAACAGGGCGGAGAAGGCCATCAGGCCGCACATCGCCATGTTGATGAAGGCGATGCCGGCGGCATCGTAGCGCCCGACTTCGACCAGCCACATCGGGAAGAAGCTGTAGAAAGCGGCGACTCCGCAGCCGTAGCTGAGGTAAACCACGAACAGCCTGCGCAGCGGCGCATGGCGCAGCAGGGTGAAGGCGTGGCGCTGGCGCACCAGGCTCGCCCAGCTCTCGGCGCCTGGCGTCTGCTTGGGCGGCTCGGGCGCCAGCGACAGCGCGGCCAGCACGGCGCCCAGCAGCAGGCCGCTTGCCGCCACATAGAAGGGAAGGGTGACGCTGTGGTGAGCGCTCAGGCCGGAGAGCAGCGGGCCGGCCAGCCAGCCGAGGTTGAAAGCGCCGTTCAGCCAGGACAGCGCGTGATTGCGCAGCGGCCCTTCCAGGCGCTGCGCCAGCAGGGCGCGCAGCACGGCGTTGTTGCCTTCCATGAGGCCGGTGGCGAGCCGCGCCCCGACCAGCAGCGGATAGGACTGGATCAGCAGGGCGTAGGCGGTCAGCAGGTGCCCCAGCGCGGCGCCCAGGGTGGTGATGAGCAGCAGGCGGCGGCGCCCGATCACGTCGGAAGCCGGGCCCAGGATGGCGCTGCCCAGCAGCAGGCCGATCGGGTTGACCATCAGCGCGACGCCGATTAGCAGCTTGGGCGGCAGGCCGAGGAAGGTGTTGAGGCCGTTCGGCGCGGCGTCGGAAAACAGGGGCGGCAGCAGCGGGTAGGCGACCGAGGCCCCGACCGTCGACAGCAATGCCAGCAGGCATGCGCTGCCAATCAACACACCATGTTTCATTCCCGCCTCAGCTCATCCATTGACGATGAGGCATGATACGAAGCTGTGTTCAATAAGTAAACGAAATTGTTTATTTATTGCTGCTTACCAGCCGGCCCGTTCCTTCGGCTCGTACATCGGGTCCGGCCCGTTCATCATCTGCCGCACCACCCCCTGCTCGTCGAAGTGCACGTGCATCAGCGAGTTCCACACCCCCGCTTCCTTGTAGCGGTAGGACCAGACCTCGTAGTTGCGCAGCGCCACCCGCGAGGTCTCGGCCGGGCGTCCGACGGCGCGCAGCACGTCTTCCTTGGTCGCGGAGTCGATCTTGATGGTGGCGAACTTCTGGCTGGTGAGGGCTTGCTCGAACGAGGCGAGGCGGCCGTCGGCGGCGATGTGCGCCATGAAGGTCTGCTGGCCCATCGGGCCGGTGGCGTACTCGAAGATGCGGTCGTTGCCGGCGCCGTAGATGGCGGTGGGGGCGCCCATCTTTTGCTGCACCATCTCGGCCGAGTCGCCGATGGTCGGGGTTTCGCGCAGCAGGCCGGCGCAGCCGCCGAGCTGGAACATACCGGCCACTGTTGCGATTCTGAACAATTTATCCATGGTCTGGCCCTCATCACGCCCGAAAACACCATGATGCACCATCCGGGCGCAGCAAACAGTGGCCGCACGCCCGGTTTTCGCCTATACTGGCGGGTCTGTCCGTTTTGGACAGGCTATTCAACAATCACGGTGCGCTGGGTTTCGACTCTTGCACCGCATGTGAAAGGTAACATCATGACCGTAGAAAACATCAACAAAGCCGCGATCATCGCGGACAACGCACGTGCCCAGAACGATACCGGTTCGCCGGAAGTCCAGGTCGCACTGCTGACCGCCCGCATCAACGAACTGAACGGCCACTTCAAGGCACACCAGAAGGATCACCACTCGCGTCGTGGCCTGATCATGATGGTCAACCGCCGTAAAAGCCTGCTGGCTTACCTGAAGCGCAAGGACGCAAACCGTTACCGCGACCTGATCGCCAAGCTCGGCCTGCGTAAGTAATCGTTGGTCCAGACGACATTGGTAACGCCAATCTAGTCACGAAATGCCTGCGCCAGGTTCCTGACGCGGGCATTTTTTGTTTGTGGTTTGTTTTTGTTTGCAGTAATGACGGATTGATTCCGTCCGTGGTGAGGTGAACGACAGCCCCTGAAAATCTGTCGGCAAAACGAAAGGGAATACCCATGTTTAATAAAGTTACGAAAACCTTCCAGTACGGTCAACATACCGTCACCCTCGAGACGGGTGAAATCGCGCGCCAGGCAAGCGGCGCCGTCGTCGTGTCGATCGAAGACACCGTCGTGCTGGCCACCGTTGTCGCACGCAAGGACGCCAAGCCGGGCCAGGACTTCTTCCCGCTGACCGTCGACTACATGGAGAAAACCTACGCAGCCGGCAAGATCCCTGGTGGCTTCTTCAAGCGCGAAGGCCGTCCTTCGGAAAAGGAAACCCTGACCTCGCGCCTGATCGACCGTCCGATCCGCCCGCTGTTCCCGGAAGGCTACCTGAACGAAGTGCAGGTCATCATCCACGTCCTGTCGGTCAATCCTGAGATCGACCCGGACATCGCCGCCATGATCGGCGCCTCGGCTGCGCTGTGCATCGCCGGCGTCCCGTTCAACGGCCCGATCGGCGCAGCGCGCGTCGGTTACGCCAACGGCCAGTACATCCTGAACCCGACCACCACCGAGCTGAAAACCTCGCAGATGGACCTGGTCGTGGCCGGCACCGAAACCGCCGTGCTGATGGTGGAATCGGAAGCGCAGCAACTGTCGGAAGAAATCATGCTGGGCGCGGTCGTCTTCGGCCATGACCAGATGAAAGCCGTCATCAACGCGATCCACGACCTGGTGGCCGAAGGCGGCAAGCCGGAAGTCGAGTGGAGCCCGGCGCCGAAGAACGAAGAACTGATCGCCCGCGTGGGCGAGCTGGCCGGCGCCGCCGTGCGTGACGCTTACCAGACCCGCGAAAAATCGGCGCGCCAGCAAAAGCTGAAATCGCTGTCGTCGGAAGTCATGTCCGCCCTGGCAGCCCAGGGCGTCAGCGCCGATGCTGGCGAAGTCGGCAACATCCTGTTCGACATGGAAGCCAAGGTCGTGCGTTCGCAGATCCTGGACGGCGAGCCACGTATCGACGGCCGCGACACCCGCACCGTGCGTCCGATCGCGATCCGCACCAGCGTGCTGCCGCGTACCCACGGTTCGGCCCTGTTCACCCGCGGTGAAACCCAGGCACTCGTGGTCGCCACCCTCGGCACCGCGCGCGACAGCCAGAAGATCGACGCGCTGATGGGCGAGTACACCGACGACTTCATGATGCACTACAACATGCCTCCGTTCGCCACCGGCGAAACCGGTCGCGTGGGCACCCCGAAGCGCCGCGAAGTCGGCCACGGCCGCCTGGCCAAGCGCGCGCTGGTCGCCGCACTGCCCAACCCGGAAGATTTCAGCTACTCGGTGCGCCTGGTCTCGGAAATCACCGAGTCGAACGGCTCCTCGTCGATGGCTTCGGTCTGCGGCGGCTGCCTGGCGCTGATGGACGCCGGCGTGCCGATGAAGGCGCACGTCGCCGGCATCGCCATGGGCCTGATCAAGGAAGGCGGCAAGTTCGCGGTCCTGACCGACATCCTGGGTGACGAAGACCACCTGGGCGACATGGACTTCAAGGTCGCCGGTACCCCGGCCGGCATCACCGCGCTGCAGATGGACATCAAGATCCAGGGCATCACCAAGGAGATCATGCAGGTCGCGCTGGCGCAAGCCAAGGAAGCGCGCCAGCACATCCTGGCCGAGATGCAGAAAGCCGTGCCGAGCGTGAAGACCGAACTGTCGGACTTCGCACCGCGCCTGATCACCATCCGCATCAACCCGGAAAAGATCCGTGACGTGATCGGCAAGGGCGGCGCCGTCATCCGCGCGCTGACCGAAGAAACCGGCACCCAGATCGACATCACCGACGAAGGCGTCGTGACCATCGCATCGGTCGACGCCGCCGCCGGCCAGGAAGCCAAGCGCCGCATCGAAGAGCTGACCGCATCGGTCGAAGTGGGCAAGACCTACGACGGCACCGTGCTCAAGCTGCTGGACTTCGGCGCGATCGTGCAAGTCATGCCGGGTAAAGATGGCCTGCTGCACATCTCGCAGATCGCCAACGAGCGTGTGAACGCCGTTGCCGATTATCTGAAAGAAGGCCAGCAAGTGCGCGTGAAGGTTCTGGAGACCGACGAGCGTGGTCGTCTGAAGCTGTCGATGAAGGCGGCTGATCCGGTCGAAGGCGCGGCGCAGTAATTGCCCGCGGCTTGACGCCGACAAGAACCGCCAGCGCGTGAGCCTGGCGGTTTTTTTTCGTCCCGACGCCGGTGATGCCCAGGGAGTCGGGTAGCGCCACATGTTGAGTCGCCAAATCTGCAAAAAAACGTAACTAACCGACGAGACCGGCTGTCGCTTCGGCAGACAAGGTCGGAAAGCGAGGCAGCCAATAGTTACTGGCCTACAGTCTCGTGCTCCGACAACGCATGCAGGATCCCGCAGGCATGCGAAGCCTGGGTGCTGACGCAGCAGCCGCGCAGTTGCCTTAGTTGCTGCTCGAGTGCCGCGAGTTCCGCGATCTTGCCGGCCACCTGCGCGATGTGGCGGTCAAGCAGGGCGTTCACGTCGGTGCAGTCGCTGTCCGGCTGGTCGCGCGCCCCAAGCAAGGTGCGGATCTCGTCCAGCCCCATGTCCAGCGCGCGGCAATGGCGGATGAACTGCAGGCGCTCGGCGTGCTTGTTGCCGTAGCTGCGGTAGTTGTTGGCCGCCCGCTGCGGCGGCGCCAGCAGGCCGATGCGCTCGTAGTAGCGGATCGTCTCCACCGGGCAGTCGGTGCGTCCCGCCAGTTCGCCTATCTTCATCGCTTCTCCGATTCGATTGATCGTGCTTGACCCTGTAGCGGCTACAGGGTTTTAAATAGCGATCATATATGAAGCCATCCGTTCGCGCCCTCCAATGAAACGCCTGCTGGTCCTGCTATTGCTGGTCATGTTGCCGCTGCAGCTGGTCTGGGCGGCGTCCGGGCTATGCTGCGGCGCGGACGAGGACGGGCGCGCCCAGCATGTCTGTCAGCAGTCGCAGAAGCAGTGTGATGATGATGATGGCGGCCCAGGCGCGCTGGCGGACGACGGCGGCTGCGACTGCTGCCACCACTTTTGCGGCGGCGCGCTGCTGTTGGTGTCACCAGTCCTGCCGGCGGCGCCTGAACGCGATGGCGGCGCCGTGTTCGACCCGCCGCACTACACCTCCTACATCCCCGACCTGATCCCGCCGCCCAAGCGGCTGTTCCGCGCCTGAAGGGGCGGGACTGTCCACCCTCCGCGCGCGAAGCGCGCAGCGTCCCGCCGTCGACTCGTCTCAACGGAATCGGACCATCATGAAACATCACCTCATCCGCCTGGGCCTGGCGGCGTGCGTGCTCGCCGCTAATGCAGCCGCAAGCGATGCACCATTGACGCTGCCAACTGCCATCGAGCGCGCGCTGGCGGCCAACCCGGGCCTGCGCGCCGCGGCCGGCGAAGTGGCGGCGCAGGAAGGCGCCATCGAGCAGGCCGGCGCGCTGCCCAACCCCGAACTCGAGCTGCTGCGCGAGGGCCGCGATCGTGGCAACCGCACCTCTACCATCCAACTCGGCATCCCGTTCGAACTGGGCGGCAAGCGCGCAGCGCGCGTCGACGCCGCACGGCAGGAGCGCGCGCTGGCGCTGGCCGCGCACGAGGCGCTGCGCGCCCAGCTGCGGGCTGACACGGTCGCCGCCTTTTACGATCTTGTGGCCGCCGGCGAGCGCCAGCGCCTGGCGCAGGAGCTGGTGCTGCTTGGCGAACGCGCCAGCCATGCGAGCGCCCGCCGCGTCGAAGCCGGCAAGGCCTCGCCGCTGGAAGCGACCCGCGCCAACGTGGCGCAGTCCAACCTGCGGATCGAGGCGCTGCAGGCCGGGCGCGAGCTGGCCGCCGCCCGCATTCGGCTGGCCAGCCTGTGGGGCGGCGACCCGGCCACGCTGGTGCTGGACGCGCCCGCGAACGTCGATGCGCCCGCCGTGCCGCCGCTGGCGGCGCTGGAGGCGCGCCTGGCGACGGCGCCGGACATGCGCCGGGCGCTGGCCGGCGTCGCCCATCGCAGCGCGCTGGTGCGGGTCGAGCAAGCGCGCCGCATGCCGGACGTGACCCTGATCGTCGGCACCCAGCGCGAATCCTCGCTCGAGCGTCCGGGCGAACCGCGGCGCGCCGTGCTCGGCGTGTCGGTGCCGCTGCCGCTGTTCAACCGCAATGGCGGCGCGGTGCTGGAATCGCTGCGCCGGGTCGACAAGGCGCGCGACGAGCTCGATGCCGAGCGGGTGCGCCTGCGCGCCGCGCTGGGCCAGGCGCACGGCCAGCTGGCGGCTGCCAGCGAAGAAGCGGCGCTGATCTTGAGCGATGTCCTGCCCGGCGCAGAAGGGGCGTACCAGGCCGCCAACCGGGGCTACGAACTCGGCAAGTTCGGCCTGATCGACGTCCTTGACGCCCAGCGCACGCTGGTCCAGTCGCGTCACCAATATTTAAAAGCGGTAGCGGAAGGCTACCGCGCGCTGGCCGATATCGAACGCATCATCGGCCCGGCGCCCCAGGAGAAACCATGAACAAGCAGCAAACAAAAATCATCGGCGCGATGCTCGCCTGCGCGCTCGCCTTCAGCGCCTATGTCATCGTCAAGGACCGCGCTCCGGCCGCCGCCGAGAGCCACCATGAAGAGGAAGAGGCGGGCCACAAGGAGGATGGCATCGTGCGCTTCAGCGAAGAGCAGGTGACGCGCAGCGGCATCACGGTGCTGGTCGCGGGAGCGCGCCAGATCGACTCCTTCATCCGCATGCCGGGCCAGATCGCGCTCAACGAAGACCGCACCGCCCACGTCACCCCACGCGCATCCGGCGCGGTCGAGAAGGTCGAGGCCAACCTGGGCCAACCCGTGAAAAAGGGCGACTTGCTGGCGGTGATCGCCAGCAGCGACGTGGCTGCGCAGCGTGCGGCGCTGGCCACGGCCGAACAGCGGCGCACGCTGGCGCGCAGCAGCTACGCTACAGAGAAGACGCTGTGGGAAGAGAAAATCGGCGCTCGCCAGGATTATGTCAAGGCGGAACAGGAACTGCACGAGGCGGAAGTCGCGGTGCAGTCCGCGCGCCAGTCGCTGCAGGCGCTCGGCACCGGCGCCAATGGCGGCGTCTCGAACCGCCTGCACGTGCATTCGCCGTTCGACGGTATGGTGGTCGAGAAGCACATCGTGCTGGGCGAGGTGGTGGGCGCCGACACCCGCGTGTTCACGGTCAGCGATCTGTCCCAGGTCTGGGCCGACGTCGTCGTGCCCAGCCGCGACCTCGAGATCGTCCGCGTCGGTACCGATGCCGTCATCCGCTCGATCGCCTCCAGCACGACGGCGCCCGGCAAGGTGAGTTTTGTCAGCGCCCTGATCGGCGAGGAATCGCGCTCGGCCAAGGCGCGCGTGGTGCTGGCCAATCCGCAGCTGGCGTGGCGTCCCGGGCTGGCCGTGAACGTCGACATCGTCACCGGCTCTGCCAACGTGCCGGTGGCGGTCTCGCGCGAGGCGCTGCAGACCGTCGACGGACGGCAGGTGGTCTACAAGCGGGTGAATGAGGGCTTCGTCACGCAGCCTGTGGTTACCGGTCGCTCGGATGACCGCTTCGTCGAGATCGTGTCCGGCCTCAAGGCCGATGAACGCTACGCCGCCTCCGGCTCCTTCGGCGTCAAGGCCGAGCAGGGCAAGGGCGAAGCCGGCCACCACGACTGAAGGAGGGATCAATCTCATGTTCAACCGCATCATCGAGGTCTCGATCGCGCACCGCTGGCTCGTCATGCTGCTGGTCGCGGCAATGGCGCTACTGGGCGTCTACAACTATGGCCGCCTGCCGATTGACGCCGTCCCCGACGTCACCAATGTGCAGGTGCAGATCAACACCGCGGCGCCCGGGTATTCGCCACTGGAGACCGAGCAGCGCATCACCTATCCGGTCGAGGCGCAGCTGGCGGGCTTGCCGCAGCTGGAGAGCTTCCGCTCGCTGTCGCGCTACGGCCTGTCGCAGGTGACGGTCGTGTTCAAGGAAGGCACCGACATCCACTTCGCGCGCCAGATGGTGGGCCAGCGCCTGCAGGACGCGCGCGAGCAGCTGCCTGGCGGCGTGGTGCCGGCCATGGGCCCGATCGCCACGGGCCTGTCCGAAATCTATTCGTGGACGGTGGAGACTGTGCCGGGCGCGAAGAAGCCCGACGGCTCGCCCTACACGCCGACCGACCTGCGCGAGATCCAGGACTGGATCATCAAGCCGCAGCTGCGCAGCGTGCCCGGCGTCACCGAGATCAACTCGATCGGCGGCTTCGACAAGGAATACCTGGTCGCGCCCGAGATGGCGACCTTGTCCGCCTACGGACTCGACCTGGGCGACATCGTGGCCGCCATCGAGAAGAACAACGGCAACGTCGGCGCCGGCTACATTGAGCGGGCAGGGGAGCAGTACCTGGTGCGCGCGCCGGGCCAGGTCGGCACGATCGACGACATCGCCAACATCGTGGTGGCGACCAGGCGCGGCATGCCGGTGCGGGTACGTGACGTCGCCAGTGTCTCGCTCGGGCGCGAGTTGCGCACCGGCGCCGCCACCGAGAACGGCCAGGAGGTGGTGCTGGGCACCGTCTTCATGCTGATGGGCGAGAACAGCCGCGCGGTGGCGCGCGCCGTCGATAGGCGCATGGTGGAGATCAACCGCAGCCTGCCAACGGGCGTGAAGGCGGTCACGGTGTACGACCGCACGGTGCTGGTCGAGCGCGCCATCGCCACGGTGCGCAACAACCTGCTGGAGGGCGCGGTGCTGGTGGTGGCGGTGCTGTTCGCCTTCCTCGGGAACATCCGCGCCGCCCTGATCACGGCGATGGTGATCCCGCTGGCGATGCTGTTCACTTTTTCCGGCATGGTGGTGAACCGGGTCAGCGCCAATCTGCTCAGCCTGGGGGCGCTCGACTTCGGCATCATCGTCGATGGCGCGGTGGTGATCGTCGAGAACTGCGTGCGGCGCCTGGCGCATGCGCAGGGACGCTTGCAACGAACCTTGACCCTGCACGAGCGCTTCGCCGAGGTGTTCGAAGCGGCGCGAGAAGCCCGGCGCCCGCTGGTGTTCGGCCAGCTGATCATCATGATCGTCTACCTGCCGATCTTCGCCCTCACCGGCATCGAGGGCAAGATGTTCCACCCGATGGCGATCACGGTGGTCACCGCGCTGCTGGGTGCAATGATTCTGTCGCTGACCTTCGTACCGGCTGCGGTGGCGCTGTTCATCGGCGACAAGGTGGAAGAAAAGGAGAATCGCCTGATGCAGGCTGCCCGCCGCGCCTATGCGCCGGCGCTGCGCTACACGCTGGCGAACAAGCCGGTGGCGCTCAGCTTCGCCGCCATCGTGCTGGCCGTCTCGACCCTGCTGGCGACCCGCCTCGGGACCGAATTCGTGCCGACCCTGGACGAAGGCGACATCGCGGTGCTGACCATGCGCGTGCCGGGAACGAGCCTGTCGCAGTCCGTGAAAATGCAGCAGCAGATCGAACTGGAGCTGGTAAAACGCTTCCCCGAGATCGAGCGCGTGTTCGCGCGCATCGGCACCGCCGAAATCGCCTCCGACCCGATGCCGCCCAACGTCGCCGACGGCATCATCATGCTGCGGCCGGAGCGCGACTGGCCGAAGCCGAAGAAGACGCGCGACGAACTGCTGGCGGCGATCCGCGCAACCCTGGAAACCCTGCCCGGCAACAGCTATGAATTCAGCCAGCCGATCCAGTTGCGGGTAAACGAGCTGATTTCCGGGGTGCGCAGCGACGTCGCGGTGAAGGTGTTCGGGGACGACCTCGACGCCCTGAACGCGGCGGCCAACCAGGTGGCGAGCGTGCTGCGCGGCGTTCCTGGCGCGAGCGAAGTGAACGTCGAGCAGACCACCGGCCTGCCGATGCTGCAGGTAAGGGTGGACCGCGAGCGCGCCGCGCGCATGGGCCTGAACGTGGGCGACGTGCAGGAGCTGGTCGCCACCGCTACCGCCGGGCGCGAAGCCGGGACCTTGTTCGAGGGCGACCGCCGCTTCGGCATCGTGGTGCGCCTGCCGGACCCGCGCCGCGGCGACATCGACTATTTGCAGCGCCTGCCGGTGCCGCTGCCGGCCGGCGACGGGGAGCCGCACCGCTTCATCACCCTTGGCGAGATCGCCGCCTTCGAGGTGGTGCCGGGCCCGAACCAGTTCAGCCGCGAGGGCGGCAAGCGCCGGGTCGTGGTCACCGCCAACGTGCGCGGGCGCGATATCGGCTCGTTTGTCGCCGAGGCGCAGCAAAAGGTCGCGGCGCAGGTCAAGACCGCGCCCGGCTACTGGATCGGCTGGGGCGGCCAGTTCGAACACCTGGAAGCCGCCAGCCAGCGCCTGCAGATCGTGGTGCCGGCCGCGCTGGCGCTGGTGTTCATGCTGCTCTACCTGATGTTCAACAACTTGCGCGATGGTTTGCTGGTGTTTTCCGGGATTCCGTTTGCCCTCAGCGGCGGCGTGTTCGCGCTGTGGCTGCGCGGGATCCCGCTGTCGATCTCGGCGGCGGTCGGCTTCATCGCCCTGTCCGGGGTCGCGGTGCTCAACGGCCTGGTGATGCTGTCCTTCATCCGCAAGCTGCGCGACGACGGCATGCCGCTGGCGCAGGCGATCGAGGAGGGCGCGCTGGGGCGCCTGCGGCCGGTCCTGATGACGGCGCTGGTGGCCTCGCTCGGCTTCGTGCCGATGGCGCTGGCGACCGGCACCGGAGCCGAGGTGCAGCGGCCGCTGGCCACCGTCGTTATCGGCGGCATCCTGTCCTCCACGGTATTGACGCTGCTTCTGCTTCCGCTTCTGGTGGCGATGGTTCAGCGGGAGCGCCAGCCAGTAGCTGAGGGTGCGTTGCAACCTGAATAACTATTTCCTGGGGTTACGCAACTGTGTCATGTTCCCCGTGTCAGAAATGTTATAGTTGGACATTTTGCAGAATCTGACACCGGCGCGTTTCGTTTCATGCGCCGAGATGCCAATCAATGACCAAACTAGGGATAGAACCGATGACGACGACGGACTACGCAAACCGCATCAGCCAGATCATCCAGGAGCAGCAAGGCGCCATCGCCGGCGAGTGGCTGGCGCAGCTCGAAGCTCTGCTGGTGCGCAGCAATGCGGCCTCGAAGCAGCAACTGCGTAACCATACCGAGCAATTCCTGGCGGCGTTCGCGAGCGCCACCCGCGCCGGTGAGATGGACAACATCGACCACCGTTCCTGGGACGAGGTGCGCGACCTGCTGGCCGAGATTTCGTCCAGCCGCGCCAAGGCCGGCTCGACTCCGGGCGAAACCGCGACCTTCGTGTTCTCGCTGAAGCAGCCGCTGTTCGCGCACCTGCGCGCAGGCTTCGATGGCGACGTGGAAGGCGCCGCCAACGCCTCCTGGACCATCAGCACCCTGCTCGACAAGCTGGGCCTGTACACCATCGAGGTGTTCCAGAAGACCAAGGACCAGATCATCGTGCGCCAGCAGCAGGAACTGCTCGAGCTGTCGACGCCGGTCGTGAAACTGTGGGACGGCGTGCTGGCGCTGCCGCTGATCGGCACCCTGGATTCGGCGCGTACCCAGGTGGTGATGGAAAACATCCTGCAGAAGATCGTCGATACCGGCGCCATCATCGCCATCATCGACATCACCGGCGTGCCGACCGTCGACACCCTGGTGGCGCAGCACCTGATGAAGACCATCGCCGCCGCACGCCTGATGGGCGCCGACTGCATCATCTCCGGCATCCGCCCGCAGATCGCCCAGACCATCGTGCACCTCGGCGTGAACCTGGAAGACGTCACCACCAAGGCTACCCTGGCGGACGCCTTCCTGGTCGCCCTCGAGCGCACCGGCACCGCGATCGTCTCGAAAAAATAAGGCGAGAAACATGGAACGTATTCCTATCCTGCGCATGGGCGAGCTGCTGCTGGTGACGATCCAGGTCGACATGCACGACCGCCTCGCCATGCAGCTGCAGGACGACCTTACCGAGCGCATCGTCGCCGACGGCGCCAAGGGCGTCCTGATCGACATCTCGGCGCTCGACCTGGTCGACTCCTTCATCGGCCGCATGATCAGCAACACCGCCGCCATGGCGCGCGTGCTCGACGCCAGCACGGTGGTGGTCGGCATGCAGCCGGCGGTGGCGATCACCCTGGTCGAGCTGGGCCTGACCCTGCACGGCGTGAAGACCGCGCTGAACGTCGAGAAGGGCATGGCCCTGCTCGGAAAGAGCTACCGATAATGGGCGACGCGCACACCGATGCGGTCCAGTTCGAGACAACGCTGCTGGACAGCCACCGCCGGCAGCGCACCGCACGCGCGACCCTGCGCCTGCGCTCGGACGAGGACGTCGTGGGCCTGCGCAAGCAGGTGCGTGAGCGGGCGGTGGCCATCGCCCTGTCGCTGGTCGACCAGACCAAGCTGGTGACTGCCGCCAGCGAACTGGCGCGCAACACCATCAAGTACGGCGGCGGCGGCGAAGTGCATCTCGACGCGCTGGACGACGGCATGCGCAAGGGCATCGGCCTGCTGTTCGTCGATGCCGGCCAGGGTATCCCGGACATCGACATGGCGCTGCGCGACGGCTACACCACCGGCGGCGGCCTGGGCCTGGGCTTCGGCGGTTCCAAGCGCCTGGTCGATGAATTCGATGTCGACAGCCGTCCCGGCGAAGGCACAGCAGTCTTGATCGTCAAATGGAAACGCTGATCAGTTCGCTCGCGCGGCAGCAGGTATTCGCAATTGCGCATGTCAGCGACGTCGCGGCAGCGCGCCGTGCCGGCCAGCGCCTGGCCGACGAACTCGGTTTCAGCGAAACCCGCGCCGGGAAGCTGGCGCTGATCGTCACCGAGGCCGGCACCAACATCCTGAAACACGCCGGCACGGGCGAGATCCATTTCGGACCGGCGCAGACGCCCGGGGACATCGGGATCGACGTGCTGGCCTTCGACAGCGGCCCCGGCATCCTCGACATCGACGCCTGCCTGGTGGACGGCATGTCCACCGCGGGCACCGCCGGCACCGGGCTGGGGGCATTGCGCCGCCTGGCCGACGAATTCGACGTCTACACCGCGCCCGGGCAGGGCGCGGCCTTCTTCATGCGCCTGTGGCGCGGCGCCGCCCCGGCTGCGCCGGCCGACCTCGAGATCGGCGCGTTGTGGCTGCCGATGGCGGGCGAGGAAGAATGCGGCGATGGCTGGGCGGTATCCTGCGACGCGCGCGGCGCCACCTTGCTGGCGGCCGACGGTCTGGGGCACGGCCCCGAGGCGGCCAAGGCCGCCGCCGCCGCGATTCGTGAGCTGGAGGCGCACAAGGGCGCACGCGCCGATGCGCTGATGCAGGGCGCGCACGAGGCCCTGCGCGGCACCCGCGGCGCGGCGCTGGCCACCGCCCGCATCGAGTACGGCGACGACGAACTGCGCTTCGCCGGCGTCGGCAACATCGCCGGCTGCGTGTTCGACGACGGCCGCCGGGCGCTGGTGTCGCACAACGGCATCGTCGGCCACAATATGCGCAAGGTGCAGGAATTCGCGATGCCGTTCCACCGGGGCGCCCTGTGCATCATGCATTCCGACGGCATCCAGACCCAGTGGGACCTCGACAAGTATCCGGGGCTGCTTGGACGCAGCGCGGCGCTGGTGGCCGCGGTCCTGATGCGCGACTTCATCCGCCGCCGCGACGACGCGATGGTGCTGGTGGTGCGCCGCCACGGGGACGGCGCATGAACCAGCAGCGCATCCTCAACGTCGCCCTCGACCGCGACCAGGACGTGGTGCTGGTGCGCCAGCGTGCGCGCCAGGTCTCGGAACTGCTCGGCTTCTCGCCGCAGGACCAGGTGCGCATCGCCACCGCCGTGTCGGAAGTGGCGCGGGTGGCCTGCCACCGCGGCTCGGGGGGACGCGCCATCTTCCAGCTCGCCACCACCGGCGTGCGCCAGCGGCTGGAAGTGACCGTGATCGCGGGCGCCGGGCCGCGCCATGCCTCGACGCCGGCGGGCGAAGAGGGCATCGACCTGACCCTGCCCGAACAGGCCCTCATCACTGCCCAGCGCCTGATGGATTCCTGCGAGGTCGGGCCGATGGACGGCGCCGCGCGGGCGGTCACGATGTGCAAGGCGTTGCCGCCGCACCTGACGGTCGGCGCGGCGCAGCTTGCGGCGTTCGGCGACACCCTGGCGCGCAGCCCGGTCTCGGACACGCTGCAGGAACTGCAGCTGCAGAACCAGGAGCTGGTGTCCACGCTGGCCGAGCTGCGCGAACGCCAGGAAGACTTGCTGTCCTTGACGCGCGAACTGGAAGACACCAACCGCGGCATCGTCGCGCTGTACGCCGAGATCGAAGACAAGGCCGAGCGCCTGCGCCGCGCCGACGAGATGAAATCGCGCTTCCTGTCCAACACCAGCCACGAGCTGCGCACGCCGCTGTCCTCGATCCGCGCGCTGGCCCAGCTGCTGTTGAACCGCATGGACGGCGACCTCACCGTCGAGCAGGAACGCCAGGTGGGCTTCATCGCCAGCGCCGCCAACGACCTGTCGGAACTGGTCAACGACCTGCTCGACCTGGCCAAGATCGAGGCCGGCAAGGTCGACGTGCAGCTGTCGCCGGTGCAGCCGGAGAACCTGTTCCGCGCCCTCAAGGGCATGCTGCGCCCACTGGTCGACGAGGGCCGGGTCGAACTGCTGTTCGAAGTCGGCGCGGGCGTCGAGACCTTCGATTCGGACGAAGGCAAGATTTCCCAGATCCTGCGCAACTTCATCTCGAACGCCCTCAAGTTCACCGAGGACGGCGCGGTGCGGGTCTCGGCCGACTATATCGCCGCCGAGGATGCGATCGCGTTCGCGGTGACCGACACCGGCATCGGCATCACCCCCGAGAACCTGGTGCTGATCTTCGAAGAGTTCAGCCAGATCGAACATCCGCTGCAGCGGCGCAGCAAGGGCACGGGCCTCGGCCTGCCGCTGTGCCGCAAGCTGGCCGGCCTGCTGCATGGCCGCGTCGACGTCGCCAGCACCTACGGGTCCGGCTCGACCTTCACCCTGACGCTGCCGCGCCGCTTCCCCTCATTTACCCGGACCGGCAGCCACGACGGAAACGAATCATGACACCGCAACGCACGCTGATCCTCAACGTCGACGACAACGACGGCGCCCGCTACGCCAAGAACCGCATCCTGCAGGGGGCCGGCTTCGAGGTGGTGGAAGCGACCAACGGCACCGACGCGCTGGAGATGGTCAGGCGCCTGGCGCCGGCGCTGGTGCTGCTCGACGTGAAGCTCCCCGATATCAACGGCATCGAGGTGTGCCGCCGCATCAAGGCCAGCCCTGACAGCAGCATGGTGCTGGTGCTGCAGACCTCGGCCGCGCTGACCGGGCGCGCCGACAAGATCCGCGGCCTGGAAGGCGGCGCCGACAACTACCTGGCCGCGCCGATCGAAGCCGACGAGCTGATCGCCAACGTGAATGCGCTGGTGCGCATGCGCCAGACCCAGGTCGAGCTGCGCGACAGCGAAGAGCGCTTCCGCCAGATCACCGACAACATCGACGACGTGTTCTGGATGTTCGCCGTGCCCGAGGGCCGCCTGGTCTACGTCAGCCCGGCCTATGCCGAGATCTGGGGCCGCAGCGTGGACTCGCTGCGCGCGCAGCCCGGCGGCTGGCTGGAGGCCGTCCATCCGGACGACCGCCCGCGCATCTCCGAGCGCTGGGGGCGCCTGCCGGATGCGCAGCACTACGACGACGAATTCCGCATCAGCGATGCGAGCGGCGCCACGCGCTGGGTGCGCGACCGCGTGTACCCGGTGCGCGACACCCGCGGCCAGGTCTACCGGGTGGCGCGCGTGACCAGCGACATCAGCGCGCGCAAGGAGATGGAAGCGCTGCTGCGCGAGGCCGACCGCAACAAGAACCACTTCCTGGCCACGCTGGCGCACGAGCTGCGCAACCCGCTCAGCCCGATCCGTAGCGCGGCCGCGCTGCTCGGCACCCCTGGCGACGTGCCCGGCGCCGGCGCGCGCCATGCACGCGCGCGCGAAGTCATCTCGCGCCAGGTCGACCACCTGGCGCACCTCGTCGACGACCTGCTCGACGTGGCGCGCATCTCGGAAGGCAAGATCGTGCTGCGCACCGAGGAAGTCGACCTGGGCGCCGTGGTGCACCAGGCGATCGAGACCGCCGGCCCCGTGATCGCCGCGCGCGAGCACGGGCTCGCGGTGCAGCTGCCGCGCGAGCAGGTATGGGTTTCGGGCGACCCGGTGCGCCTGGCCCAGTCGATCGGCAACCTGCTGCACAACGCCGCCAAGTTTACGCCCACCGGCGGCGAAATCGGCCTTGCGGTCACCGTCACCAACACCGGCCGCGTGCGCATTGCCGTGCGCGACAACGGCATCGGCATCGCCGAGGGCAACCTGGCGAGCATCTTCGGCATGTTCACCCAGGTGGCCGTGCCGCCCGACCGCGCGCCGGAAGGGCTGGGCATCGGCCTGTCCCTGGTGTCGCACCTGGTCGAACTGCACGGTGGCCGCCTGGAAGCCGCCAGCCCCGGCATCGGCCTGGGCAGCACCTTTACCATCGAACTGCCGCTGCTGCGCGTGACCGCGTCGGAAACAGATCCGGTCCAGAGCATCCAGCCCGGCAGCGACGGCAGCGGGATGCGCGTGCTGCTGGTGGACGACAATGTCGACGCCATGGAGATGATGAGCTTCCTGCTGGCCGAGATGGGCTACGAGACCTGCACCACCTCGGACGCGTCGCAGATAGAAGAGCTGGTCGCCCTCAACAAGCCGCAGGTGATCGTGCTCGACATCGGCCTGCCCGGCGTCGACGGCTACGAAGTGGCGCGCCGCCTCAGGAAGAACCCGACCATGTCCGGCATCCGCCTGGTGGCCCACACCGGCTACGGCTCGCCGGAAGACCGCCGCCGCGCCCAGGAAGCAGGGTTCGACACCCACCTGGTCAAGCCGGCCGAGCTGGCCGACCTCGAAAACGCGCTGAAGGGGTAGAATGGGGCGCTTGCAGGAACGACCTGCCCCGCAGTGGGAATAGTGTCCGGGACGGCCCGGCTTTTCGAAAGGAGAGCCGGAGTATGGCTTGGATCATGTTGTTCGTTGCGGGAATCTTTGAAATCGTGTGGGCGTATTCGATGAAGCAGTCGGCCGGCTTCACGCGCCTCGTGCCCACCCTCGTCACCCTGGCCGGCATGGTCATCAGCTTCGTGCTGCTGTCCGCGGCAATGCGCACCATCCCCCTTGGCACCGCTTATACGATCTGGACCGGCATCGGTGCGGTCGGGGCGTTTCTGGTGGGGATTACGGTGCTGGGGGAGGGGGTCAACACAATGCGGGTGATTGCGGCGGTATTGATCGTGAGTGGGTTGGTGTTGATGAAGTTGTCGGCGGAGTGAGGCGCTGACGGTCCGCTTGCAAAATTGGATCCCGGCCTTCGCCGGGATGACGTGCTTGAGCTGAGGCTTAGAGCGACCCTGCCACTAGCTCGAAGACCGTCGTACCGGCGAACAAAAAATGCCCCGCATCGTGGGGCATTCCGTTTCAGGCAGCGTACAAGCCTTACTTGTCCATCACCGTGAATTCACCAAACGCCTTGAGCTGCTCCCCCACCGCCTTCTGGTCCCCCACCACCACGATCGACTGCTGCTCCGGCGCGTAATACTTCTTCGCCACCTCGCGCACCTGTTCTGGCGTGACCTTCTGGATGCGCGGCACGTATTCGCCCAGGAACTCGGCCGGCAGTCCGACCAGCCAGTTGGCGGCCAGGGTGTTGGCCACGGCGCGCTGCTGCTGGTTGCTGATCAGGTAGCCGCCTGCCACGTAGCGCTTGTTCATCTCCATTTCCTTGGCGGGAACCAGCTCGCTGCCGATGCGCTTGTATTCGCCGAGGAACTCGGTCAGCGACGCGCCGGTCACTTCGTTGCGCACGTCGGCGCCGCCGACGATGGCGCCGCCGGCGCGGTTCAGGCGGGCGCCGGCCGAGGCGCCGTAAGTGTAGCCCTTGGCTTCGCGCAGGTTGATGTTGACGCGGCTCGAGAAGCCGCCGCCGAGGATGGTGCTGGCCAGGCGCAGCGGGATCTGGTCGTCGGCGCTGGCGGCGATGCCGGGGCTGCCCAGGCGCAGGGTCGACTGCACGCTGCCGTCGCGCTGCAGCAGGATGCGGGCCGGCTTGGCGGCTGGCGTGACCGGGGCGTCGGCCAGCGAGGGGCCACTGGCTTTCCAGTCACCGAACGCGTCCTCGGCCAGCCTCAAGGCCTCGGCTTCCTTCACCGGGCCGGTGATTACCAGCAGGGCGTGGTCCGGACGGATGCGGCGCGCGTGTTCGGCGCGCAGCATGTCCTGGGTGACCGCATTGATCGATTCCACCGTCGGGGTGGTGCGGCTGTACGGGTGTTCGCCATACACCGCGCGGCTGATCGCACGTTCGGCGCGGAAGGCCGGCTGGGTCTCGGACACGCGCAGCGACTGCAGCGCATTGGCCTTGGCCAGCTTGACTTCACCTTCCGGGAAGCTCGGCGTACGGGCCACTTCGGCCAGCAGCGCCATCATCGGCGCGGCCTGCGAGCGCAAGGCGTTGGCCGAGACCACGATGCCGTCAGAGGCGGCGCTGGCCGCGACCGAGCCGCCCATGCCCTGGGCCGCTTCGGCGATCGCGCGCGAGTCGCGCCTGGCGGTGCCTTCGTTGAGCAGGCCGGCCAGCATGTTGGCGAAGGCCGGCGTGGCCGGCGCATCGGCCGCGAAGCCGGCGCCGCGCACCGCCAGCACATAGTCCACGCGCGGCAGGCCGTCGCGCGGCACCACCCACACCGTCAGGCCGTTTTTCAGGGTGTGCTTGGCGATCTTCGGCACCGGGATCGGCTTGTCCTTGCCGTAGGCCGGCATGGCGAGTTCTTTTGCCGCGGCGGGAGCGGCGGCGTAAGCCGTCGGCGCGAAGGCGGCTGCGACGGCGAGTGCGAGCATCAGTTTTTTCATGAGGTGCTCCTTATTTGGTGGCGGCTGCGGTGGCAGGGGCGGGGGCGGCCAGCATCGCGGCCGGCTTGCGGTCGATGACGGTGCGGTTGGCGGGCACCAGGTAGGTGCGCACCGCGCGCTGGATGTCTTCCGAGGTTACGGCCTCGACCCAGCCCGGGATCTTGTTGACGACCTTCGCGTCGCCCCACAGCACCTGCATCTTGGCCAGCGTGTCGGCGCGGTTGATGAAGCTTTCCAGGCCGTTGTTCCAGTCGGCCAGGATGCGGGTCTTCACGCGCTTGAGGGTGGCGTCGTCGACGCCGTTCTGCGCGACCTTGGCGATCTCTTCGTCCATGGCCTTGAGCATGGCGTCGGCGCTGCTGTTCGGCTTGTACAGCGCGAACACGGTCATCACGGTCGGGCCGTTGTACTCGAACGGGCCGGTCAGGCCGAACAGGGTGTCGACGTTGAGCGCGATCTCGCGACCCTTCACCAGGCCCTGGTAGAACAGGGAAGCGTCGCCGCCGCCCAGCAGTTCGGCCACCACCGCCATCGCGGCCTGGTCCTTGTGGCCACGCGGCGGCACTTTCCAGGCCGCGGCGATCGCCGGCACCTGGGCCAGGGCGTCGCTCTGCACCACGCGTTTTTCGGCGGTGTTCAGGCCTTCGCTGAAGTCGGTCGGCTTCGGGGTCGGACGCGCCTTGATACCGCCGAAGTATTTTTGCGCCAGCGCGAAGCCCTGGGTCGGCGTGATGTCGCCGGCGATCGCCAGCACCGCGTTGTTCGGGCCGTAGTAGTCGCGGTGGAAGGCGCGCACGTCGTCCAGGCTGGCGTTCTCGAGATCCTGGAAGCTGCCGTAGCCGTCATGGCTGTTTTCCCATTTCTGGAAGGCGTGCTGGCTGATGTCGAGCCAGTAGAAACCGCCGTAGGGCTGGTTCTTGACGTTCACGCGGATCTCTTCCTTGACCACGTCCTGCTGGTTCTTCAGGGTGGCCGGGTTGAAGTCGAGGGTCTTCATGCGGTCCGCTTCCAGCCACAGGATCGGCTCGATCGCCGACACCGGCGCGGTCTCGATGTAGTTGGTGTAGTCGGGACGGGTCGAACCGTTGTTGCGGCCGCCGCCACCGGTGATGGTGGTGTCGAACACACCCTTCTTCGCATTCGGGGTGCCCTGGAACATCAGGTGCTCGAACAGGTGGGCGAAGCCGGTGCGGTTCTTTGGCTCCAGGCGCATGCCCACGTGGTAGACCACCGACACGCCGACGGTCGGCGAGCTGTGGTCTTCGGTGACGATGACGGTCAGGCCGTTGTCGAGTTTCTTGACGTTGATCGGCAGGGTCCACTGGTCGCTCGATGCGGCGAAGGCCGACAGCGAAAAGGTGAGCCCGGCCAGCAAAACAGGGTAATGGCGCATGCGCATTTGTGACCTCGGGAAGGGTTGAACTGCGCTGCATCTTAGCGTAATGGCATGCCAATAAGTAACCTTTTTTCGCATGCATATTTGCGATAAATCTAGTGTTGCGTAGGTATTGCGCAACACGCGCCTATCCTCGCATAGGCCGGTCTGACCCGCGATTTGTGCAGTTCGTCACAGACAGGTAGGACCACGATGACAAAGCCTATAGAGTTGCAACATGTTAAGTTTGGCCTGGCGCCGTCGCAACCCATGTATCCGGAGAATTCAATGACACAGCTTTCCAAGCTCGGCCTCGCCTTCACGGCGCTGTGCGCCTCGCTGCTCGCTTTCGTGGGCGTGGCCCAGGCGGCGCAGGAGACGGTGACGGAGACCCGCCCGATCGATGCGCGCGTGGTGCGCGTCAAGGTCGACGGGGTGGTGGACATGAAGATCCGCCAGGGCGCGACACCGATGCTGGTGCTGACCGGCGATCCGCGTTTGCTCGGCAAGACCACCACCATGCAATCCGGCGATACCCTCAACATCGGCACCGAGACCCGCGGCGTGAGCATCAACCTGGGCCGCAGCATGGGCCTGCATGCCGAGCTGACCTTGCCGAACCTGCGCGAAGTGACGTCGGAGAGCGTGGGCGGGACCGTGGTCAGCGGCTTCTCGGGCGACGAGCTCGAGCTCAATCTCGATGGCGCCGGGTCGATGAATGTATCATGTCATTACAGGGTCTTGAGCGCGAACCTGGGCGGGGTCGGCAGCATGCGCGTGAACGGCATCAACAGCGAGAGCGTGGAACTGAACCTGAGCGGCGCCGGCGTCGTGACCCTGTCCGGCCGCAGCCGCCAGCTGAAAGCCGAGCTCGGCGGACTGGGCGGGCTCGATGCCCAGGCGTTCTCGGCCGAGAACGTCACGCTGGAACTGTCGGGGCTGGGCAATGCGACCGTCACCGCCCGCGACAGTGCCAACCTGACCTTGTCCGGCATGGGCTCGGTCACGGTGCACGGCAAGCCGGCCAACCGCAAGGTCAGTGTCGACGGGCTCGGCAAGGTCAGCTGGAAGTAAGCAAACGCACGCAGCAGAACAAGAACAAGCAAGTTCACGAGGACCGAGGATACGTAGAGATCCTGATTCCCTGCACGAGACATGAAAAAACTATTCCTGGCATTCGCACTCGCCCTCGGCCTGCAAGCCGGCGCGCATGCGGGTTTCGCGGAGGGCGCCAGCGCTTACAACGCGCGCAATTACGCGACAGCATTGAAAGAGATCACTCCGCTCGCCAAGGCCGGCCATGCGGACGCCCAGCATTTGCTGGGCCTGATGTACTACATGGGCCGCGGCGTCACGCGCGACTACAAGCAGGCATTCGCCTGGCACTACAAGGCGGCGACCCAGGGCAAGTCCGACGCCCAGTACGTCGTCGGCGCCATGTACTACACCGGCAACGCGGTCCCGCAGGACCAGCGCCACGCCGTCACCTGGTTCCGCAAGGCGGCCGAGCAGGGCCACGCCGAGGCCCAGCACGCGCTCGGCCTGATGTACCGCTACCACCAGGCCGGCATGCCGCAGGATATGGTGCTGGCCTATATGCTGTGGAACCTGGCCGCGGCCAGCGGCAACAACAATGCGGTCACGCAGCGCGCCGCGATCTCGCGCCAGATGACGCAGGAGCAGATCGAGGAAGCGCAGTCGCTGTCGCGGACGTGGAAGCCGGGCAAGCCGCTGCCGACCACGTCACGCACCGGTAACGGCAATTCCTGATTTGCCGGCACCCTACGGGGCCGGCGCCTTCACTGCCCGCCGGAACAGGCTTAACGGGACGGCGTTCCCCATCGCCTGGTAGCCCAGGTCATTCGGATGCAGATGGTCGCCGCTGTCGTACGCCGGCAGCAGGCGCGCCGGATGCGCCGGGTCGCGCGTCGCGCGGTCGAAATCGATCACCGCATCGAACTCGTCGTTGTTGCGGATCCAGTTGTTCACCGCCTGCCGCACCACCTCCTTCTCCACCGAATAGTAGCCCGCGCCCTCAAATGGCGTCAGCGTCGCGCCGATCACGCCGATGCCCTTGGCGCGCGCACGCAGGATCAGCTGGCGGTAGCCGGCGATCAGGTCTTCGCTCGTCACCGGACTGGTGGCCGAGCTGTTGCCGATGTCGTTGATGCCGACCAGGATCACCAGGTAGCGCACGCCGGCGGTGGCGATCACGTCGCGCTCGAAGCGCTCCTGCGCGCTGCGTCCGGCCAGGGTGTTCGGCGAATTGGATAGCAGCCGGTTGCCGCTGATGCCCCGGTTGACCACGCCGAAGCGGGCGTTCAGGCCGAGTATCGGATCGCGCTCCGTTTGCAGGCGGCGCGCCAGCCAGTCGGGCCAGCGGTTGTTGGTGTCCGGCGTGCTGCGGGTGCCGTCTGTGATCGAGTCGCCCAGGGTGACGACGGTGGGCCCCAGTGAATCGACGTCGACTTCGGTGAGGAAGGGCCAGACCTGGATCGTGCGCTGCACCGGCAGGGTGGCGGCGGCCGTGAAGTTGCCGGGTAACGAGACATAGTTGGTCTGCAGCGCCAGCTGGTGCACGGTGGTGGCCTGCACGGTGCCCGGCAGGTAGAGGCTGACGGCGAGATCGGACAAGGGCGGCACGTTCAGTTCCACCGGATCGGACAGCGCCGGCGCACCGGGCGGGATGGTGACGAAGGCGCGCCCGCCGAAGGTCAACGCGCGATCGGTGCCGGCTGCGACGTCCGAACCCCCGGCGCGCAGGCCGACGTGGGCGGCGCCGATAGTGAGCGGCGTGCTGCCCAGTTCATTGGACAGGCGGATGCGCACCCGGTTGCCGCCGATGCTGGTATGGACGATCAGGCGCACGGTCTGGTCGCTGAAGGTCTGCAGGCTGGCGTCCGGTGGCGGGCCGGCCGGCGCCGTACCCCAGCTGCCGGCCCAGTGCTCGCCCGGCAGGAACTGCGCGCCGGCCGGCTGGCTGCTGAAGGCGATGGCGGCGGCCAGCATCGCGCCGGACAGGAACAGGCGGCGCCGTGGCGGGTGGACTGGCGCGGAAGAAAGGCTGAAGGCTGCCGCCAGGCGCTGCGCGGCGTGGAGAAGAACGGGCATGACACGGTTCATCGTGTGCTCCAGGAAAATGCACCCATGCGATACGCATGAGCTCGCATGAACAATCTAGCCGTCCGCGGAGTGGTGAACAAGCAGGCAGGCCGGCCGGGCTTTGCGCGGTATCGAAGGCGGCAAAGATTAACATTCCTTCAAGAATTTTTCATAGCACCCATGGAAAGTTTGTACCCCGCTTGACCCGGCAATGCCGCTTCACTGTTCGTCGCCGCACCGAGCGATGCCCGTGACTCCTTTACGGTGGGCGCTCGAACGTCAAGGAGCAGCCATGAGCAAGCACGCGGGAGAAGATGTGAAGATCGGCGAGGCCGACATGCCGGCGGGTGGTTGGGGATCGTTGGCCAAGGTCACCAGGATCCTGCTGGACCAGCGGGTGCCGATCAAGGACAGCGGCCTGCTGCTCAAGCAGAACAAGCCGGACGGCTTCGCCTGCGTCAGCTGCGCCTGGGCCAAGCCGGCCAATCCGCATCCCTTCGAATTCTGCGAGAGCGGCGCCAAGGCCACCGCCTGGGAAACCACCAGCAAGACCATCGGCGCCGACTTCTTCGAGCGCCACACCGTCACCGAACTCGAAGCCTGGGATGACCACACGCTGGAAGACCAGGGCCGCCTGACGGTGCCGCTGCGCTGGGACGCCGCCAGCGACAAATACCGCGAGGTGAGCTGGGACACGGCCTTCGCCGAGATCGGCGCGCAACTCCGCGCGATGGACCGCGAGCAGGTCGTGTTCTACGCCTCGGGCCGCGCTTCGCTCGAGACCTCCTACATGTATTCACTGCTGGCCCGCATGTACGGCAACAACAACCTGCCGGACAGCTCGAACATGTGCCACGAAAGCACCTCGGTCGGCCTGCAGAAGACCATCGGCGTCCCGGTCGGCACCGTGGTGTTGGAGGACTTCGAACAGACCGACTGCATCTTCTTCTTCGGCCAGAACGTTGGCGTGAACAGCCCGCGCATGCTGCACCAGTTGCAGGAAGCGCGCGAGCGCGGCGTGCCGATCATCACCTTCAACCCCTTGCGCGAACGCGGCCTGGTCAGCTTCACCAACCCGCAGTCGCCGTTCGAGATGCTGACCGGTCACGAGACCCCGATCAGCACCCAGTACCACCAGGTGCGTCCGGGCGGCGACACGGCCGCCATCATGGGGCTGTGCAAGGCGGTGTTCGACCGCGACGATGCGGCCCAGGCGGCCGGCGAACAGCGCGTGATCGACGTCGCCTTCATCCAGGAGCACACGCAAGGTTTCGCGGAATTCGAAGCCTCGGTGCGCGCCTGCGGCTGGAGTGACATCGAGCGCGAGTCCGGACTGCCGCGCGCCGACCTCGAACTCGCGGCCGAGGTCTATTGCGGCGCGGGCGCCGTGATGGGCATCTACGGCATGGGCCTGACCCAGCACCGCAACGGTGTGCAGAACGTGACCATGATCGTCAACCTGCTGCTCCTGCGCGGCAACATCGGCAAACCCGGCGCCGGCGTGTGCCCGGTGCGCGGCCACTCCAATGTGCAGGGCCAGCGCACCGTGGGCATCACCGAGAAGCCGGAACTGGCGCCGCTCGACAAGCTGCAGGAACAGTATGCCTTCGCGCCACCGCGCGAGAAAGGCATGAACACGGTCGAGGCCTGCGAAGGCATCCTCGCGCGCAAGGTGCAGGCCTTCATCGGCCTGGGCGGGAATTTCGTGCGCGCGGTGCCGGAACGCGGCCTGATGGAAGCGGCGTGGCGCGAAATTCCGCTGACGGTGCAGATCGCCACCAAACTGAATCGCAACCACGTCATCCACGGCAAGGCTTCGTACCTGCTGCCGTGCCTGGGCCGAATCGAGATCGACCGTCAGGCCGGCGGACCGCAGGACGTGACGGTCGAGGACAGCACCGGCTGCATGCATGGCTCGCGCGGCCGCGCCGAGCCGGTGGCCGACACGCTGTTGTCGGAACCGGCCATCGTCGCCGGCATCGCCAAGGCGACCTTGGACCCGAACCCGCGCGTGGACTGGGACCGCTGGGTGGGCGACTATGCCTCCGTGCGGGATGCGATCGCCGAGACCTATCCCGACATCTTCCACGACTTCAACGCACGCATGTGGACACCGGGTGGATTCCGACGCCCGGTCGGCGCCGCGCACCGGATCTGGAAGACGGAATCGGGCAAGGCCCATTTCACCGCACCCGAGGCGCTCGACGGCAATCCGGATTTGAAGGGCGGCCCGGCGACGCTGCGCCTGTTCACGGTGCGCAGCGACGGCCAGTTCAACACCACCATCTACAACTACGATGACCACTTCCGCGGCGTGCAGGGCAGCCGCATGGTGCTGTTCATGGCGCGCGCCGACATGGCGCGCTACGCGCTGGGTAAAGGCGAACTGGTGGCCCTGCGCACCGCGGCCGACGACGGCGTCGAGCGCCGCGTCGAGGGCCTGGCGATCGTGCCCTACGATGTGCCGGAAGGCTGCATCGCCGGCTACTTCCCGGAGCTGAACGCGCTGATCCCGCTGTGGCATCACGCCAAGGAAAGCAAAGTGCCGGCGGCGAAGGCGATCGACGTGCATCTCGAACGCGGCGGGAGGGTGCTGTGAACGCGGGCGAGGGCTTCTTCGCGCCACCGGGCGCCGCGCGCCTGCCGGCCGGACGCTGGCAGGACGGCGCGCTTGTACGCTGCGCCGAAATGGTGGCGGAAGAGGTGCCGGTGGCGCTGAGCTACAACGGCATCAGCCATGCGGTGATGCTGGCGTCGCCGCTCCACCTGGAAGATTTTGCGGTCGGCTTCTCGCTGGGTGAGCGCATCGTGCGCAGCGCCGCCGACATCCACGATATGGAAGTGGAAGAGGGCGCGCAGGGCGTCGTGATCGAGATGCGCATCGCGGCCGGGGCCATGGTGCGCTTGAAGGAAACCCGGCGCGCGCGGACGGGGCGTACCGGCTGCGGCCTCTGTGGCGTGGAGAGCCTGGCCGCCTTCGAAACCGACGCGTTCGACGCGCCGCGCGACGGGCCGGCGCTGCGTTTCGACGCCGCTGCGCTGCACCGTGCGATGAGCGCGATGACCGAACGCCAGGACCTGCACCACGCGACCGGCGCGGTGCACGCCGCCGGCTGGGCGTCACCCGATGGGACACTGCGCTGCGTACGCGAAGACGTAGGCCGCCACAATGCGCTCGACAAACTGGTCGGCGCGCTGGCGCGCGAGCGGGTCGACACGGCCGCCGGGTTCGCGGTGGTGACCAGCCGCGCGAGTTTCGAGATGGTGCAGAAGGCGGCGCGCGCCGGCATGCCCTTGCTCGCCGCGATCTCGGCGCCGACCGCGCTGGCGGTGCAGGTGGCCGAGCAGTCCGGCGTCACGTTGGCCGGTTTCGTGCGCGGCGGCCGCCACGTGCTCTATACCCATCCCGATCGCATTGGGTAATCCGACCATCGTCGTGATCGGAGTATGATGCAGCCCTTCATTCAAAGCATCCTGGAGTATCCATGGTCATCGTGACCCACAACGGCAAGTTCCACGCCGACGACGCATGGGCGGTGGCCGTCCTGCATATCCTGTTCCCCGACGCACAGATCGTCCGCACGCGCGACCCGGCCATCATCGAGGCCGGCGACTTCGCCGTCGACGTGGGCGGCATCTGGGACCCGGCCACCGGCCGCTTCGACCATCACCAGAAAGGCTTCGAAGGCGCGCGCATGTCCGGCGTCCCTTACGCCAGTGCGGGCCTGGTCTGGCGCGAATACGGCGCGCGCTGCGTCGCCGCGCTGGCGCTGCAGCACACCGGCCAGCAGCTCGACGACGACACCGCCCAGCAAATGGCCTACGCGATCGACGGCGACATCGTGCAGTACCTCGATTTGTCCGACGTCGGCGCGGCCAAGAACGCGCCGGGCGGCTACGGCCTGTCGGCGGTGGTCTCGGGCTACAACCCGAACTGGCTCGACGAGGAGCGCCTAGGCTACGGCGAGGCGGCGGATGCCTTCCGCCTGGCGCAGTTCCGCAAGGTGATGGCCTTCCTCGCCGACGTGATGGCGAACGCCGTCAAGTACCGGGTCGGCGCCACCCTGGCCCTGTCGCAGGTGCGCCAGGCCGAGGTGCTGGAAAACGGTCGCCTGCTGTACCTGAAGAACGCCGCGCTGCCGTGGACCTCGGTGGTGCGCAAGGAAATGCCGAAGGTGCTGTTCGTGATCAGCTACAGCCGCTCGGAAGACCGCCACATGCTGCACACGGTGCCAGCGACCAGCGACACCTTCGATGCGCGCGCCGACCTGCCGGCGTCCTGGGCCGGCTTGCGCGACGCGGATCTGGCCGCGGCGAGCGGCGTGGCGGACGCCAAGTTCTGCCACAACGGCCGCTTCATTGCCGCAGCGAAATCGTATAACGGCGCCTACGCGATGGCGCTGCAAGCCCTGCAGGAAGTCGACAGCGGTGCCACGCCGCTGTACGTGCCGCGCGCCCCGGTTGTGCCCATGAGTTAGATACGGCACTGTCTTTTTAATAAGGAAATCGTATCTTGGACTCATGGCCAAGATCGTTTCCACCAAAAAGCTGTACGCCATGGAGCGTATGTCGGCCGCATTGAAGCGGGCGGCGGCGGCGCGGCCCTTCGGCCCCGAGACCGACCGCGCGCTGCGCTGGGCCGCGGCCTGGGGCATGTGCGCCGGCATCCGCGCGCCGCACACCCGCTTGCGGTTGCGACGCGACACCCTGGTCGGCGTGGGTCGATAGTGTTTTGCTATTGATGGGATAGCAATAATTGTGCGGCCTCCGCGGCCTGTTTGGTTAGATACACAACAGTTCGCCTGCCTCCCTCCGCGTATGTTGTCTGTTGAGCAGTATTCCACATGGACAACAGAGAGGCAGAGATGGTAAAGCAGAAGAAGGCACCGAAATCGGTTGCGGGCGCGGGCTCGATCATGAGCACGATGGCGGGTCCTTCGGACCCCACGCCTCCCACCACCCTAAGATCGACCAACGCGGTCGGTGAGCGCCTGCTCGAAAAACAGGCCGCCGCCCAGGACCTGTCGGCCGCCATGCCGTTCAATCCCAACAAGCCCGACGAATACGGCGACAACGCGCGCACCCCGGAACCGGGCGCCACCCACCAGCCATCAACGCCGGCCGCGACCGGCAGCACCAGCAGCGAGATCATCGCCTCGGACAAAGTCGGCGACGGCGTGCCGCCGATCGGCGCAAACCCCACCGTCGACCCGCTCGACCGCGTCCGTGTCGACGCCAGCGACCGCCACATGACGACCAACCAGGGCGTGCCGATCGCCGACAACCAGCATTCGCTGAAGATCGGCCTGCGTGGTCCGACCGCGATGGAAGACTTCATCCTGCGCGAGAAAATCACCCACTTCGACCACGAGCGCATTCCGGAGCGCGTGGTGCATGCGCGCGGCTCGGCGGCGCACGGCTTCTTCGAAGCCTACGAGGACCTGAGCGACATCACGCGCGCGGCGCCGTTCGCCGCCAAGGGCAAGCGCACCCCGGTGTTCGTGCGCTTTTCGACCGTGGCCGGCGAGCGCGGCTCGACCGACGTCGCGCGCGACGTGCGCGGCTTCGCGGTCAAGTTCTATACGGAGCAAGGGAACTGGGACCTGGTGGGCAACAACATCCCGGTGTTCTTCATCCAGGATGCGATGAAGTTCCCCGACCTGGTCCACGCGGTCAAGCCCGAGCCGCACCACGGCATGCCGCAGGCGGCCAGCGCCCACGACACCTTCTGGGACTTCGCCTCGCTCTCGCCCGAGATCGCGCACATGCTGGTGTGGGTGATGTCGGACCGTGCGATCCCGCGCAGCTACCGCACCATGCAGGGCTTCGGCGTGCACACCTTCCGCCTGCTGAATGCGCAAGGGGAGTCGCGCTTCGTCAAATTCCACTGGACCCCGGTGGCCGGCACCCACTCGCTGGTGTGGGACGAGGCGGTCAAGATCTCGGGCGCCGACCCCGACTTCCACCGGCGCGACCTGTGGGAAGCAATCGAGGCCGGCAACTTCCCGGAATGGGAACTGGGCCTGCAGGTGTTCACCGAGGAAGAGGCCAAAGCCTTCGCATTCGACATCCTGGACGCGACCAAGCTGGTGCCGGAAGAATTGGTCCCGGTGCGTCCGGTCGGCCGCCTGGTGCTGGACCGGAACCCCGATAACTTCTTCGCCGAGACCGAGCAGGTGGCCTTCTGCACCGCCCACATCATCCCCGGCATCGACTTCACCAACGACCCGCTGCTGCAAGGTCGCATCCACTCCTACCTCGACACCCAATTGAGCCGCCTGGGCGGCCCGAACTTCCACGAGATCCCGATCAACGCGCCGATCGCGCAGGTGCAGAACAACCAGCGCGACGGCATGCACCGCCAGGCGATCCACCGCGGGCGCGTGAGCTACGAACCGAATTCGCTGGGCGGCGGCTGTCCCTTCCAATCGGGCCGGATGGGCTTTACCAGCTTCCCCGAACGGGTGGCGGAAGACAAGGTGCGCGGCAAGCCCGAGCTGTTCGCCGACCACTATTCGCAGGCGCGCCTGTTCTATGCAAGCCAGACGCCGGTCGAGCAGGCCCACATCGCGAATGCCTTCCGCTTCGAGCTGACCCGCGTGCAAACGGTGGCGATCCGGATTCGCATGCTGGCGCTGCTGGCCAATGTCGACGCCGACCTGGCTTCGAAAGTCGCCGAAGGCCTGGGCCTGGAGGTGCCGGAACCGCTGCCGCTGGCGACCGACGCGCCGATTCCGACATATCCGGAATCGCCGTCGCTGTCGCTGCTGGCGCGTCCCGGCAATACCGGTGTACGAACCCGCCGCGTCGCGATCTTCGTCGCGCCCGGCGTGGATGGCAAGCAAGTCACGGAGCTGTACGCCGACCTGGTGCAGGATGGCGCCGTACCGCGCCTGGTGAGCACGATGCTGGGCAAGGTCAAGGCGGCCGATGGCAGCACGCTGGACGTCGAGGTGTCGCTGGAAGCCGGACCGTCGGTGCTGTACGACGGCGTGATCGTGCCCGACGGCGCCAAGGCGGTCGAGGCGTTGTCACGCAACGCCCACGCCATCGACTTCGTGCGCGAGCAGTACCGTCACTGTAAACCGATCCTGGTGATCGGGGCAGGGGAGACGCTGCTGGACAAGGCGATGGTGCCGAAGGCGCTGCCGGACGGCGCGGACGATCCTGGCCTGTTCATCGGCGACGCCGACGGCTTCAAGCAGGCCCTGGCCAGCCACCGCGCCTTTGCCCGCGAGACCGATCCGCCGATGGTGTGATTGCGCGGGCCGGGGGATGTTTGCTATGCTGACCCCCTGGCCCTTCACTTTCGGTCGATCCGTCGGACGACGCCAGGCATCCGGCGCTCGACGAGGGCACCACCATGATCGAAAAACGCTGGCTCAAGAATGTCGCAGCGGGGTTGATCGAAAGCTTCATCAGCCGCAACAACGATTTCATCGGCTACTGGGCGCTCGGCGTCCTGTACTCCGAGACCCAGGCGCTTGGCAAACAGATGGACATCGACCTGCTTGCAGCCGCCGCACATCCCGACACGCCCGCAGGTAGCGAGACCGCACGCGTCTGGTCGGACTATCTGCGCAATGCACTCCACCGGCACGGTGGCGTTATGCAAGACCTGGATACGGCCACGGTGTCCATCGCCTTCGGCCTGTCTGCCTTGCCCCAGCCCCGCCACCAGCTGTGCGGCGGCCATCCCTTTTCCTGTTCCGTACGACTGGTGTCGCGCCGCGGCGACGAGATCGTGCGTGACGCCCTGGGCTTCTGCTTTCCGCATGTGGCGCATGACGGACGCCGCAGTACCCGCTACCCCGGCTAGGACGGAACCGGACGCGCAGATTTCCTCGCACTCCCTTACAATTGCGGTTTTTTCAACACGGGAGCGAGCCATGCGCGCCATCGATTTCACGCAGCCGGGCAAGCCGGATGTCCTGCAACTGGCCGACCATCCGATACCCGTTCCCAAGCCGGGCGAAGTCCTGATCAAGGTGCATGCCGCCGGCATCAACCGTCCCGACGTGCTGCAACGGATGGGCAAGTACCCGCCGCCGCCGGGCGCATCGCCCCTGCTGGGCCTGGAAGTGGCCGGCGAGATCGTCGACGGCGATGCCGCCATCGCCGGTTTTAACAAAGGCGACATGGTCTGCGCACTGGCCCCGGGCGGCGGCTATGCCGAATACTGCGTCGTCCCTGCAGGCCATTGCCTGCCGATCCCACAGGGCTTGACCCCGCTCGAAGCCGCCTCGCTCCCCGAAACCTTCTTCACCGTCTGGACCAACGTCTTCGACCGCGCCCAGCTCTCTCCGGGTGAAACCCTGCTGGTGCAGGGCGGCACCTCCGGCATCGGCGTGACCGCGATCCAGCTCGCCAGCGCGCTCGGCCACCGCGTGTTCGCCACCGCCGGCCTTGGCGACAAGGCACGCGCCTGCGAAGCGCTCGGCGCCGAACGCGGCATCAATTACAAGACCGAGGACTTCGCCGCCGTGGTGAAAGAGCTGACGGGCGGGAAGGGCGTCGACGTCATCCTCGACATGGTCGCCGGCGACTACATTCCACGCGAGATCGACTGCCTGGCCGACGATGGCCGCATCGCCCTGATCGCGCTGCTCGGCGGGGCGAAAGCCGAGATCGACCTGGGCCAGGTGCTGCGCCGCCGCCTGCACATCAGCGGCTCGACCCTGCGTCCTCGTTCTGTCGAGTTCAAAGCCGCGATCGCCCGCAACTTGCGCGAGCGCGTGTGGCCGCTGTTCGAACAGGGCAAACTCAAGCCGGTCATCTACCGGACCTTCCCGCTGGCGCAGGCAGCCGAGGCGCACGCGCTCATGGAAACGAGCACTCACGTCGGCAAGATCGTCCTGGAAGTGCTGTAGATGTGTGAAAAATTCCTCCATGGCTGCGTTGCCTCGTCTCGCCGTACTAGCGTACTGTCTTCGACTCGGCGCCTTGCCCTGGAGGCTTTTCACACATCTAAGGGATTGATCCAAAAGGGAAGTGGCGTGCTCAGCCATTGTTTGACCGCCACATATTCGACCGCTAGAATAGCGGGTTAATTTCAACATGGGCTTCTATGCGTCAGAAACTCGTCGTCGGTAACTGGAAAATGAACGGCAGCCGTGCGGCCAACGCCACGCTGCTGAACGGGATCCTCGAGGGCTTGCAGGATGCGAAGGCCGCCGCGGCGGTCTGCGTGCCGGCGCCCTACCTGCACCAGTGCCAGGACCTGCTGACCGGAACCGCGCTGGCCTGGGGTGGGCAGGACGTGTCCTGCCAGCAGCCCGGCGCCTATACCGGCGAGGTCTGCGCCTCGATGCTGCAGGATTTCGGTTGCCGCTACGTGATCGTCGGCCACTCCGAGCGCCGCGCCTACCATGGCGAGGCAAACGAGCTGGTGGCGCGCAAGGTACAGTCGGCGCTGGATGCCGGCCTGACCCCGATCGTCTGCGTCGGCGAAACCCTGGCGCAGCGCGAAGCGGGGCAGACGGTGGAGATCGTCGGCGCCCAGCTGGATGCCGTGCTGGCGCAGGTCGGCTCAAGCAATGTCGACAAGCTGGTGCTGGCCTACGAACCCGTGTGGGCGATCGGCACCGGCAAGACCGCGACCCCGGCCATGGCCCAGGAAGTGCATGCCGCCCTGCGTGCGAAGCTGCGCGCTTGCAACGCCGAAGCGGCGGAAAACGTGCTGGTGCTGTACGGCGGCAGCATGAAGCCGGATAATGCGGCGGACCTGTTGGCACAGCCGGACATCGATGGCGGTCTGATCGGTGGGGCAGCATTGAAGGCAGCGGATTTCCTTGCGATCATCCGCGCCGCGCAATAAAAAATTCTTAGCAAGCATTTGAAACGTCGTTAACCTGGAAATGGAATTGCAATGAGCACCTTGTTTAATCTGATTATTGTTGTGCAGGTCATTTCGGCCCTGGCCATCATCGGCCTGGTGCTGGTCCAGCACGGCAAGGGCGCCGACATGGGCGCCGCCTTTGGTTCGGGTGCCTCGGGCAGCCTGTTCGGCGCCTCCGGTTCGTCCAACTTCCTGTCGAAGTCGACCGCCGTCGCCGCCGCCATCTTCTTCGCCTCGACCCTGGCCCTGGCCTGGAGCAGCAACAGCCGCAGCTCCGGCGGCGCCGATGCCGGCGTGATGGGGCGCGTGACCGTGCCGTCGTCGCAAGCACCGGCAACCGGCATCCCGAGCGACGTCCCGGGCGCAGGCCCGAACGCCGGCGCGGCAACTGCACCGGCTGTGCCAGTCAACGACATCCCGCAGACCCCGGGCGTGTCCAATCCAGCGCCGAGCACCGCCGCACCGGCAGCGCCAGCCGCCGCTGCACCGGCCCCGGCCGCTCCGGCTCCAGTCACCAAGTAAATATGTGTCCTCGAAGTCGAACAGGCGTCGTACGCCTGTTCGCAAATAGCGGTAGAATGCGCCTCGCTGCGGGGCGGCTCTCCTGCAGAATCTGCTAAATGCTACTCATTCTTATTTGCGCTGCTGTAAAGATTAAAGAGCGTTAAAGAAATGTTTATTAATTGCGTAATTTCCTTGTGATAGCGCAATTTGTGCATTGAAAAGTAGTGCTAAAGCAGGTTAAAATACTGGTCTCCAGCCGACGTGGTGAAATTGGTAGACACGCTATCTT
>Ga0265798_10000611_pt1 | contig 58458 bp, 59 predicted proteins | sample P3T30metagenome_FD_192430 | JGI IMG/M metagenome (GOLD analysis project Ga0265798, IMG submission 192430) | Plant litter microbial communities from East Loma Ridge, Irvine, California - P3 T30 | ecosystem: Environmental > Terrestrial > Plant litter > Unclassified | place: USA: California... | reverse complement strand
CGATCTGATCCATCGCCATTATTCTCGGTACGGCGGTGAATTTATAGCAACTCGGGTCGTAGGAATGCGCGTGCTTCCATTACAGAAAATACAATACCTCTCTGCGTCTCAGGAATTGCTTCCAACTTGACCATGCCAATTGACTTTTCCTTTTGCCTTTTTGTTTTATTTAACCTTTTCCAATCATTCTTCCCATCCATCCTATTCGTCCTCGTATTAAGTCACTACCCTCTCTTCGGCCCTTTCGTCGCAAGAGAGAAATTCGTATATAGGGCTGGTCCCCCCGTTATCACGAGGCGCGCGTGCGCGCGCGCGCGCTTAGAGACTTCAATCTAGAGAAGAGAGGATTTTTTGGATTTTAGCCGCGGTTCGGCGGCTGTGCTGGTGTGCTGGTTTTCTAGTTAGGGCTTCCTTCATTCAGTCTTCAATGTCGAGCAATCAAAAAAGAGACTCTAGGCAATTCCTGTAGATTGGGGTTGTGTTTTGGCACGGTTTGGTTGGTTTACATCATCATAGCTCCTTACTGGAGCGTCGATCATTGAGTTGATATCTTGGAGACGAGATTGGCGCGAGTGGCCGAGGCCCATTCCGAATCTTTGATATGTACTCAGACTGTAAAGTTCTGTGGATTGCACAGATTGTGGTTTGGAGGCTCGCGTTGTTTGGTCTACATCATCGCGCGCTGTCGATCATCTACTGGTTGGGTTCGGAGAGAGTAGATATCACATGGAGGATATAAGCAGACAGGCAGGGAGGGTTCTGCAGATTATTGGTGAGAGATTGATGAGGGCACGTGGTGATGGTGGTGATGATGATGGAGTCGCGGTATATGTGTGTTCTGTTATTGATACTGTCGGCAGTCGTATTACCTGTAGGCATGGCCTGATGTTCAATCAGCGCTCGATGATGGCAGCAGTACTGTACATGGCTCCCTTGTACCGTAGGTATCGTCGTTTGTATACGATCGAAACATGGTCAGAGAAGATGTCGAAGTATGATTGCACAATTCGGATGTTTGTACCTTTATGGATGTTCGAAGGACACTTTTGATGAAAGATCAGCACCGGCCCCGTTGTATCAGGATTCAGAAGAGAGGGCTAAGTGGGTGTTAGCGCGTGTTTGACGAGATGTGATTTGTTTCATGTATGTGCACACGAATCGCCGGCCGTCATTCTTCTTCTTTGAAGACGCCACTCTCCAACAGCGACCGTGCGCCTACGCTCTCAGGGCTGGAGCAAGTTTGAAGTGGAGTGCTGTCGGTTCCTTGCTAATATTAATTGATACCTCCACCCGACCCTCGTCCCGCCCAGCCAACGACCAACTCTCACTTGTCCGCTCGATAAATTAATCATGTCGCCTGCAGGGTCCGTCGTATGCAGACGACGAGAATCGGTTGGCTCAGCCGGTGCTGCCGTGCCCATATTGCGTATGATGGCACGGGGACTTCCCTGCAGGCATATTCACTCCCATGCACCTGCAGGCACCGTCCCCCGGTCCAACTCGTCAGCCGTTGTTTGCTAGTCCGTGAAGCACGCACAGAGGAGCGAGGCCCGAGAGTCTTTGTTCTTGTTCGCTGGCGGTGGGAGAGACGGCAGGCAGGCAGGCGAGGCCTCGATCTCGAATCTCGAACAAACGACCAAGTCACTGACTCTTCCCAAGGCACTCTCATCCCATTCCCGTTGTCCTTTCGAAACACTCCTCTTACTTCACTCCCGTCGGCACTTGTCTCTTGACCATACACGTGGGCCACTTGCGTTTCGTCTCTTCTGGTCACTGAGTTCGTCGGCACTCCCATCTGTCCTTTGGTCAGAGTCCCCTTCAACCTCGATCTCCCGCCCGCCCTTCCCTTGACCTTGTTCGCAATTGAATTGCCTTCTATTTTCAACCAGATTGTGGATTGCCGTCTCGACGCCACTCCTTCTCCGTGAAACACCATCACGGCACGACTTCAGCCGCCGCACATATCCATATATGAGGACGAGCCGGCCTGTATCTTGCTGAACTAGGAGTTACGGCAACTGACTGCCTGCCTGGTGCATCTCTCAACTAACTAACGACTACGACTGTTTCTGTTTGTCACGTGTAACGAGCATACCATCCTTCAACTACTCACCACCTACACACACACACTCACACACACACACACACACACACACACATTACGCCATGGGTTTCCTCGAGCGAGCGCGGTCTCAGCGCGGTAGACACCAGAGGCAACGCAGTGTGAAGGTTGACCAGTCCATCCCGGAGCCTACGCCTATTACTACTTCTTCCACTCCTGCTGCAACAAGAACATTGAAGTCGTCCAAACGAAAGTCCCTCTTCCCGGGAATGGGCACAACCACTACATCGTGCGAGGCAACACGACCCAGATCCAGGAGTGCTGCCACCGGATTCTATTCTCAGACCGAGTCGAGTTCACGGAACGACCAACGATCCTACCCTCCTAGTATGCAATTCGTCGCCGGCAACGATAGCTTCAGGTTCCCTTCTCCCGCTCTGGTCAACAACAGTACCAAGAAATCACCACCTACCTCGGTCGCACACCTTCCATCTTTGACAACTGGCGGCGACAAATCTACCATCTCCACACCTGGACCGCAATACACGCCCGGACCCCAGCACACACCTAGGCCGCAGCAAACTCCAAGGCAACAAGCTCCAGCCTGGACCCGATCACATACAGCTCCCATTATTGGTACGCCACGAGTTGAGGCCTTGCCTCAGCCAAGCACTTGGGAGGACAAACAGCAGAGACCACAGCTCAAGAAGCAGAAGTCTGCGTGGAAGACGTTCGGAAGCTTCTTCAAGGGCAGCAAGCAGGCCAGGCAGCCTATTCCGGACCAGTTCTATCAGATCCAGCCGCCTTCGAACGACAACCTGGCGAAATCTGGCAACAATGCACAGGGAAGAATGGGCGTGTTGGACTCGCCGGTTCCATCGCCTGTGGCTAAAGATGAGCGCACAGTTGCTCGGGTTGATTCAGGCCACGGCGCCGAGAAGGGCGGCGACAGCCTGCTACCACCTCCAAATCGGGATGCTTTCCCCATGCGAACGAGCTCCAGAGTTTCCGCCAACTTCTTCGATTCCGTACCTGATAGTGCGGGCGACGGACCGCGAAGGACTCCTAGGCTCGACGTCAACATCCCGGACGCAGGCATGGACCGTTACAGTGTCATGTTTGAGAAGCTTCTCGAGCCGAAAGTCTCGTTGATTGAGCGGAGAAAGAGCAAGCGATTGAACAACAAGGATAGCGGCTCGCCCGTCGGCGGGCCTGAATCACTCGGCGCGAAGAATGCCTCTGGCCTCCAGCGTAGCTTGACTTCTCCCAGTCTCAACCGGGAGCCGTCGCTCACCATTCACATCGCCAACAGCAACCGCGCCAACCGCGCCTCCACAGTGCCCACTGGCACCCCAAGCAAGGCTCGCGTCGTCTCCATTCGACCTCAACCGCCCAAACGCTCAATGACAGCACCCAGTAATGAACCAATCCCAATTCCATCGTCCTTCGAATCGAAGACACCCAACACAGCGCTAGCCGCACCTCTCCCAGCTTCAACAACAACAGCAAGCTCTCCCCGCTGTTCCATTCTCAGTGAGAACTCGCTCCCGCCCACTCCCAACACAGCAACCTCGATAAGCTCGTCTATCAACACCACCGTCTTCGGACCCTCTTCAAACCCGCCCACAGCATCCGCATCACACCAAGCTTCGTCAAGCCGACAGCAGCAACAGGAAGACACCCCGCCCGTCCCAGCTCTGCCCAATCGCTCAAGCGAACGCCCTCCTCTCCCGCGCCAAATTTCCGGCACCGAACGCTTCAACCGCCAAATCGTGCAGGTCAGCGTCGCGCGCCAGGTCAGCGTCTCCAAAGCGCGTAGACGAGTGGCGGATGCCGTCGAGGTCAAGCAGCCCCTACGGCCGCGCGTTGTGGAGTTGGGCAAGAACCGCAAGAGCACACTTGTGCTGATTGAGGGCGGAGATTGAGCTTGCTCGCTTTTTTTCCCACTCATGTCTCGTCAAATTCCTACTTTTTTTCTTGTCTGTCTGTTCAGGCAGAAGCGCAAGGGCACGGCTCCCCCGCTATCTGCCCATCTGTCCGCCACTCATCTCTTCCATTCTCGAATTTAGCGAACTGGGAGAGAGCCACCATCTTCTTCGGCGCCGCGATCATCTTTTTGTTTTCTGTGTTTATCCACCCCGACAAGATTCGGACGCACCGCATTGCATTGCATCGCACTGGAAGCATTGCTTTCTTTCATTTGTCAAATTTTTCCTCTCCATATCACGAGCCCAAAGTCTTTCCCAGAGATTGTCTATCATTTGTCTGTTGGAGGAGGAGGAGCAAGAGAAGGGGGTTCTTACTATGTTTTACTACACACCGCATTTTCTTGAGATACCATGGCCTTCCTTGGAAAGGGAGGGCTGGCTGCATACATACACTTCACATACCGGCATATATGTGTACTTTTACTTGTACGTCTGTAAAATTTATCGCTTTCTGATACTTAGTGTTCTAATTTACGTTCGGTCCTGGGGGTATTACAGGAGTGATAAGATCTGTTTTCTCATTGAGCTCTGGTACCCGCTCCCAGGACGATGCTTGTTGTACTCGTTCTCTCAATACATCACGAATTCATCTCGTCTATTGACGCTCTTGCATCCTTCCACACATGCCAAATTCTCTTGCATCTAGACAATCTTGCTGGTACCGGTATGTTCGATACCTTTCAAAGCTGCCAATACTACCGCCTCCCGGGGTCGGATCCAGTAAGATACCGCAATTTCATCAGCGGTATCTCGTTGGTAGTGGGCACGTTTTGGAAGATGGGAGTTGCTGATACCGCCGTATAGGCACGTACTTTGGCATGAACTGGGAATGTCTGACTGTAGTGCAAAGTCTATGTGTACTGGAATATCAATTCACATACTGATTGCATAGCTTGGATGTGTGACTACAGTGGGAGAAGGATGTAATTGGGGAACGATCATCAGAAATCACAAAGTCGTGCAAGCCAAGAGCTAATCGCTACACATATTTTCGGAGAAACCCCGTAGAGCTGTGTCTCTACGGTAGTTACTGTAGACTTGATGTGGCTCGAACTCGTAAGGTATTATCACTGCTGGATGATTAGACAAATGTTAGGAATGATGCTATGCTCTCGGCGGCACAGGTGAGTTCGCTGATGGCGTAGGTTCCATGTCATGAACATTACCAACACCAACAGATCTTGGTGATATCACCCTTGATAGTTGGTATGTCACCTGGTGATTTTACACCCCTATGAGTTCCCGATAGTTGGATCGATCGACCTTGGTGATGTGCTAGCGATCGCTATACCTATCGAGCTCGACCTTGTATCGAGTCGTTGAAGGGGGCCAAAACTCATAAATCCTTAAGCCAAGAGTTGACTGTTACACCGATACTGTCGCTCAATCGGTACGATCATTACATATGGCTTTGACTGTTTGTAGCCTCCTCGGGAGTGATGCGTGACAGGCCGCCGCTTTGCCGTGTTCGATCAATCTTCCAAGTCCGCGCACAGCCGGCCTCTTGGCACCCGAAAAATCCAATATCTTCCCGGTCACACAACTTCCCCAATATCAAACCGATCAATGTGTTAATCGATTCAGGTTGTAGCTTGGGCTCTACTGAAGAGATCTGTATGTTGGATATTGGGGATGTTTGCGAGTTCGTTGTGGCCCCTCCAGATATGTTGAAAGCTTGATAATTGACATGACTCGACCACCGACCATCACCACTGCATAACTCAGATATGCTTCAGCCTCCTTGGCCCAGTGGTAAGGGTAAGCACACTCGATTATCCACCCTTAAGTGTGCGAAATTAACGAAACATCCAGCGTGTCACTCGTAATGACAAGATCACTCGTTCGATTCGGGTAGGAGGCAATTCTTTTGCGTTTTACGCACTCAAACTGCAACTTTTGTTTTTTTGACTATACTACAAGGACATTGGGTAGATGCGCAATTGACTAACGATATGCACGTTCCATAGTCGCATGACTGACGTCTCGTCGACTGCGGCGGCCACTCACCATCTCATTATGTATCCTAGGCTGAGAGCATCGGACTATGCGATGCCGAGTTCATGTCTTTTACTTGACTGCATAGTCAAGGTACACGGTCAACCGGCGACTTGATGATCCAGACCACACCCATGCGAAAGAGTCACGGCGGGTTGCTGTCTATCGGTGCTCTGTACCTGTATCCATCATCCATCGATTAGCGAAGCTCTGCCATGGATGTCGTGATCAAGAAGTTGGAATCTAGTCATACGCCAGAGGCAACCAACACGACAAGACTGTAAGTTCATCACGTCTTTCTGGTGTTGCGGTATCGATGCCGTCAAACCCCCTCCTTCAGACCCCTCTCCTGAGCAAACCGAAAGTGTTCACAGCCGAACCCAACAAGGGTGGACAAAGTGAATTCGCGGTTTAGATCGAACACAAGTGCGATTCAGATGCTGGTATCTTCGAGAAGGAGAAGGGTCGCAGGGAAGTTTTCAGTGATGTCTAACTTGACGATCGTGGAAGAGTAGGGTGGATCCTCCCCAAAGAATTATGGATGAGTCGATCCATGTGACAAGTCGAAAAAGGGCAGTCGTGCCACTTCAACTTAGTCGGCAATACATGATAGGGGTGTCATCTTCCGAGTCTATACCACCTCTTTGAAACACACGTACCGGAGCGTCTCTCATTGCCAAACATTCGCTACGTGTTGATCGAATGATATATCATCACCGGGTTAGGGTTGGGGTTACACCCAGCTTGATGGCTGGAATGATCTCTACTACAGTTGTTTTCTTCCAATACGATGTAACATTTCAAGTGAGAGACGTGTTGTACGAAAGACTAACCCCGTCGAAATATGTTCGGAGCTCAGGTTTCGTTGCGCTATCGTCAGTGTTGTTTAACTCGACCTAAAGTAGGCTTGAGCATGAGAGAGTCGTGCTTTTTGCGGAGCTCAAGTGTGATTGCGCTCGTATCGATGTCGTTTGAGTAATTGAAAAGTGGCTTTACTGTTGAGAGATGTGTACGAACAGAGACAAATTCGTCATGCAGTCTGTGGTGCTCAGATGCCACAGCGCTGGTGCTGTATCCTCTCTGCTGAATGGTCGTTGGGCTAGATTGATTCTTGAAATGGTGAACAATCTCGTTCACAAGATTGTGCACGCAAATACATTAAATCATATGCAAATCTACAGTAGTGCCGCTTCAACTACTCAAAAGACAACAACAAAGGAAAAAGACTAAACTAGACATTACCAACTACCACCTCAGTTTCCTCAGTACACGGGCTCCTCCTCCCAAATCGGCACCCTCCTCAAATCACCCTCGTCCTCGTGTCTCCACTCAATCTTACCCTTCTCAGTAAACCAAGCCTCCTCATCAGTTATGTTGAGAGAATTGCTTCCAACCGCCTGCTTCGTAGCGTTGACCTCCTGCCTTGACAAGCCGTACTTGTCCCTCGGGATCCAAACGATCGGACATTCGGAGATGATCGCAGGGTGGATGTACGCCTCGTCGTGCTCTTGCTGCGTGTAAGGGCGCACGGGAGATTGCAGGAGTGGCCAGACGGTCTGCACGGTATTCTGAGCCGCGGCGGTCGGGTGGAAGAAGCCCTTGATCCGCTCCATCATCGTAGGCTTGGCCTGCATGTCCGGCACGCGCTGCTGGTCTTCGTCTTTGCGGGGAATGTCGCCAGACGGCGATTGGTCTTGCCTGTAGTAGGTGTCTTCGCTGTCGCGCATGGGGCCCTGCGCTTTCTCGGCGTCCGAGGGTCGGCCGTTGTTGTACTGGTGTGCATTGGCGTTGCCGTGGAGGCTGCTGTTGTTGGAGCCAGTGTACTCTTCTTCCATTTTGTGGATCTTGCGCATCAGCCAGACTTGCCAGACGATGGTTACGACGAGGAAGACGACCATGAGGACGAGAGGTCCGATCGAGTTGAGCGTGTCGCCGATGCCGATACCGAACAATCCAATGAGACAGAGCTCTGAGATGTAGATGCCAGTCGTCATTTGCAGGAGAGCGCGAGTGTATGAAGCACCGTGGGTGGAGACGTCAGTGCCCAACGTGAAGAGAGCGTTGTAGCGGAATGCGAGGTAAAGGAGACAGAAGCCAACGGTGGCGAATCCGAGGACCAATGGAGCGATAGAGGAGTAGGCAAGAGCTAGAAGAGTTAGTGAACGTTTTGTCTCACGTTGAATGATAACCTGAACTAACCGATCACGCCCAAGTTGGTGAACTTGGGGTAAAGAGCTCCCCAACCAAGTCCAGAAAGGCTGACGTAGCGGTTGTACATCTTGCGAGGAGTCTTGTCGAGAATCTTTCCAAGGATGAGGAAGAACAGAAGCGGTGCAATGTTGAGTAGCTGCAACGCTGCCGTGATGAGGCCAAAGAGGATGAAGTAAGAGATGTAGAAGTTTGAGGCCTTGGGTAGGTTCTGGGCCAGAAGACTGACTGCCTGAGTGGGGTCTCGGACGATTTGGCCAGCCACACTTGATGCTCCTGAGGAGAAAGTGGTGATGAGGAAGACTTGAATGACCTGGAAGGGGAAGTACCTGAGGCTTGGTCAGTGTGGTTCTCATGCTCGTCCGACGAGAGATTACTTACCAGCCCTGCACTTTCATCTGGACAAGACTCTCGGTAGGTTCGAATTGCCTGGCGAGTATGTTGCAAATGATCGGGACAAGCATCATCAGGACTGCAAGAAGCCTGTGTGAACTCGTGATTAGAAAAGTTCCCAAAGGTGTACGTGAACATTACGTTAAACTTACAGCACAGGCAGTAAGCCAGTCACAATACCCATGAGCTTATCGGGAAGTGAGTTCAGGAAGCTGAGGAAAGGTACCGTTTCGATAAGGTACTAGAAATTTGATTAGCAAATTTTCACTTCACAACTTCATTTTACGTTCTAGGGCAGCGACATGCTGAATCTGCTTACATTTATGTTACTGATGGCACCGATAGCGGCCACGGGAATGGTCCAGAAGATGCACAGGAACCAAATGAATGCTGTGCTGAGGATGCTGAGTGTTTTGGTCGTCCCGAGGGATTTGACGGTGTTTTTCCAAATCTGAAAGTTTGTCAGCTTCGAATCGTCACTCCAGCAGTCTCAAGAAGACTCACAACATTGTCCGGGTGTGGTCCTAATTCAGCAGGGGTCATCTTGACTTTATTCTTCTTGTCGGATTTTCTGAACACTGCACGTGCTGCGTCCACGGATTCGAATTCGATGAAGCATGCTCCTTGAACTTTGGACCTGTCATTGCGAGCATTCGACTGTCCACGCTCCACCTCGGGGATAAGGCGTTGGAGCTCGTTGCGAGACCACTCAATCGACGAAACCTTCTTCCCAAAGGGCAAGAATTTGAGAACCGGGAGGCGGTGCGAAGGTAGGTCCTTCTTGTCGACGGAGATCTCGTTGCGTTCTTCGTCACGTGCGAGCGTGGCACCCTCAGGGTCGCCCTTCTTGTTGGCCTTTTTCTCCTTCTTGATTTGCTTCTTGACGAAAGTTTTGAGCAGCTTGACCTCGGAGTTCTCGAGCTTCGTGGCTGCCTTGTCCCTATCTTCGACCTTTTCATCGAGCTCCTCGGGAACGCTGACGAGCCAGACAGCCCGTACACCGGCGTATTCTTTCCTCAGACGTTCCTCGTTGCGAAGTTCTTCGGGGACATTGACGAAAAGGACTGTCCTTGTCGAAATGCGGCTCGATTCGAATGGCGAGGTGAGGTATTGTTGGCGAAGTTGTGTGGCGTAGAGCAACTCCCTGGTGATCAAGAACATGACCCAAGACAAGAATGCCCAAGCGACGAAGGTCTGGGCGTAGTATCGTGGTCCGGGTGTGACGTTACTGAAGGTCAGGAGGTCGAGACCCTCTTGACCTCCGCCTCCGGTGATGTTGACTGGGAATAGAATTGGCCAGGTAATGAGGCAACCGACGAAGCACATCAAGGCCAGCATCTTGAACATGCGGAGCCATAGGTAGTTATCGATACTTGCGTGGGCCAAGACGAAGTCGTCGTCCATTCCACTGTATTCCTTGAGCCATCCAAAGATGCCAGATGATTGTTTTGGCGATAGTTGGCGACGTCGAAGCGATGCTAGGTATGTTCGAGGCTGGTAAACGCGAGACAGGCGACGTGAGAGTATCAGGAATAAAATCAGGACAACCACTGCGATGACAAAAGCTGTTGATGTGAAGTCAGTAAAGCTCCAATAAGTGGTGGTATCAGCTGCATTGGTATAGCATAAACATGCCGGTGCCGGTGAGATTGTCTTTTCAGCAGGGTGGACATTACTTACTGGGCGCCAGAGTTGATACCATTCCACTGACTGAATTACTTCCCTGGCCCTGGTGGCTGCCAGTCTGTGATGTTGTCAACTAAGCCCCTTTGGCGTACAAATCATAAATGATAGCTGCTTACCTGCTGCTGAGCAGCCGCTCGAGTTACGAGTAGACTCGCCATTGCGGTCCATTCCAGAAGAGCCATGTTGTGCATCAATTTGTGTGTGTTAGGGTAGGATTCAAATGAGAAACGCGCCGGACGATGGCATTGGTGAAGTACTCGTGGCCAAATGACATAACACGGCAGGCGTTTGGCGTACCGGTTTTGCAGCACCGGTCTAGAGAAGCCTATTACTCGTCTGTTCCGACTTCCACAGCATTCTTGGCTCCAAGCCGCTCAACAAGTGGCGCGTGTGGTGTCGTGCATTCCGAGGAGCAAATCTCCCCCACGGTTCCCCAGGTAGAAACCTACACAACACAGCAACTTGGCAGTGACGCGGTGGTCGGTCTCAGACTTTTGCGTTTCACTTAACCTTTCTAGCTCGGTCGATCTGTCTTGACACGCGATTCGGAGAGGCGTCTCGGATTCTGTCACGATCGGAGAGCAGAGCGAGGTTCAGTCTCCTCGTGGCATTGAAGATGCTGGCTTGTGGGAACTACTACTGCACCAAAGGAGAGACCTACCGAGTCGTATGTGAATTCGTTGACAAAAGCCAATGAGACTGAGTCACGCTTGAGCAATCTGCTCCTGCATCCATCACCTGGAGCACCGAGTAATGTAACGGAATCTGGATTCAAAGGCACATGTGCGCAAACATGCATGATTGGTGGTTGGGGCAAGCTTCAAGCCCCCTCTTTGCCAGTCACGCCAGTGTCGACTTTGGAAAGATACATGTAGTGGCACCTGAACAGCTAGAGACTCCTCATGTCCCGTTCTATGTTCAATCATTTCAACTGGCAGAGTGAATCTCAAAAACAAAGTATGAATGGAATGATATATCATGTAGCCTGGATTTGCTGCCGATTGAACATTCTGATCAGAAGCCATTGAGCCCAAAGGAGGGTTTCATCGATTCCGGTTGAGGGCTCCAATGCCGTTCGAAGCTCTAGCGAGGTGATCGTGCTCTCTGTATCCAAACCGGACTTCGAGGCGCACATATTGTTGCTGACCGGGATTCTAGTGGATTGTCCCGCAGCGTGCCTCAAGTGTGAATTCTCATGTTCTGCAACGTGAACGCTGTACCTGCTGTATCAGAAGACGTTCCTTTGGTAGGTTCCCAGAGCAACAACAGAAGAGATCTGGATCCCAACCGTGTTGCGGCTCCTGCAGTAGGGTCGTCATTGGGTGCGGCCGGCCGACGCTGCAGCCACAGGTTTGAAGCGTGCCGCGCCGTTGCGCCACTTGCGTAGCACTTGTGAAATGCTATAATTTCGACGACTCCACGCGACGACATTTGTTGCAAAGACATGCAGTAGCAGGAGAAAGTGCGAAAGGCTGATGTTCTTATGTCCTCCTCCCTCGACGCAAGTAAAATGCCTCAAAAACGAAGTCACGTCACCCTCTCGGCCAGTCGGCCACAATGCCCGCCCCCGTCAGCGCCCAATCCTCGATCTGCGCAGCATCGCCCGATGAAGTGGGCTTTTCTATCGGCGATACAGAACAATTGACTTCCGCATTGCCCAGGGTGTATTGGAAAGCCACCGGCGGCGCGCTTCTTTTTAGATCCAGTGCTGTGATGTTGTCTCTTTCCTTTTTTCCCTCTTGTCAGGAACGGAACGAACCAAATGAACCACTTCGAAACATACTAAGGAGCGGATACACCCCAGCCGTAATTACCAGACGCTTATTCGACAATAATACAACAATGGCCGACGCAGCAAGCACCCGAAGCAGCTCTTCGTCTTCGATTTCGTCCTCTGCTTCTGCTTCTTCTTCGTCGTCGACCCATAGCTACTCAAGCCCGACTCGAACGCCTCTTGGCAGAGTGGACAGCTCTACACATGTCTTTCCCGCGAAGCCTCCCAAACCAAGCCTCTCCAAGAGAAGCGACGGAGCCAAGGATGCTTCGTCGGATGGCCTGAGAGGCTTCCCTGCGACCCGATGCAAGAAGACGAACCAGCTCTTTAACGGACTCGATTGGGTGCTGGAAGCCATCACGGAGCCCAAGTCTAAGTAGTAATCTGCATTGGACTGGCATTGATTTCTACAACACTTTTCCAACGAGAAATGCAACCCGACACTCGCGAGAGGCTCTAAGCGGTCAATCACAGGCGCTGCGATAATACCATCAGACTTCGAGCTGGACAATACATGGTGCACCAACGAAAAAGACAACACTCCGGAGACATCTCTCTGGAGCTTCCATGTGTTCAATCAGCCCGAAAGCTAATAGTGTCAAACTATGGGCTACGAATCCTCCTACACGAACACCTAAAGCTCATTTAGAAACAAGAATTGGACTTTCGGGACACATGGCTGGAACGATGCCCGTCAATGTCGACTTTCTCGGCTGCAAAATCACGCCAACGGTCCATTCTTTGCCACGCTTCGCCTTCCGAGCAGCTATCCGCCTGAAATCCTGGTTGTACAACGCTACGGCGAGAGGCGCCGCTTCGTCGGGGTATATTTGAAGCCCGCAGTGGTCGAAAACTACACGGCTCGCGGCTCGCAATGCGTCGTCGTTGACCTCGAAAACTCCGGATAGGTCGCTCGACGATGTGAACACCGACCAAGGCACGGCGCCCATGGGGATTTCCGTGTCCTTCCAGTATTCCGACCCTGGAGTTTGGGGCATCTTGTGGTCGGGGTATTGCCGTCCAGCGGCATGCAACCAGAAAGTGGCGGGTGCCGCGCCGAAAACTTGAGTGCTCTTCCCCGAGAAAGCCATTGAGATCCCGCTCAGTGTGCACCCGTTGCCAACGTCACTAATGCAAGCGCCAAACTCGGGAATATCACGCCACAGAGAAGCGGAATTCACGAGTTCTGCCACCACCATCTCCTGCTCGAGTTGCAGCGCAACGCTACCCTGGCCGTGGATGACATCCAGATGATGGTGCAACGGAAACCGCACAGGCTCCTGCTGCGTCACAGGCCCAGGCGCCGGGACCTGCTGGCCGTCGATGCTCATCTCCTCGACGGCCAGGATCACCTTGCTCAAGCGTAACCCTGCTTGCTTCTCCGCCTCGGATCGTCGGAAATCCGTGACGAAAGCCGGTATGTCATAGGCGCTCGCTGCAATGGCCATGTCCTCCACGTGCGGGCCTATGTCGTCGTTAGCAACTACGTAGATATATCAGCCGATAAGTCAGCATACTGTTCTCTTGGCCGACCACGCCACACTGCCGCAATTTCACGATCCCCTCCGAGTCGATCAAGCGCTCCATGGCGTTGATCGCCCCGCGAAGATAAGGCTGCTCTTCGGACCGGACGAACAGGCGGACGCCAGGAAGTCCAACCTCTTCGCCGCTCATCTGGAAGACCCTGCTCCCCATGAATGGCCCAGGGAGGACATTGAGATCAGACAGCAACCGCGACCTCGGGCTCATCAGCGCCGGATCAGCGCTCGCATGGTCGTCGTCGACGTCCTCGGGGAATTTCCTGGGGTGGTTCTGGACTCTCTTATGAGCCGACCGGACGCTTGCACTGGTCATTGTGTGTCGAGACTCGAGATGGCGTTTGGTGCGGAAAGTTGGTAAGCTGTGGCAAGGCTGGCAAGGCTGGCAAGGTACAAGTGGCTTTGATCTCTCAGTCGTCGCCGGTCGCACCCTCGCTCATCGTGTGGGAAGAGCGAAACTCAACGGAGTAAACGTATGGTTGCTAAAGTTCCAGGCCCTCGTTGCCTGATGGTCTGTCTGACTGTCTGACTGACTGATTGACCAGACCGACCTTGCGCGTGGCAGTGGCAGTGGCAGAAATTTAGGGTGGTTCGGTCGGGTGAGCGGGCGTTTCTTGGCGTGAAGGGGGCGGCGGCGGCGCCTCGTTCGGAGTAAGGACCGATCGTTTTGTATTATACATGCCTAGTTTAGCTCAGGATTCAATCTCTGCTTGCTACAGCACAATTCTTGAAACGCTTTCTTTTTGGTGAGCCTAAATGCGAGCAAGAGGGAGACAAGGGTGTCCACCTAAAATCAACGTTTCCGTCTCGATTGGGACTTTGAAAAATTGTGATCGTCAGGGCCGCTTGCCTGATTGAACGCAGATCCTTTGTAGGTGAACCTATAAGCTTCACCTGCTCACCGCAGCAGTAGTGGTGTGAGAATCGTACTATCTACAGCGTTATCATTTTGATACAACACTCCCAATAAGCTATGTCTCTCATCAGCCAGAGAACTGCACTTTTCGAATTCTCACCACAACCACCATTTCCCATTGGCATTCCTCAGTGGCTTCACCGCTACAATACAGTACATCGGGGAGTAGGAGAGTGCGCCGGAGTCTGGGCCCCAGAGTCTAGACCTGAGGACGAATCGCTCCGGCAATGCCGAACAATAGCCCTATCATGCATTATCTCAATACAGGATGATCTAGGCCATGAGACTCACAAGTTCCAGTGATAGTTAGTCGCCAATATGATTGTCGGTTGGGACTTGTCGGTCTCGCACCCTCAGTGGAAGCAGTTCTGCGCGAAATAGCAGCCTCGTGCGGTGGCATCAACAACTTCGATTCACGAATCGAAACCATCACTGTACCAGTGAGATATAGCCGGTTTGATGTTCACATCCCACCAGATTCAGCATTCTTGTGTGACGGTATCAGCGGCATTCATACGCTGTAAACAAAGACAGTGTCAGTGCGATCGTTCAACCTCAAGCAGGCCAACCGAAAAGAGCCAGTCATGCAATAAACAGCTTGGTCAAAATCATCCGTTCGTGAAAACCAAGAAATGGACCATCACACGTATTGTATATGTACGCCGTCTGTGCCTATACATATCTCCTTCCTGGCATTCGATGCGGAACTTCTCTACCTGTACGCGTCCTTCTCCGTCTGTTGACTCGAGTAATCCTGCCTTTCCGATGATTTTTAAAGAAATGGGATAATGGAAAAAAGTCGGCCGGACTGACAAATTCTAGTATCTAATCCTCCTTCGGCGGCGGCGGCTTCACAGTCAGCAACTTCTTCAGCTCCGCGAACTTGACGGGCTTGGGCAGGAAGACATCAATACCCGAAGCCTCCGCCTCTTGCTGCGCCTGCGCGCTGGCCAAACCCGTCAGGGCGATGATATTCGACCTCTTCAACCCGTTTTCTTTTTCGAACTCCCGGATGCAGCGCGTGGACTCCATGCCGTCCATGATAGGCATGTTGATGTCCATTAGGACAAAATCGAATCTTCGTGTTGGAGCGTCGGAGCATGGGCCGGGGAGACATGATGCTTTGTAGGCGTCGAGAGCTTCCTGGCCGTCTTCGGCTTCGACGTATGAGTACCCGTGTTTTTTCATGAACATGACGAGGAGCTGGCGATTGATCTTGTTGTCGTCTACCAGAAGGGCGTGTAGGGTGTCGGGTGACGATGACGGCGTTGATGCTGATTTTCTTGGTTTTGGTGTTGATGTTGGCTGGGATGTGGGGGGAGCCACGAGCGGCTGGAGCGACGGCGTTGAGGGGTCGAATGGTGGAGGTGATGGGTATGATATTGCGGCGCTCATGCTCTTGACGAGGTCATCTGCTTCGGCTGATGCTGGCTCGAGGGGATTCGGTGTCATTGATCCGGGCGTCGAAGGCGGCACTGGCGCCTCAAGTGGTGTTGATACTTTCGAGTCGGTTGCTGCTGGCTCGCAATTCTCGAGAGCACGGATCTCGTAGGCCTGAGCTTCTTCTTCAGCTCTTCTGAGGCATATGTTGAGGATCTTCGCCAACTTGCGAGGACCACAACTGTGATGTGTTAGTTGGTGCCAATCTCGTGCCAGGGAGTTCGAGTGTACTTACGGTTGAGGGATCACTTCGACAATAGTCCCAAGCTCGCTCAAGATACTCTGCTGCTCCTTGGATTTCGATATGGCTTCTTCGGCAGACATGTACACAACGATCACAGGTTTCCTCTTGTTCGGTTTGCCGTTGGTCGCAGTACGTCGGTGGCGTTCCACCAGTTGTTCGATCGCGGGAGGTTCGCTGTAGAGGTATATGTCCGCATCTTCTCGGTCCATATGGCTTGACCTGGATGTTCGCATGCCAAACCATGTTTTGCACGTTTCGCGTATGGTCTCCTCCAGCCTCGCGATGTGGTGGGTCATTACCCTTGGAGGGTCCGGTTCGAGGAAAACCAGGTGCTTGCCCAGAGTCCTCCTGCCTAGAGCGAAGACTTCATCTTCTGGGGCATTCGCGTTGTGGTCGGTCGCTTGCGGTAAGCTTAGATGCACATCAATCTCTGTACCAACGCCTTCCTGAGATTTGACATCCATGCTTCCGCCAAGGGAGTCCACGATGGACTTGACTATGCTGAGTCCCAGTCCTGTACCCGGCTGGAACGGATCTTCTTGGCTGAAGGGAACGAACATTCGATCGTGCTGGAATTGCTCCGACATGCCCTTGCCAGAGTCGACTATGCGTATGACACAGCTAGTTCTGTCGCTGGCCGTGGTCTCTTGGGCTCGCAGAGAGATTGCGACAAAGCCGCTCGATGTGTATTTGAGCGAATTGCCCACGAGATTCATCACAACTCTGCGCAGCGCGCCAGGCTGAGTCCTTACCCGCCAGCTTTGTCTAGGAGAGACGTCCAGCAAGACGGAAACTCCCGCATCACCATGTGGATGCTCGGCGGTTTGAGTTGTCACCGCTCCATTGAGAGGAAGCTTCTTGAAAGCGTGGCCAGCCGACACCGCTTCTGCAACCTCTTCAATAAGTACGCCCAGATCAAACTCTCCCGTCATGCTAAGGCTCTCTAGTGAGCTATCAGACAGAGTAATCAGCTTGTTCTGCTTAGCGTGGCGTCTCATCTGTGCCCTGCCGAGCTTGTTGATCTTGGAGTAGTCGAGTACGTGATTGAGCGTATCCAGGAGTGTCCGTCCGCAGGTGACGATGGATGTGACCAGGCCAGATTGATAGGCGTCCGAAGTAACTTCTTGGAGGAATTCTGCGGCTCCCAGAATGCCGTGTAGTGGTGAGCCTGCTCTCGGTGGTCAGTAGTGCAATACAAGCAGTGGGCGTCCCTAGTAGATGACTTACGCAGTTCGTGGCTCATCGATGCGATGAAGGTCGTCTTTGCTGCTTCATTCTTCTGCATGTTTACGCGAATGACCTCCGAGATGATGCAATTGCCGAAGGCCCGCAGATACGAGAGGTCTGCATCCAGACTCATCATTCGCCCAGTGACGGACGTCCACAAGAAACAGCCGGCCATCAGTCTTTCCTCCGAGTGGTCGTAAAGGGGGATGAACACCACAGTTTTAGCGCCCGGAATCTTCTTTAAAAGTTCCTTGTGGTCCATCCTTCGCTTGCGTACACGGCCGCGTGCGCTGTCATTAGGTGGATTTCCATCTGTAGACGTCGTGGTAGAGGGATGGGCCTCGCGATCACTCGCACCGCTGTCTTCCTCCGACGAGAATCCACTGCCTTGGTCTGTGAACGAGAAAGTTTTACCCCGTGGGAACAGTGCAAAGTATCTCTCCAACGTCCCCAAGGTCAATGCAGAGCCGCTCTCGACATCTGCGCGGGCTTGGTCGTCGGCGATCGAGAAAGCGAGTATCTTGCAGGCCCTCGCGGTAGGCGTATTGTCCGAGTCCGATGTATTGGGCTCCCAACGTTCTCTTTCTGATTCTGAACTCGTCGCTGCCTCCGCGGGATTTGACCCGCCTACTGCTTGTGAAGGATCTGTAGGGAAAGCTGACATTTGTCGTCCTGAAGTTGCTGTGGCACCGAAAATGGCAGCACCATCGGCCAACGTAGACTGACGCAGGATCTCGGCGGCCCTTGCGAACATCATACTCATCTTGTCTCCTTTTGGTGTTGCACCTTCCGGCTTGGGTTTATCCTTTCCATTGAAGGCGGCGGAATGATGTATCATAGGGCGAAGACCGGATTTTCTAGTTACCAAGGGCGGCCGCTGCGATGTTGTACGTGATCCAGCAGGTCGGATAGGTATACCAGGTGTTTTACCAATGCCGACTTCGTTTCCACTATTCTCGTCACGTATTGACGTACATCCTTCGATGAAAGATGCCATGCCTCTCACAATGCGCTCGCCCTTAAATCGATCGACTCTGTCTCGCGCCCCTGAGAGTCGTTGTCAGCATGAGAGCTCCAGATCACCATATTGAAACTGGAGACGTTGTGACGTTGCGCAACGAATGTGCAGCAAAAACGAAAAAGTGGATAGAAGAGAAGAAAACGGAGCGCCTTGGGGCTTCCGCGAGACCTTGCATGCCGATAACAGCATCTGCGTCACTCCCATAGTTCCTAACGCTGTAGGAAAGTGACTTACACTCCAGGTGTTCTATGACCGATTGTGCCGTCTCTTGCATGAGTTTCAACTCCTCTATCTTCAAAGCAGCTCTTGCGTCCTCGTCGGAGACCGCGACGGCTCCAATCATGTATCCATTGCGAGAGTATATCGGCACGCCGGCGTAGAAGCGAATGCCAGGGTCGGACGTCACATATGGCCGGTCCTTGAAGCGGTCGTCCAAGCGACAGTCAGGAATGACTAGACCTCTGGCGGTGAGAGTCTGACCGCTGTCATCTACAGCGGTGCAGGTGTTGATCATGCAGTGCTCGCATATGGCGTCGGGACGAGAGAGAACGGCGCTGCCCAGCCATAGCTCGTCGTCCTCGGCGGCACGACTACTGGCGATCGAAACGGTCCGGGTGGCCTCGGCGAGGATGTATTGATTGGCAGAGTCGATAAGAGAGATCATGCAGCGGCGCACATCGAGACGGAGAGCGACAAGCTGAGCAAAGGCAGTGAGCGCCTTGTCGCGAGAGCTCCTCGCCTGGTAACCTTGCTCATCGAGGTCGTCCTGGGCCAGGCTTTCAATGTGATTGGCAACATTCAAGGACGAGCCGTGGGCAGATAGCCATGGCTGATAGATCCGGTGGACTTCGCGCTCTTCCAGGGAAACTCGGGAGTGCGGCGCTGCGCTGGGAGCCATGCTAGGCTTCTCGCGTGCTGCTGCAGTAGGATGGTCTGGGGCGCATAGAGTGAGAGTTCGACGGCGTGGCTGTCAAAGTACAAAGGACGGCAGAGGACATGGTGAAAAGGCCACAACAACAGCGCCACCACGGCGGCGGCGGATGCGGCATCTGGACCGACAAGGCATGCAGGGGTGTCAGCCGTGGCAAGCGATGCCAGCCGGTCGGTTCAGCCACGAAATATTCATCAACGAGCTGTCATCCTAGCTTGCTCGTTCGCTTGGGATCGTGATCCTGGGCAGCATCACCTGATTGTTGAATCTCCAAGAGGGAAAGATTCCCACCACGTGTATCGGCCGGCTCGGTGCGAAAAAGAAACGTTTTTTGACAAGCAGACGACTGGGATGAGCCTCCCCGATTGGGTGAATTGGCTGACTCCACAGGGGTTAGTTCTCAGTTGAGTTCTGTTACTCGCGTTAGCCCTGCAAGCTAAGTTATCAGGGCTTTCTTCCTGTAGTCGCGGGGAACCGGCAGTTGATTATACGATGAGGATATAGAGAGCCGTTGAACCGAGATCTTTTTAGCATGGGTGCTTCTCGTCACGAACGAAGGGGCCCCTCTGGCTGATAGTCGACTACTGGGACAGGAAAGACCATGCTTGATCGTCAAAGAGTCGGAATGGTTACTCGGATACTCCGACAGCGATACCCTGGCTGAAACCCCTCAATTTCGCAACAGCAAATTGGCAGTTCAAGCAAGATAGCTGTACAAAGTACGGAGACCTTGCAATGATGGTTCTAAGAAAGCGTTCACGACACGGACTCAGTCTGACTCTCCCTTTCGAACCTCCAAACAGGGTCCCGGTAGTTGCGAGAAATTGTTCATCTTGCACTTGCACTGGGACTTCGGCCAACAGACATGTCCATTGGCTGCCATCGACTTCATCATTAACGCGCCAAAGCAACACTCAAGCAGCTCTGCCAACACCGTATCTAACGCCGAAGTCAGTATCCTGTGGAAATGTCACAACACCGAATCCAAATACAAACAACAACTGAGCACGCTGCCATAGGCCGCACTTGCCAGATCAGGTGTAGTCGCGGAGTGAATTTGAATTTGCCGGCACGCAGGGCTTAGGCCGTTGCTGACTCCGACTCCGACACTTACTATTCCTGCCATGATAAACCGTAAACCTTTCTTTTGCAGATCGGACTCGCTGGACCCCTCAGAACAACAATTCGAAAAGACATGGAGTCTGCTGACGCCGGTAGTCCTGGTTCACAACAGAAGAAAGCGGCTTGCAATCCATGTCGGAGGTCCAAGGTTGCGTGCGGGCACGAACAGCCGGTGTGCCATCGTTGTATCCAGCGGGGCCAGAGTGCGGCATGCATGTATAGAGAGGCACCTTTCAAGAAGAGGAAGATCCATGATATCTCACAGAATGACGAAAATCAGCTCGAAGAGCGACGCGCGTAAGTCAATTCGAAACGCAATCCAACGCAGCAGGACGCGATGACGGCGTTTTGCGATAGGTTTCTCACGGCTCCAAGGATTCGCGTCGCAGAGTATGGTCGCTTGCCGCTCTTAAAAAATCCCATGGGCTAACTTAGATACAGTGCATCGAGTCCAGCCGATACCAGCCAAGGAGATGTGATTCCGCACCATCGTTATCCTAATCCCGGCTATATTGGGTCATCTAGTGGATTTGCGATCCTCAATGAAGTCCAGTCTATGAGTGCAACGCCGGTCGAGGCTGAGGTGCAATCTCCTTATGACCAAAGTGATGCGCAAGAAGATACTTTTGAGGACCACGGCGTGTTGCCCAGAGCGCAGCACATTTTACAGAGGCTTGGGAATGTCGAAGAGCTCTCGAAACTCATCTTGGCCTGGCTCGACACAGGCGCAAACCTGGCTCTTGCTGAACCATTCGTTCTGGGATGTGTCCATGCCATGCTGGCTTATCCGTGGAAGCGCGCCTCAGCGTACTTGGAGCCCGGATCAGGCGAACAATCTAGACAATATTCCCAGCAAGCCAAGCTCTTGTCAAGGAATACGCGCAAAGTGATCGCATTGGCTGAACACAACACATTCGAATCGTACATCAGTCAAATGTCTGGTCTCAATATACGATGGGAAACGCTAGGTCTTTTCTTCGTTGCGAGTGCCAAAGCTACCATGGAGATCGAGCTGTTCCCGACGCTCTACATATCGGACGAGCAGCGGAAACAGTTGGCAAGGAGCCTCACTTACATCGGTGACTGTTGTCTTGAGATTTGTCTCTCGATCGATTGCTTGAACGATTTGCAGATCATACTGCAATACGAGCAATTTCACACACATAGCAGCATCTATGGTGAGACCTCGTTCCGGACAGCCAGGGTGATGGGAGACCTGGCCACTTCGCTCATCGCACTTGGCTATCACGAGAAACTCGACCAACAGAACGCGAATGTCCCCCGTGCCATCTTGGAGCTGAGAAAGTCGATATTCGCGCGTATTTACTGGGCTGACAAAACACTCTCGGTGTTCATGGGACGCCCGCCTCGCATTTCGTTGGCATTCTGCAACTTCCAGGTGCCAAACTTTCACCTTGAAGAAAGATCGCCTCACCACGAAGTCATCGATTACGTCGCGGATACGAGATGTAGCGCCAGATTTGCCATCCTCAAAGAGCAAAGTCTCGAGATTTTCCGCATGCGCGATTCGAACGAGCAAGTGGTCAGAGCCGACATGATTCGTTTCGATCTCGAAACGCTATGGACCGGACTACCCGCACATTTTCGACTGACCACCAGCCTCGCAGCGTGTAAGGAAAATCCCTTTGCGAAAGACTTCCTCGCCAACCAGCGCCTCGAATACTTGCACACGCATTTCCTGCTCGGTTTGACGCATCTGCAAAAACATCCTGAGCCTAGTGAGCGACTTCTTGAAGTCGCGGGCGAAATGCTCAGCTTAGTGGTCGAGATCATGCTGCTCAGGAACAAGCTAGTCAATTCTAGCACGAACTGGCTTTGGAAGGTAAGAATTAATCGAGAGACAAATCCCAATTGAACATCAACTGACAACAAATAATGTAGGTTGCCCACTTTGGTCTCCCCGCGGCAGGCGTTATCTCGCTGGCGCTCCTACGGCGCAGCGGCACAAGTACCCCGACAGTTGTGAGGTCAAGATTGATCCAAACTCTCTGCGTTTTGGTCGCCGAGTTGCGATCAGGCGCAATAATTTCGCCCGGAGACCCAAGTTTCGACCTTTTCACCCGAGCCACACGCACCATTTCGTCGATCCTGGACTCTTCTCTTACGCTGGCGCCCCCATTGAGAGCTACTGTGGCTGATCTCCAAGGCAGCACAGCCTTTGACATCAACACCAATTGGAACCCAGACATGAGCTTTGAGCCGTGGGACTTTGAGAACATGGACTTGTGGAATAATCTCGCCACTCATCCGACCATTGCTGGCATGGATGGGAGAGCTTGAGAGATATCGGCCGAGCCAGCACACACCATGTGAGCACTTTGAACTTTCCTCCGACCCCGGCGATGTTCCCACGTGCATCACCACAATAGCACTCCCCACGATATCTCACGACTTTAGCTTGTCAGCTGCGTATCCCAGTATTGGATTTTGCAGTAACGTCAGGCTACGACAGAGCCGCGGAAGCTTGATATCCTCAATGCCTAAGCCGTCACGCCTCCCGGTGATGAGGAAGTTTCGTCCCAGCCATCGCGGGTGGCTTGCAGCTAAAACACCTACTACCAAGATCGATGTGCGTAAACATACAAGGTGAATCCCGACAATGATGGGCCAATTTAGCAAACACCAAGCAAAAGAAGAGCACATCCCTTCCTGCCTTCCAGAACTAGACCTCTAACATGTGGAAGGAACTGCCAAGATACAATGAGACCCAACGGCTTCAACAGACACGGTTATGCTACCGAGTGGCTTTGCCAAAGTAGGGCAACGCGGCACCTGAAGAGTAGCTTCTCGCTCCATCTTGTCCGCAGAATCCCAGTCAGTTGGCAGAGACCCTAAGGTCGTCAACAGCTGCATCCCTGAGGAGAGGAGGTGGCTCCGACGTTGCATCATGCAGTTATTGAGCGCTACAGACCGAGCTGACATCAGAGTCTTGCCTCTCATGACGTGGCATTTTTCGAAAACACGACGTGCCGTGCAACGATCATTTTGAGCGACGATTGACAAGCGGGACACGGGTTGCAATGCATCCTTTTGTGAGCAAGATCTCTGCGGAGTGCGGTCCGCAAACATCAACTTTGCATCTCAGGGTGGTTTAGGGACGAAGTGGATCATTGCAGGAGCGAAATATGGGACACTCAAGGAAGTTGGGAATCCGATAATGCCGGCTCGTCGTTTCCGTGTGAAGCCGCCACGCTGCATCGATACTTCGTCGACATGCTGTGCAGCCAGCGTGCTGCATTCAATGCCTTTTCACCTTGAAAGTTGAAACCGCAAACTCGGTCGATTACTCATTGACGTGGGTTCTCATGGGCGTCAGCATGACGTTGGACATAAACGATAAACATCAACATGTAACAATGGCCTGAAGGCTGGGAAAGTCGTCCTGGATCCGTCGGAGTTGAAGTCCGCGAGATCGCGATTGCTCCGGCCGCGGAAAGTATAAAGTACAGATCTCATCACTACGGCACGTAATGATCCAATCAGAGACCAACGTACGATATCTATACCAAGATGCAAGGCCGCTAAATCGCCTAAAATCGATGCTCTGAGATTGAAGTATGTTCTAGCGGTTACGCGGCAATGATGGCCGACATGCTTACCACTTGTCCCCTCCATCGGCGGGTTCACGTACAAGTCGACGAACACAATGCATTGGAATCCCTAAATCACATCATCCAGATGGAAGGTAACAGTATACAAATGCATGGGAAGAGCAAGCAGATGTCGCCTTTTCACACATCACAACCAAGACTGTGAGAATTCCGGCGAAAACTCGCGGCATAGCGTTGTTCGCCCAACTCTAAATTGCTGAAACCACGGATTCGGCAATCGCATGTTTCTTACTTCTAGTCACGCCAGTTTAGCCTTTCAATCCAGTATCTGCTTCACGAATGCAGAAGTGGAGGTACTCTATTAGGATAACACAGCACCAGGGACCAGGTGTCAATGTGCTGTTCGAGTCAGATGGGCAATATGGTGGCTGACACTGGCGATAACCGTGGGTTGGTCTGGACGAAAATGTATGGCTTATCTCTGAGACGGGACAACAGACGACAGCATACATGATCTGATCTATGGTTGAAGGGTAAGCCTAACAGATCTCAAACGGCTTCCATGTGCACTCTTTGCTCCCACGTTGCCGACCATCTAGCTGGTACTCGCGAGTCGCGACAGGCCTCTTGTGCTAGATCTGAACACCAAGAGCCAATCATCAAAGCTCCAACTCGGGGAACGGCAGGAAATACTCCGCAAGAACGTCAGAGTTAGTGAGGGCTAAGCTTTGTGGATACATGAGCAGCCGTGGAAGGTCAATCACGTAACGACCTGCCCATAACCCAGGCGGGACCTCACTACTTTTGTTGGGCACAGGAATCAATCGCTCCCATTGTTCAGTCACCAACCATACCTCCACCGCAATAGCAACCGAATTAATAACCAAATCATCGCGAAACGTCGACAACTGTTCAAAGAATACCTACTAACCAGTCAATCTCAATGCCTCCCGTGCGAGTGGCCCCAGAGGCAAAGGCCTCCAGGTACGACCGGTCTCGATTGGAAAACCAAGAAAGGTCGGTACAAATCAATCACACAACATTCCCGTTTCCCACTGACAACAGACGCAGAGCCTACATCGCCGCATCACGACGCACCGACCGAGGCCTCAACGCACGCATGCAGTCAGCACGTCGCGCATCAGAGATCCATCAAAAACGCACCGGACGGGCCCTGCGAGTGACAGAGGCCGAAGTTCTCAACGAAGCACTCTACGAAGAGATCACCGACGTGTCGACACAACGCTGTCGTTGGAGAGCACACTTGCACACTCAAAGCGAGGACTTCGATCGGTCGTTGCTTACTTTCATGACGAGCCGACTAGCGGCGAATGATGCATTGGATCAAGCGGTGGCCGGGACCTGGTTAGAGGAGCAGCGTGATGCCGCAGCTGGATTTGTGAGCTCTGATATCATGCCGACGACATCGCCTCCTCAACATATGATCGACATGTCCGCGGGCAACTTCCAGAATACGCCGTATCTCCTTGGACCGTGGGAACCCCAGTCAGAAGACTACGCCTATCAGGCTCCGATGGCGCCGCCAAACGAATACACTTACGACCGACAATCTATGAGTCCGCCTGATATGGCATGGCTTGATCCCGCAAGACGAATGTCTCTGCCCATCAGCTTCACTCAGCCACTGTACTCTCCTATCTGGCCACCGACCCCAGCAAGCAATTACCCGACGAGCCCGTTAAAGCGTGTGGACTCATTCTTCAATCACAATCACACACCCAACAGCAGCAGCAACTTCCAGCAGGCTTCCTCACACCAGCAGCCGCCGAAGAAGACTGCAGTCAGGGTTACCCCTCTATCGCTTTCACCCACTGTCTCGTCAAAAAACCAGCCACCCCAGATACACATCCCGTTCAACCCAAGCTCGGGGACGAACAGTCTCCCGAATACCTCGCCCAAACATGATTTCACCGACCGCCGGTACTCTTACAACCCAAACGGAAAGCCCAGATCTACACCGAGCTCCTCGATCGCATCGCCCATCGTCCCTCACACGCCACGCAAGTCTGTGAGCTTTGAGGTCCAGACTCCGGCCTCTTTCGTGAACATCCAATAGCGGTTCTACCTCTAGGCCGTCCGCTAATGAGATGTCTTGGTGTCTCGTGTTCTGGTGACGACTTTTGTGACGTAGGGTTACACCGCACCTTTCGTCGCGAATTTCTCATCAGCATAATGGTACGGATGCATAGTGCTTGCTAGAGAGAGGGGATGCAAAAGTTTTTTCCCCCGTTCCCGTTAGTGTCACGAAGATAGGGCAATGGATATGCCCAGACGCAATGCCGTCAAAACTGTTTTTGAGTGTCTTGTGTCGTCAATTGATGAGATGTGAATCCATCGACTTAGCCAACTCTTGATAAATGCATTCTTAAGGTTTTCTTGATCATGCTTCGGTCACCACTGCGGCTAATCATAGCTTGATCGTCGAGATCCTACCGTCCTAGTACGTACTCACCAATGGCTCATCAATCAGCTCGAAACCGTTCTTCTTTGCGCCAGTCTTGTTGATTCAATCATGAGGTACATTCCGATGACGGCACCTGCGAATATCAGTGTTATCAGAACAACGATCGCCACTCAACACGCCTGCAGTAGCCCTATTAACCCCACGGCACACGAGCATTTACGATCGCACGCCGAATAAACGAAAACTCACAGGACTGTCAATATTTGGCAAAGAGAAAACATGATGCTGACATTAACAATCGACAGCTCCCAATGGAAACCCGGTAAGAAAACCACCCATGCAAAATTGTAATGCGCTGTACACCAAAACAGCCCTTGAGGCTTGTATTCAATATATCCCAACTCCAACCTTCGATGACCGGGACGGGCGTGAGTCCAGCTTCCGCGCTCCAGCGGCCAGCGGCTTCTTGAAGCATAAACGCCGATATAGATAGTAGGCATGAATTGTATGATGACCCGTAGGTTGGCAATGATATCCAGGCAAAGCCTTTTCGTTGGACCGGATCTTAGGTCTGCTCATTTGTTGTTGAGCATTGCCTGTACGCTCGCCAGACGCTGCTTTAGAGAATCGTGATCTGAAAGTGTCTGTGAAGGCCATGTTAGCAACTCTATACTCAAGGATTGCAGAGAATGATGAGAACTTACCTGCGCGTGACTCATTTTGGCGTTCACCAACTCCCGTTCCATTTCATCCATCTCCTCCTTGAGAGCACGGTTCTCGTTCTGCACTTCGATGTTGCGTTGCATGATGCGGTCCATCTCCGATTTGAGCTTCTCTTCGACCAGTGCAGGTTGTTGGTCTACCATCTTTTGCAGCTCCACAACTTGCACCTTCAAGCCTTCGTTGTCGTCGGCAAGATTGTCATTATCCATCTTCAGGCGCACCATATCCGAAGCCATGTTCACGTGCTCGACGTCGTGCTGTTGCGCGCGCTCTTCCAGCTGGCGGACGTAGGAGGTGAGGTGTGAGTGGCCAGATCGAAGGGTTTCAAGCTCGAGCTCGTGCTGTTTAGTCAACCGCTGAGACTCCTCCCACTCTGCTGTGTATTCTGCGAGCGTCTCGTCTGAGACCACAATAGCAGTCGCATCTTTCACCATCTCGTCGGCCCGGTACAACTCCTTGTCGGCACCTCCAGAGACCGAGCCAAAGAACCCGGAGTCCAGCAGCGAGGAGGCAGACGGTGACTTGTCGATGTAAACGTCGAAGATCTTTTCCTTTAGGAAGGTAGTGATCTGAGCCATGTCCTTCATCTCTAGTAATGCAGCCTTGTTTCGCTGCATAAGTACAATGCCGAATTTCAAAATTGCGGTCAGGCCTTCTGAGAAGATTAGGTCGTAGACACGCAGGACCAATTGGAGCGGGAATCGGTACGCGAATAGCGTGAGGAACCACTGGGTGGCGTAAAGTTCTGGTGAAACGTGTCTCCTCTTGAGATGGACGAACAGTGCTGGCTCCAAATCTTCGAGCAGTCGCTCAAATTTGTACAAGTAAAGGTGAAGTCCAGGCATCTCGGGTTCGAAGAGAGAACGCAGGTTGAATTTATGCATAAGCCTCACCAGCAGTGTAAAAGCCTCTTCCTCGCTCATGTTGAACAGAAGGGGCATCGCAACAAAGTTGATACCTTGCGCGTAGCCGACCGCCTCATCGAAAAGAGCGTACGCCTTGCACAGACCGAACAGACCATCCTGGAGACCGGCGGACTGTGCATACTTGCTAAAACTCGTTCGAGTCCCGAGATCTCTTTTGATTGCTTTCTCGAGCTTGGCCAGATTCGCCGAATCCCGCTTCTGCTTTTCCGCGAGAAGCTTGGTCTTCAGTTCTGAGGAGCCGCCATCAACTGACTGTGGAGGAGATGTGGTGGTTGCGGGTGTTGAAGAGTCTGAATGTACGCTGGAGCGAGAAGACAGATTCTTTTCCTTCTCAGAGACGTCTTGGCCACCAAAGTAACTAGAGTGGCCTCGTGACAAAGGCGGCCTCTGATGTTCGGCGTCGGTCCCCCGAGCTTTCAACGTTCTGTACAATGCCTCCAGGTCTTCGCTCTTGCTGTCTGCCAAGACTTGCCAAACGACACCGCGGATAGCAGGTGGGATGCCATTTGATATGGCCTTGGCGATCTCTGCTCCGCCTGTTCGGTGTACGGCAGATGGACCCTCGTTCACTAGAGCCTGCCACAGATCCCAGTCTACAGGTCCAGCTTCCGCAGCAGGACCAGCGGTCATGCCAGAAGCAGTACCAGGTGGCAGCTTGCGATCGACTGGAGGCGACTTGAGACCCGACGATGCTCTACGAGTTCTGGCAGCCATGCTTTCTTTTGAAGGACTGGTTGGACGTTCGGTCGCGCCAGATGTACTCTCCCCTTCGTCGAATACGTCTTCATGCCCATGCTCTTCTTGTGCTCTCAGTGTCGCAAAGCGGTCTTTCAAGCTTGGTTTTGTGAAAGAGTCGCCTTCGGGGCCATCAGCTATTGACGAGAGCTTCGCACCGTCAACAGAGGTCATCGAGCTCTCTGTGAGCCTTCGTTCTCGGGTATCTGCGCGCGATGGTACTGGCGATCGTGCCTTCCGCATGCTGCCCATCCTGCCGAAGAGAGCACCGAAGCCGTTTGATGCTTTGCGGGCTAGATTGCCTGGCGCTGGAGGGGGCGACATCCTGCCAGATGATTGTTTTCGAGGCGAGGTAGTAGCTGATTCAGTAGAGTCGAAGAATGTCTCCTTGACTGGCGATTGCCTACCCGAAGAGGCCACCTCGCTGATACTGGGTTGGCTCACATTCACCGGGAACCTGGGCGACACACTCCTTTGCCTGCCATGCGCGGGCTTCTGCGGTGCGGTCATGGAGTTGCGTTGTGCCGGGCGTGGTTTACTGGGCGAGGAGTCGTTTGTTGGAAATGCGCCTGGGGCGTCTATGTCGCTGGGTTTGGGCTTCACGGCGGTCGGTGTAGGCGGCTCGACCTCGATATCCGCTGCTGACACATTTGATGCCTCGCCCTGTGAATCTGCCATTGCTGTGTCTGCTGTGGGGTGTGTGCCGTGCGAGTTGAAGGTTTCCTTTGTCTCTTCGCCAGTGGGCTGCGGGGAGCTTGCGCCCTGGATTCCCAGACCCGCGGGCTCGGTATCTTTTGCAAGTGTTGTGTTCTCTTTCTCTTCAACGGTCGCTCGGGGTGTGTCAATGGCATCTTCGAAGGCGTCCTGGAAGTGGTCAAGAGGTTAGCGGTGTTTGCTCTCATCGGCCCCATATGCTCCAACATCCTAACGCAGACAACGTCACCTACCGACTTCTCGCCCGGCGTCTCATCCTCCTCGTCGTCATCACGCAGCTTCATGGCATTGCCCATGTTGGCCAAACTCATACTGAGCGGCGATGCTTTGCTCTTTCTTGCTTCGCGGCCGCGGTGACGGCTCTGAGATCGACTGGTGGGCCGCACACTCTTGCGGCGATCGGGTATTCCTGGGGCTTGGTTGCGATGTTCGATAACTGGAGCTGATGGTGAAGGCGACAATGAGGCATCGCTCGGTGTGGGCGAAGAAGAGGTCGAGGCCGAGGCGGCGTGCATGTCACTTTCGGCAGGGATATTCGAGCTCGAGACCCTTGCCATGGCGCTGATCGAGGTCTGGATCTGGATCTGAGAGATACTGTATTGGTACAACCTCACACGACAACGATAATGCTACACTGGTACGATAAAAACACAGAAGAGATGGGCATCGCCATCATTACATGACATCGCCTTCCTTTCCGTTGCTCGTGTCAACAATCCGGTCCTGAGACACATCATCGGCCTGATCCCAGGCACCACAGCCCGACCATTATGGCGCACGGCCGAGACACAAATAGTAAACACCCGACGTCAGAGTCAAGACCATGTTGTGGTTATGTTCGTGTTGTCTGTTGGCAACATAGATTGTGGCGAGAATTGTTGGTCCAGCAATACAACACTTGCTCGACAGTCTCGGGCGCGGTTATAGACACACCATGGAAATTGGATTCTTCAATCAATCTATCTCTCACCACGGCGGGCACCTACAGCAGAAAAGGGTACGTACGCGAATAGCAGGGACCCCACCCTGCCGCTGCGGCGGAGGAGCCGAAGCTTGAGTCGTCTCACTACCGGCCGGCCATCGTTTGACAACATTTGTTTACAGGAGTACTTGTGACATTTACCCTGAGAGAATCGCCACTGAAGCCGTGACATTCATCAATAACAAGAACACTCCGTCCATGGTTTTACTACGATGAAGGCACTCGTCTTGCGGTCAAGAGGGGGAACCGCTGCAACAGTGCGATCGTCAAAGTGGATACACTAACGGCGTGTTGGCGTTGGCGTGTTGGTGTGTGGAGCAGCAAAGCTTTGCGGAGCCATCTCCAACTGTGATCTCCTCATCCTTGTCTCTTTGTCAGCTACACGGAGTTCCATACCCGATGCCATGCTCTGATGCTCTGTTATGGGTAGCGGTGACCACACTGCAAGATCAGCGGAATGATGGGAGAAGTACTGTTTGAAATCACCACGGCATCTATTTCACGGAACATCATGTCCGATCGCAGGATCAAAATCACCTGACTGATGCATGAATGCGAACCAAGGGTGGTCGTCGTACTTGCGGCTGAGCAAAGCTGACGCCGACAGGATTCAAAACCATACCGAAATACGAGGTGCTGACAGGCAATACTGTGCACATTGAGCCGAAATACATCATACCCAGGACCCTTGGACCTCTAGATCGCAAGCGAAACTCCGCCTTCTACTGTCAAGCCAAGTTTTGACACATACACAGTAAGCCCGGCAAGGCCAGCTACATGAGGCCGCGACCTTGTGGAGTAATATTCAATGATATGACGACGTCAATGGCCTCGATAACTTGACTCGATACCCGTCACAATGGCCCTCATACGATGTCACCGGATCGTTTCACCATCAGTGAACATCGCATCGTGGCAGGCATCGCAAGCCTACATGAAGTTGTCCATTCCGGAATAATTGTGTTCTATAGATCCAGCATCGTTACACCGCAAAAATTGTGCACGACAAACGTTAGGTCGACCAAATGCCAACGTCTTCAGTGCCCTACTCCCTAATGCAGAATCCACCCGACGCTTCAGGACCATCCTCGTGGTCGTCAAGGTTTGCACACAAGGTTAACGTAGACCTGTCCAGAACTCAGCCGGGGAGTGGGATAGAGCCTGCTCCTCATAATCGCATCCTTGAAAACGTCAATGGAACGACCTTCCAGCCTCAGCACACAAACAACAGATGGCAGAATAAAACCACACGATGCTTCATAGCCGTTTGCCTTGCAGCGATATTGGTCACAGCAGCGCTCATCGGAGCCATGATTGCCATAGCTAGGAATACCAAAAGTGGTGAGGACTTAGACACCTCCTTGGTGAATGAGAGTTCCTCATTCGCTAGTTCACAGAGTGATGCGAGGACAACCTTACGCACTGCTGACTCGGCATCTGTTCTCTGGTCACTACGTACGACCATATCAGATCGTCACCCAGTAGATAGTTTTACCACGTCCAGACCGAGCCGCTCAACGGTACACAGCGGCGGTTCGCAGACAGCCTCCTCGTTCGGCTCAATCATCGAAAGCACTCAATCAATCCAGGACCAACCATCGATGACCACCACGATTGATCGTCCATTACTCTCCGCCACATCTAGCACAAATGCCTCGTACAATTTTCTCACGGCACTCCTGAACATTAACACGCAAATCGCCTTTACAAGCACCCTTGACAGTCTCACCGCGACCGTGTCCGAGAGTGCTTCGACTACCCCAGCAACGTCTTCAGGGCTGATGCAAACCATAACACAGCCGAGCCGGCGTCCGTCATCACAAGAGCTTTCAAGGACTTCGTCCTTGAGTGACGATAACACAACCCATTACTCGAACAATAGTGACACCACGATGGATGCTCCACCACGGCTATCTTCAGAGACGCCGTTTTCAACGCGAACGCCATCTGCTGAGGATTCGGAGCAAGAAGTTCCACGCGGCCCAACACAGCGCATTCATGGACCGACGGCGCATGAATGGCTTGGTGATCAGGGACCGCGTGCTCCGCAGCGACCGGGTCACGACAGACATAAAGACCAACACGGGCTGCAGTGAGTCTGCGAGGCTCGACAGTCGAGGGAAAGTGATGTCTAACAAGTATTGGTGCTGGTTATGATTTTCAGGTAGGAAGTTAACGTCAATGCTGTTGTATCGCGGTGAACCTCGTCAACTGAAAGTCACCAAGTTCGTGATATGTTTAGTTCAACGACTATCTTTTTAGAACCCTAGCAGTGTATGATCTTACCTACGAGTGTTTCAATTTTGCAAAGATGAGGTCGGGTTTGGGTGCCGGGAGATCCCGTCTTGAGTGTAACTCAGGCCAGGACACTCTCTTCTGCATCGCGACCCGCCTGTACTTGATGGAATCGCCCAAATCCCAACGAGTGACCTCCTTGCTCAAGTGCAGGCGTCCACACTATTGCGCGACCACCTCAGCCAGCCCGTATGGCCAACCGTGCAACGCCGAAGACCGCGGCAATTCTTCAAACATCCTGAACGAGCAGGCGAGGCCTGGTGGCGGCCGCATTTCTCGGACTAATCGCCACAAACCCACAGCGAACAAGATGTCCAGCTGCCGTGTTGGAACGGCCGTTTTCGGACAGTCGCGATGCGATACGAGGCGTGGCTTTAAAGATCGGGGATTAAAAGGCTTCCCGCGAGCCAGATCGGCCCCAAGCCCTATGCCTCAGCAGCTGAGAGTTCGGGATTGAAGGGCAGGCATCTGAACTCAGTGGACGCCACATCTCACGGTCGCGGGAACCTTGACCGCAAGCAGAAGATGGAGAGAACGAACCAAGGCGTTGCGCCGACAGCTTGCAAGGAGGCATTGCTACCGTGTCCGTACGAACAAAAAATCGGCGTTGAGGATTGGCTCTCTGCTCACAAGTCGATACGGAGGCGCTGGTGAGGCCTAGATGGATGTGAGTATGCATGTTGGCAAGCAGCATTTTCCCGTCCTGTCGCGATATATGAAGTTGCATGACCCTACCGAGGTTCGCGGACGGTGTGGCGTCGTTTCAGCGATAGTAGCGCAAGGCACGCGAACCTTGCAACGAACAGGACGTCCAGGCACTCAACCTCCGCGCTCATCACCACATGCAAAATGTACATGAGGACTGTCTTCGTGCAGAGCTGTTCGACGCGCTTCACACGCATATGGCGTTTACGTGCAGGTTGAAGCCGCATGTAATATGCCTGGCGAAGCTGGGCGGTGGCGTGCCCGTCAGCAGCAGACTCGTCAGCGGCGCGATTAAGGCACGATTTCCACGAATGACCGACCATGCGATCTGGAGTGCTCGTGGATCATGGACGGAGATGACGGTCGCTGCTGCTGGGTCTGGTCATCTCCCTCATGGCGATTCCGATTAATGACTGCATGGTGATAGCAGCGGCCACATGTCTGTAGATGGATGGATCTGCGACAAGGGCGCGCAGGGCTCCCATGCGATTCAACGGTTGTATGCCACAAGTACATCATGTACGTCCTCCGTGTCTACATACATGATGCCATGCTTGTCTGCAGAAGCCATGCATGGCTCGAAAAGACAGTCGACTGCCAGTCTCGACAAGTGATGCGATCCACGTACACGGCAGCGTGCGACGCACTGTAACGTTCAGCGGGAAGATATGTTTGTGTGATGCGTGTAGACATGCACACATGCATGAACAAGGAAACGATGAAACACCGACATTTGCACGAATATTTCCCTTGGACCTACTCCCTCACCCCCGCGATTGCGATTGCGATTCCTCTTGCGCGTTGGTCTGTGGCTCTGCGCCCCACGCTGTTGGTCACGGACATGCAAACACGACAGCTTCGCACAGTCATCATCCTAATTAACCCTGCTGGCCATGGCGATACGATACGGAAAGTCATGGGGTTGTGGCGACGAGGCGCCAACAAAGCGCTTCTTGCCACTGGCTTGGGGAGGTGGCCACGGTATATCGTTCTGGACAAAACATCAGGCTCTCGTGTAACCACTCCCAAGTGCCGCCATCGATCGACCGAGCGGGCACTCACACACACACTCACACACTCACACTCGACAGAAGGGATCGGCCATAGATTCTTCCAGGCCCTCTATCAATAATCTGAAGCATGGCATCTCATTCGACAGGGCTGCTGGCAGATGGCCACGGCAGGATTAGCCTGGCGCCAAACGCTGCGGGAGAAACTCGAAATGCTCGAAATAGCCCTTGAGTTCAATTGGAGGGTGGGACGTGCGACACGCCTAAACCTGCCACGCACCCTTGACCTTGACCAAGACGCTGCGTAGCTGTGAGCTTCTGCATCTCTTCCTTCCGCCTCCATCACTTAGTGGTCGACTCTATTTGCGTGGATGGCACTATGGGTCCTCGCCGCTGCTGCGATTGGATATCAACATCCTGAACCATCGCCCTTGAGTTGTCTACTTTCCTTCTTCAAGTCCTTCCATCCACTAACTGACCCTTTTACGCGCCGAACTGCATCTCTCTGCCCTCGGCCTCTCCCTCTGTCTCTCCCTCTGTCTCTTCCTCTCTCTTTTACTCGAACAATCCAACTACCTACTCCCCCTCACCCTCACGATCAGTGGTCTTACACTCTCAACCGCCCGTGTCATCCTTCCACAACGGTCTGCTGACCTCTCACATTTCTCGCGGCTGTCTACCCCCCGCTAGAGGACTCGGCCTGATCAGATCAAACGCCCTACTTCTTTGATCTGTCTACGCACTCCTCCACGCAAGCCCGACCGGAGTAGTGAAACCCGTGCACAGCGTCTCTCTTACACCCGTGCACGGCTCCCCTCATACGTCAACGGTTCAGGCTTAGACTTCATACAGCCAACGCCAACAGCCGCACTACTGTTCCGCGCCACGAGGCCGTGTCACTCAGCCCTTTGGCCTCGCAGTCACCTTTGAACCCGGCTGGCCCTTCATCATATCGGCAGGCCCTCTGCACACGCGATCCAGTTCACAAGATCATGCTGGCTTGTATGCCCCAGTCACCACACACTCTGCCGAACTATCACACAACCCCCACGACCACGAGCACCATGTCGCTTGCCATATTGCCATCGTCGCCTGCCACTTATAACCAAACACCGACACTGTCTATTGCACCTTCACCTTCGAAACGACCCAAGCTGTCCCTTAACACTTCGATTTTGCCACCGACCTTTGGCAAAAAGACAACCAGTTTGAGGTTAGAAACTCTTTCGGCAACTTCACCTACGGTTCGCAACACATTCAGCAATGCGCACGAAGAGGATGCGCGGTTGAGAGCAGCAGGCAACAAACCCAAACGCCCCACACTATCGAATCTTGCAACCTCCAGCATCACCTCACAAGACATCGTCACATCTTCGTCTGTCGCTTTCGACAACCTGGACTCGACCGCATCAAGTACGACCTCGGCCAACTCCATCTCAACAACCGACTCATTACCCACATCGGTCCCGTACAAACTCACATACAACGCCACATCGATCTTGACCAACAGCCCGTTGCCGAAGCCCACAACCTCACGAAGAACTTTCGCGCAATCAAAACCGATGTTCCCCACAGCGAAGAAAGTGGCTTTCGCTGCCCCGTTGACCGAGGAAATCACCACGGCAAAATACACGATGCGCCACTCGGACATCGAATCGTCGGTTTCCACCATCTCGACTCTTGAGCTTTCCCCACCAGAGACAGCCAAGTCGGAAGTGGAAGGCGAAGGCAACGCACTCAAGTCGGGCGCAAAGGCGGTGACCACTAAGAAGGGCATGTCGTCGCCACCACGTACTGGCGAGAAGCGCGAATCTTCGGATGAGGAGGATAGCGACACCTGCCCAGCAACTCCCGTAGCTGGCCGCAAGAAGCGCCATCGTGACTGGGTGTGGACTCTTGGTCCCGTCGATACGAGTTCAACATCGAACGATAAGCCGCGGATTGACAGCGCTGGGATTGGCGAAGAGGAGATCAAGTGCGCATAACGCTGTCAGTGATCGCAGGTTCTTTTCGCGTGGTACACGTTGCATATGATTTCAGGATTTCGGAACGACTTTGACGGATAGCATTTGGATGGACAGGCGGCGTTGTTAGTGTTAATAACGGCGGACGAGTTGGCGTTTACATGATACCCCCATAGCATACATCAGGCTGATCGTTGCGATTGCCTAGTTACAATGACTTATATCGAATATTTGGTTGCGGTACCCACAAACGCTGCCACATTGTTCTATCGCCTGAAGCTTTCCATCATACTCTCGAAGTTCCCTGTTGTGCACCCCAACGTTAACTCGATGTCGTCACCGATAAACATCACCTTATACAGCACGCTACCCTGCACGCATGCATGCATGCATGCATACCTACCATAACCAAAATCTCAGAAAACCCAACAGAAAGAAGAACCACCATGCCCATTAAACCATGACGCTTCACTCCAATCTCAACCCCAGAAGCCGATCAATATCGCAAAGCACAGGAACCCCCAGCATGGCACGCGCCACCTCCAATCTCCGAAGAGTCGCTGCGCAGATCATCGATCTCGCCAACTTCACCATCCCAGGCGGGCGATGGCAATTGTTCGAATTCTGCGATTTACCCTCGTAAGTAGTTGCATACATACATACTATCAATCAAAACCTCTCCCCCCGAGAAAGAAGCCGAAGACCGTTCCCCAAAGGCTACTCCATCCTATCATTACAATTCTGACCCCAAGCGAAACGCAAACAACAGCGTCCCCTTCCTAGTCAAACAATGCGCCCAAAACACCCTAACAAAACACTGGACCACGCGCATTCCCCTCCTCCAAACGCAATCGCCCGCTGAACTAGCCTCCGCCGTAATCCTCGACGTCTTCCGCGCACTCGAAAGCTCAAGCCCAAGCACAAGCCCAAAAGCCCAACAAGAAAACAACAACGAATGGAAAGTCGTCGACTTCTGCTCCGGCTCCGGCGGCCCAATCCCTCACATCGAGAAACACGTAAATCGACTGCGCCTAGAAGCAAACCGCCCTCCCATCGCCTTCAACCTCTCAGATTTATACCCCAACATCGACGCCTGGCTGGAGCCGTGCTCGCGCTCGGCGGACTTGTCTTTCATCCCTGACCCCGTGGATGCGACGAACCCGCCGTTCGCGGCGATCAGCTCGAGCACGCCGGGGGACAAGGAGGTTGCGTTGCGGGCCGGGTATGAGCATGATGGGAGGAAGGTGCTGAGGACGTTTTGTCTTGCTTTCCATCATTTTGACGACGAGGGGGCGATACGCGTGTTGAAGAGTACGATGGAGACGAGCGATGCGCTGGTGGTTTTTGAACTGCAGGAGAGGCGGGTGGGGAGTTGTTTGTTGATGGGGTTGGAGTTTTTCTTAGTCTTTTTGGTGAGCTTGTTTTGGTTCCCGGGGGATTGGTTGCATCTTTTCTTGGTGTATGGGTTGCCGGTGTTGCCGACTTTGCACGCTTTCGATGGGCTGGTTAGTTGTTTGCGGACGAGGACGTTTGGGGAGTTTGTTTTGTTGCTGGATCGCGCTTTGGGGATTCAACGTGGACTTGTTGGCTCGTCTGACGCCTTGGGCTCCGTTCGGCGCGGTGACTGGGTCTTCACCAACCGGCGAGTCCTTCATACATGGCCACTGGGGTATATGAATGCGACTGTTGGGATGAAAGTCAAGCCGGAGTGATGGCTCGATAGCCCGTAAGGCATGGCTCCTCAAGGTAATCTTGTCCTGCGGTACGAGCCAGGCATCTTGAGGAACTGTGCTACTTTCAACACCTCATGAAGATTCAGTCAACATCGTGCTCCTCAAAAACTCACATCACCACTCAGACGCCATCCCCATCCCACCCCCTGAGCAGCCCGTCCATAACCCCCATCCTCCCCCTAACCTCCTCCATCGTCTCCCGATAAGCCTGCACATGCCTCAAAATCAGCCCAACAATCTCCTCCCTCCCCGCACCACCGTCCCCCACATCAAGGCCCTCATCCATCTCGCGGAAGAAAACATAGCGGCTCGGATATTTGGCGACGCTCTCATCCTCGGCAACAGCCATCGCGTAATCGACCCCGAGATTCGTCGCGCGCTTGATCCAGAGGTTGACTTGCCTGTGCTCCCAGAGAGCCACGAGGAAAGCTCTGCGGAGGGCGCCGAATAGTTTGCGCAGGTCGGCGAGATCGAGGTCGGGGTCGGAGAGGAGGGATTGGAGGATCAGAGGGGTGGTTTTTTGGTTTTCGGACGGATCGGTGGAGAGGAGGGTCGAGCGGAGGTGCTGGTATTTTCTGGCGCGGGCGAGCTCTTGCGTTCTGGCGACGGAGGCGTAGGTCGGGGTGGGAGTGTATTCTGTTACTGGCGGGGAGGTGTCTGCGGTCAGCATCATCGTTGCGATTTTTGGTGTAGGTGTGGTGTTTTGAGAAGCTTTTGGTGGTTTGGTGGTGCTGGTGCTGGATGATGGCAGGCGGTGATCCTGCTACTTATGGGGTGAGCTTGGATTCTTTTTTGCTGCGATCCAGTAGGTGTTGTTTCGCTCAGTCATCTGATACCTTAATACAGACAGGTCCAGTTTGCTGACGCTGCTGGAGCGATGGCAATTCATTCGCTTCACACATCTCTGGGTGGTGGTTTAAAGGTCCTTGTTGACCACCACGGCGATAAGACTATGTCACTGCCCGTAAACCTGATCAAGGCAGAGAATGAAAGCGGCGATGAGCGACCATAGCAAACTCAGGCAGTCGTACGCCACACAGCTCGCAGGCCTCGCCGTCTTGATCCTCGCCGTGATCCCACTCATCGTTCACCTCATCGTCACCATCTGATGCCTGCCCATCAACATTCGCAGTCATCTCATCGTCCACCCCCTCAACCGAAGTGACCTTATCCTCGTGATCGACCACTCTAAAGTCCTTCAACACATCCTCCTGCCGCTTGAACATATTCCCAATATCGCGTCCATTAGCCGTCCTGCTATTCCCAGCTGTCTCCGCCATATTCGTCACCGCGAGGTTGACCAGCGAGAGATTCCAGCCAGCCTTCTCCGGGTGAAGTCTGCGGAACATGCTGATCAAAGTCTCCTTCACCAGCTTGTCTGCCAACATCTCTATGCCTTCGTTCAGAAGAAAGACAAAAGTAGGCAGCGGAGCAGAATGAGAGATCCGCTTGAAAGATCTCGGTCTACTGCCGTCTGGGAGCAGTAATTGTCTTGGTCGCGTTGTCAGGCGAAGAGTCTTGGGGTGGGCAAGCCACTTCTTGCCGTCTGTAGGGATACTTTTAGGCACTTCTGTGGCACCAGCACCGGCATCAGGTTTCTCCTCGAAATCGTCCTCGTCGCCCAACAGGTCGATCCGCATGCGCTTTAGCAGACTCTGCGCCAGAGTATTCAGCTCCTTGATGAGTTCGGGAAAAGTGTCCAGCCGGATGTAACTGTCCTCGATGCTGATCTGGCGAGGCACTGTGCGCATCTGGCTCACTTCCGAGTCGTCAACACCGTGCAGAAGACTCCAGATTTTCTGTCCGATGCCGTGCTGCGAGCCAGGTCCAGCGAGCAGCTTCTCAAGCATCTCCGGATTGACTTCTGGGCACTGTCGAACGAGCTCGACGGTAACGTTCTCTTTGGTGCCGCCGTACACTAGACCTTTGTCAATTTCAGCCGGGCGGTCCAGAATGAATTCTCGGAGCTTCTGCGCGAGCTTGAAACCGATACCGGGCACTTTTCCGATTTCATGGTTGCCGATGAAGCTCATTGAAGTGTTGCCGTCTGGATCAAACATCAAAGTCGTCTGATCCTTGGGCTTGTGCAAATTACCGACCAGTTTTGCCAGGACCTTGTTGGTGGCAACGCCCACAGTCGCCGTGTAACCCTTCCGTTGCTCCAGCTCGTGGCGCATGTACATCGCCAAATGACTCCCAAGACGCAGCCTCAGCGTCCCAGCATCCACAAAAGCATCTCCAGAAAAGAGATAGCCTTCCGGATGAGTATGCCCCGCAACAACCTCAGCATCAAACGGGAAGCCTAGTGTAGGATCCTGCTGCGAGATCTGGAAAAACGAATGTTTCAAGTCATTCTTGTTCAGGATTTCGATGTTGTAGTCGACCATGTCGGTGACGTCCAACCAGACCTCGTCGAAACCCAGTCTCTCGACTTTGCCGTTCCACGTGTAGGCTTCGATGAACTTGTACAGTTCTTTGCTGGCATCGCGGAAGCGACTGATGTCTTCGCCCAGCTCGATGACCACGTCCGGGCATATTCGCCTGGCTTCGCGAATGAGTTGAAGCTTGTGCAGGCCGCGGCTGCGCGCGACATAGTTGCATGTTACTACGAATGGTCAGCGCATGTGCTGTGCTTGATTCGGAGTGCCAGGGAAAGCGTTAGATGTGCAAACGCCACGCTATCAGGTAATTCTTACCTATGATTTGTTTCTGCTGCACCGCAAAGGGAAGAGCCTTCAAACTCGGATTTTTAGCTTCGAAGACGGCTGCATAAAAGCAATCGTAGTCCTGAACGATGCCGCATTAGCCCAGTCATCTTCTCCAGAATCTCACCAAACGTCGACTTACAAAGTGAATGATCACTCTATTCTCCTTTCGCGGAGGGACTTTTCGCGCTTCCATCTTTTCCGCATGTCTATTGTTGCGACTTGCAAATGACTGATGTCGAGAAAAGTAGGTGTTGGTAATTTGACAGGAAGCTGCGGGCGCGTGAGTTTGAATTCCATTCACTCATGCAAGCGCTCCCGCGATCTGCTAGGCCATTTTGGGAACGAGGCGTGCTATAACATGGCAAGTGGGGCTTCTTCACACTGGTTTGGATTCGTGAGCGTTCCAATCATGTGTCACTGCACGATACTCACAATGGGTTCCTAGACAAGCTAGACAAGATGGCGAACGACTCCAAATTTCGGAGCCTTGACACGCAAAAGACGTACTGAAACATGATAGTGAACATTTGCCTAAGTAATACACATCTATACAGCCTTCGCCCAGAAGGAAGCAGCTTTTACGACCCTAGCGTTTCATTGCCATCCTCATCATACAGCAATCGGCTCCTCGACAATCTTATCCTCAGCCTTGCGCTGAATCTTCGCGAGTCGCCTCTGCTCCTTGAGGGCCTGCATCTTCAACAGCGGCTCCTCGTACTTCTTCTGCACGATCCGCTCGATTTCCCGATTCGCCTCGCGTCGGATCAAGGGCTCCAGCTCGGCTTGGATGTCCGCGATCTCCTCTGCGGTCATGGGTCGGGTCCTTTGTTCGTATGTGACTTTGGGGGCCGCCGCCGGCGCGCTGCCGTAGGCTGTTGATGATGGTTCGGTCGGTGCGGGCGCTTCTGAGACTTGCTCGACTGTGTAGCTCACTTCCTTGGCCATCAGATCCGCCTCGAGCTGTTGCAGCTTTTGGGCGTAGAGCTCCTGCCTCTGCGTCCTCAGGGTGTCCCTGATCTTGTCCTTTGCCGCGAATTCCTCGGACTTCAGCGCTGCGGGAGAAGGCGTCAGGCTGCGCCAGCCTTGCGGTGTCAACATGATGTATTTGTTGCGGCCGACGCGGAATTTGAGCGGTGGTAGGTCCTTGGACTGCTCGATCTGGAAGACGTCGTCTTCGGCCAGGACCTCCGAGACCATGGACTCCGGCTCAAGCTCTGGGTCTCCATTCTCCGCGAGAGTGAGTTCGGCGATCTCAGCATCGGGCGTGGAAGCCGCAAGAACAGCCTCCGCATCTTCCTCCTCCACGCGCAGCTCCTCCGGGTCGGCGGGCAAGCCCAGCGCCCTGCGTTCGGCGGCGAATCGGTTCTTGACGGTGTTGGTCTGCATGATAGCCCACCTCAACCACCATCCACTCTCTCCAAGCTCCCTAATCCTAGTCTCCTTCTCCCCGAGCAAATATTCATCCAGACCTCCGAGTTTGTCGATCGTCCTCAGCACCCGCGAGCTGACACGGACTTGCACATGTCTGTTGAGTGCTTTGGAGAAGATGCGTTTGAACATGATGTTGGGCCGCCACGAGCGCCTGCTCTTGTTCTTGCCCTTGACCGAGACATTGTTGCCGAAGCGGATGCGCTGCTCGCCGTACAGGCCCTGGCGCGACTGCTTGTAGAGTGTGGGAGGGCCGTAGGGGTATTCAGGCACGGTGTCGGCCAGCGCCTCGGAGTTGTTTCTGTCCCATTGTAGACTGGCCAGGCGAGGAGTGGATGTAGAGAATGCCCGTCTCGCGGGGGCGAGCGAGCAGGAGCGGCGGAGGAGAGAGGAGGCCATGTTCGGCCGAGTAAAGGCGGTCCAGGGGAGTCGAGAGGTTGATTGATGGATGAACGGGTTGAGTAAGGCCAGGGAGTGCGGCCAGATCCTGGAGTCTCTTCCAATGGCGTTACATGCGCTTCCTCTCCATCTCCGACCACAGACAGACAGCTCGGGAGTGCCTCTCCGCAAAAAGACGGCCTGCGTGCATGACTCGCGCCTGCCATTCCATGTTCAAGGGTTACCTCACTTACACGGGCGGCGCCAGTATAGCAAGCAGCGGCAATCTCTCTCTCCAAACAACTCACTGCAAAACCCGTCAAAATGGTCTCAAACTCGCTCGCACAACGCATGCGCAAGCTACAAACAAAGCTTCTCTCCATCCGCCTCGGCTCGGGCGCATTCGTCTTGCCCAAAGACATCAAGAAGATCCATCTGCGCTTCGCACCAAAGATCAATGGCGGCCACATGGGACCAAGGTATGCCTTGCTGTAAGACAGTATTGCAAGCACCTCGCAATTCTAACTTCTTCTCAGAATGTTCTGGCGCCACGAGCTCGTCCGCCTCAAGTACCACAACCCAGCAGTCCCCATGACCATCGACCGCACCGCCTCGCAAACCGAAAAAGCCCTCCTCAGCGTGCACTACACCAACCCCGACGCCGCCCAGTCTTCCGGATCAGCGACCTCTGCGCCCGCCGCGCGCGACAGCACGACCAAGAACTCGACGCCTTCGGAAGCCGATTCCACCGAGCGCGTAGAGACAATCGACATGACGCACTCGAACAACACACAGATCCTCGAGGCTTTCGTCCGGCTGACCAAGGCGTATCCCGTGGAGCCTACGGCGGAGGAGAACGAGGAGTTGGCTTCGTTGGAGGAGCAGAGGCTGAGGAGCGCGGCTGCCTCGAAGCTGAGTGCTGAGGTTAGGGCGAGGCAGAAGAGGGAGAGGGAGTTGCTTGAGCAGGCGAGGGGTGATATGGCTGCGGCGCAGGCGTAGAATTATTTCGCTGCCATACTGCGGATTTTGTGGACATGTAGACGAAAGCATAGCACGGCGTTCAAAAGGAAAATTCTGGGTTTGGGGGGGACTTGATGGACATTGTAAATATGCAGGATTGTACGATATGTGTTTTTTTGATGTGTACTAGCACGAATAAATGTGAAGTAACACCACTTTTCCTATTTGAAGGTAGCAAACCGCTTGCAACGCAAACATCAACATTAAAAGAATGCGCAATATCTTCAAGCCGCAGCCAGGCCTTTCCACCAAGCCACCGTCCCCAACACAAACACCACGACCATGGCATCGCTGACAATAGTCGTGTAGATAGTCGAGTACCGTCCCACAGTCCTGATCAGCTGAGCGTACGGCTCAGGCACAAAACCACTGTTCGCAATCGTCGCCAGAATCCCACCGCCCTGCAACTGCCCCTTCTCCACGAAATACCTAGAAGTCTGCAGCACCAGCTCCGCCGTCCCGAAAATGTAGAAAGGCTTCGCTCCAAGGCCGAAGTTGGCATCCTGGACAAACATGTCTCCAGGAGTCCGGGCAAGCTTCGAGCCGCTGAAAGTCGTCGTGAAAGCAATGTAGACAGCAATGGCCAGAGCAGAAACGGCGTGCACGATGCGCCACAGGTAGGCGGAGCCATTCTTGGGCTGTTGCTGCCCAGGCCCTCCCATTCCTCCGCCTCCCATCATCGTGCTCAGCATCTGCGCCATTTGCGGAAGGTCGCCGCCCATGGCGTTTGGGTCGTTCGGGTCCTGCATGCCGCCCATGAGCTGCTGCATCATCTTCGCCATAGGGTCCTCTTCGCCGCCTCCTTGCTGGCTTTGCTGGGCCTGCTGAGCTTGCATCTGCATCATAGCTTGTTGGAATGGATCTGCCTGCTGTTGTCCTGCGCCGCCGTTTCTCGGAGTGCCGGTCCTGGAAGCGTTCTGCGGGGTGTATGGGTGGTCGGATATGTCGACTTCGTCGGGGTCGTCGGCCACGGTCGCTGCTTTGGGGGCGGTTGATGTTGAGGGTGGGACTACCGGTCCGCCGAGAGCCTCGTCTGGTGGTGCGATTCCGCCGTTCAGGCCTTTGATTTTGGCCAGGCGTTCTTCGCCGGTCGCTGCCATTTTGGCGGCGCGTTTCTCTCTGCGGAGGCGCGCTTGGAGCTGGTTGGGAGTTTCGTTCTCGGGTGCATCGCTGCTCGTTGTTGTCGCTGTGTCTGCCATGGTTGTGGATGGGAGGTGCTGTTTGTTTTTTGTTGGATGTGCGTGTTGACAGCAGGTCGCTTAAAGTTGAAAGTGGAAGGTGGGATGGGCGGATTGTGAGGTCATCGGGTTAGTGTTAGGTTTGAGCATCTCGATAACTACTTCTTCTTGTTTTACATTATATTCAGGTCCATTTGTGTTTGATTTCAACGTATCATATAGACGATGATCGTATAGTTCTTCGCTGCTATGGAAGAACATCAATGATTGTTGTCAACGTTTGCTGTCAAGTTGCATGAGCCATTGTGAGCGAGCTTGCAGCCAACAACCGATGTCAACACCAATCCTCGCTCTGATCCCAAAAGAAGAGAACACAGAGATCGCATACCCCATCAATCACTCCGTCTCTCCCTGTGAAGCGCCACCACTCACCAGCAAGCAGCATCTCCAACCAAACAAAACCAGAACCATGCCCCAACGAAGAGGCCCAAGAACACCAACCTCCCAGAAGAAACCACCTCTAACCCACTTCCTCTGCCTCCCTCTCGTCACAGCATCTTCGAAACCCCAACTCGAGACGAGCATCGAAGCCTTCGGCAATCATGTAATATCTGCACCAGACCAATCCAACCCCTCCACTCACATCCACCCAAAAGCAATCCGACCCGTGGGAGTCTTACACTGCACGCTCGGCGTCATGAGCCTAGACACGGAGAAGCTAGAAAAAGCCATCGATCTACTGAAGAAGCTCGATGTCGAGCGACTGCTCGTCGACGCTGCGTCTTCAATTCCGACTTCACAACAATCAACAACAAAATCAACGAAAAGCAAAGTCCCATCTCCGTCTAAAGAACCGCAGCCATCCCCTCTCAAAATCGACCTCAAAGGTCTAGCCTCAATGCACGACCCCCAGAACACTTCAATCCTCTACATCGCCCCCTCGGACACTTCCCAGCGCCTCTATCCTTTCTGCCTAGCTCTGCAAGAAATCTTCAGAGCCGGAGGAGTACTGCTTCCCGATGGCAGGGAGTTGAAGTTACACGCCACCATCGTCAACACCATCTATGCCAAGGGCAGGAAGAGGCCTGCGCCGAACAGGGGAGGCGGCATAGGGTCTTCGGACTCACATCCTCCTTCGGGGAAAGAACAAGAGGGTCACGCCAAAGTGGAAGACGGCGATCGCTCCCAAGGCCACGGCCCGCGCGCCAACGCACCCTTGAAGCTCGATGCGAGGGCTCTGCTCGAGGATTACAAAGACTTCGTCTGGGCGGAAAACGTGGTGTTGGATCGGATTGCGATTTGCGAAATGGGGGCGAAGAAGCGGTTCGATGCTGATGGACGGGTGGTGGGGGAGGAGTACACGGAGGTTGCGAGTGTGGGATTGCCTGGTTGCTGGATGAGATGAATCCGATGATAGCAAAGATGGAAGCAAGCAAGAAAGGATGGCTGGAGAAGTGGGCTGCGTCCTGTTCAATGTCTAGCTCTTCCGTGCTGACAGATGCGATGATTTGGTTGATCGGAGTTCACTGTGACGAGACTTTGACTTTGTACTGGTCAGTAGTAATGGTCTAACTGGATTGATATCAGCAATTCGGGTTGGAAATGCCATGGTGCGTTCACTCGCTCGTTCGTTGGTCTCCGGCAATTTCCGGCGACAAAGTCATTTCACTGAAGTCTGTGGACACCCGGTAGAGTCACACAGAAAGTAACGAACCCTGCTCAATCTGTACTATATTAAGACTCGGCTTAAACGTCAGACGGACAAGTGGGAAAAGAAATCAGTGATCGGGTTTTTGGCGACTCAAATTTCCAATAAGTAATCATATCAAGGTATTTCCGAATCCAAGATTATAGTGCTATACAAAATTTTGCGTGATTTCGCTTGGACGGCTCGTCGAGGCATGTCGTCTGTGATTTCGCACACCGAAGTATGGTGTGAACATTCTAGAAGATTCGAAGGGCCGTCGACGTTCGACGTCGTCGCTTAGATGCGCCTGTTCGACGGGTGAATATCTACTGGCGAGCCGCGGCGGCCGGGGCGGCGGGGGGGTTGGCGCGACGAGCTGCTTGTCTGCCCCTGTATGAATAGTCAGCAAACACCCACAAACGGATCACGAGCACTTCAAAGCAAAACTTACATGATGTTCCTGCTGACAAAGCTGACAAGGATCATAAAGGCCCAGCTGGGAATCTTGGAGAAGCCCCAGATGGCGTAACCGACGGGGATGTTCAGGCCGTACTCGGCGAGCGGGCCGTTGAAGGGGTGGAAGATGCCCTCGTAAGGCTCGGTCTGCTTGTACGTCTCTTGAAGGTGGATAGCTGCGACCTCGGGGGCGGTGATCGAGGTACGGTTGACGTAGATGGAACGGACAGTCGAGGCTGGTGTGCTCTGGTCGAGCAGCGGCTGGGGCAGCTGCATGTGGAGGACGCGAGGCGGGCTGACGGACCAGGCGTTGCAAAGAACACCGTCCTGGTCGCAGTTCAGGTATGCGAGGTTGGGCGGGTTGGGAGTGGCCGAGAGGAGGGCGACGCTGCCGTTGAAGGCCTGCTCGGGCTTGGTGCAGGTACCGAAGCAGGTGGCATTGCCGCCGGTGACAAAGACCATCCACTCCTCAATACCAGGGCTAGCAGTCGCGGCGCCGGGCTTGATAAGCTCCTTGTGGTTGGCGAGGGTGAGCTGCGGGACCTGGATATCGGCGACCTTTGCAGTGGCAGCGTCGATCGGGTTGGGGATAGACTCGAGAGAGGGCGCGGCGGGGATGGCGGAGGAGGCGGTCTCGGAAGCCTGTGCGAAGAAGCCCTTGACCTGGCCGACAACGTTCTCAAGGAGAGGAATCTGCTGCGCGGCGCCGAGAGCCGGCAGGGCGAAAAGGACGGAGGAGGCGCGCATATTGGTGGTGAATATGCGTGTTTGTCGGGTTGGATGAAGACAGGGACGTCAATCGAATGGAAGATTAAAAGACAAGTGGCCTATGCTGTGATGGAGATGGAGCTGAAGGAGCTATACCAGCGCGTCAATATAAGGGTCCTGTCGCCGATTCGGGACGTTGGGAGGCGTATCCGGGTATGCAGGGCGAGGATGATGATGATGACTTACAGTTCTGAAGATGAAACTGACACAGACAAAAGTAGGACAATCGATGCTGCTGAAGACAGGTAAGAGGGAGGTATCCTGCTGGCCCATGCGCGTAATAGCTGCTCGGCATAACAGTCCAAGCACCACTATGCACCTCTCCAGGCAACGGGTCTAGCCCTTTCTGGCCATGACCGCTTGACATCAGCGGTTAGGTGAATAATCCATGGACTCGACGTCGACCTCATTCACCCTGACCATGACCATCTCCTACGCCTGAACAGGTCAAGCCGACAGCAGAACGCAACACACCTGGTTCTTGTGAATCGGGAATGGCCATTCTCTGGAAGCTGAAAGATCTGCACCAGTTGGCTTGACTCCATCAACTGGTTGCACCCAGCCCGGCCTTGGGCGACCAGTACGCTCGCTCGTTATGCATCACTTGCAGTATTCTGGCCTTGACTGAGCGACGCCTCTGCTCCTGTGTTGGCTTCCTTCGGCCACCGTACTTGGTCTGTATCAATCCATCTCTTCAATCTGAAGCCGAAGATCCTTGACTCTGCTATGCCCTCGAGCAATGGCCTGGTGTCTTGATGCCCTCAGCTGGTGGGGTCGACAATCCATCTCTTCCATATTCCCAGCCTGTGCGGCGCCACTGCAGAAGAGCGGCGAGAGGCTCCGAACACTGTACGTAAGTCAGATCGCCGTTCTCTGGAGGCCCGCTTCCAATTGTCTTCATGGTCAGCTATATTGCAAGTCCGCTACTGGACCGACAGGGCCGGTGCTGGAATCGGGAAATCATTCCAGCACGCGGAAGTGCCATCCAGCATGCGTGTAGTGTGGCGCGCCTGCATGCTGTGAGTGCATTACTCCGTCATGTTCAGCATTGTCGCATCCTTCGCCATACTGGCTGGTTGAGATGGGCAGGTGCTAGGCGACGACCGTGTGAGGACTCGAGTCTGTCGTTGCGAATGCATGTAATGCGGTGGGCGGCGCGCCTGTATCCGATGCTAGTGGTTATCTACCCTTCCTGACTGGCTTCGCCGTAACTCCGCTGCCATACCAACTGGCCAGCTGCTGGGTGACTGCGTGGCAACGCGAGACCGATCGCCGTCATCAAGGGAGTATTGGCGCACCGCGCCGACACGCTGTTGGACTTCGTCACATTGGTACTTACATATAGGCCTGCGTTCGATTCAAGATACCAGTGGACAACTCCCAGCTGCATCTCGCCGTCGCTGCCCTTGCCATCACCAACCATCGAAGCGGAATAAGCTTCCACGGCGGTGGGTGTTCGACCAAGACTGAAACGCAGACCCCTTAGCCTCCACGCTATGCGAGTGACTTTGCTGAACGTGGAGCAACGACGTCAGCCACCGGAACTTCCGTGCAACTTGAGTGAAGGTCGCTGTTGTTCCCACGCCGAGCCGCCACCGCTTTCACGTGTACTTGCAAAGGTAGAACTTACCGACTTCCCCTCTGCTGTCTGCTCTAGCGACACACCGCGTCTTTTTCTCATCCTTGCATTAGTATTTCTTACAGCTTTTTTTCCTTTTGTAGCAACAGTGATATATTCCTCTGTTACATTCCTTTCATTATCATTACATTCCAACCAGCACAACATGCCCCAATGCGTGGTCTGCGAGGAGCCATATACTGAGCTGCACCCGTTGCGACACCTCAAGTGCAACGATCACCAATACTGCGAGGATTGCTTCTGCCTCGCAGTAGAAAGGGCAATCGACGTCGAGAGCAACCATCCCGTGCCATGCGGCAAAAGAGAATGCCCACGCCTCGAGTTTGAGGACGTCAGGGCTACTTTTGCTAGGTTCACCACGCTTTCGACTCCTCGGCGCAACGAACTGCTCCAGCAGTACGCCCACCAACTGGTCGAATACAACGCGAAGAACAGAACCTACTGCTGTAAGCCAAATTGCAGGACAGCGAATAGCAATCGTCGCTTGTTGGACCCCACCACTTGCGGAACTGGAAACGACCAGCGCCTCCAATGCCCAGACTGCTCGACGATCACTTGTATAGAGTGCCAGGAATCCGTCAGCCCAAGCGCAGACACTGAGCATGTGTGCAACTCCAATCCAACCGGTTTGGCTGCACACGTTGCGGGATTGTCTGACTCTGAGAGGTGGCGATGGCGGCTATGCGGACGCTGCGTCCTCTGGGGCGAGAAAACGGACATCCAATCCTGCAACCACATAACGTGTGAGGGGTACGTCTACTTAGCGCGATCCTATTGGCAACGATCGCGAAACTGACTGACAGCTTTCCACAGGTGCAACTATCAATTCTGTTTCATCTGCGATCGAGAATGGGAGGAGGGTCTCGTCCTGTGCACGCACGGCTGCCCTAAGAACAAACCTGTCATCTACGATGCGGATGGCTACAACCAATACGGGTACCATCGAGAATCCGGATTGAGTCGTGAGGGCATCCCGAGGCCGCGTGATGCATTGGCTTACGAGGAGAATGCAGGTTCGGTTGAACCGCGCGACGAGAACGGCCACCTCATCATCAGCGTTATAGATGGCCCAACCGAGTCTGAGCCCGAGCCCGAGCCCAAGATAATTCAGGGATGGGACTATGAAGCATTCGAAGATGCCGACCTCGCCAACACCGGCTGGGGCAATGGCATTTGGGGCGGAGATGCTCGGTTCAAGTTCTTTGAAGTCTCCGACATCAGCTCCAACGGCAGCGACGACGCCGACAGCGAAGAGTCGGACGCCGATGACGACGTCTACAGCGAAGATTACGACGCTGACGACGAGGCCGAAGATGAAGAGTCTGACGCTGGCGACGACAAATCGATGCCTGGGTCCGTCGAAGACGATGTTCTCCCTTGGCCAGGTCAAATCATTCAGACTTGGGGATTTGACAACTTGGCTATCTTCCCTTGGCCAAGTCAGACTGTCCAGCAGGATGATACTGGAGACGACCCTCTGGTCGAAGACGACGGCCCGCAGCCTGGCTCTCGGATATGGGGCATGGACGCCGACGGCTTTGACATGGACGGATTCGGTACGTGTAGCCACTTTACTTGGTAGACCGCTTTTTACTGACAGATTTGATAGACATGTACGGCCTTGACCACCTGGGACGCGACCAGAACGGTGTTGACCCGGCCGAAGCCCTCGGTAAAGAAGTCCACTGGTGAGACGGCAGCAGACTGCTGCCAGTCAGGGGCTGTAGTGATTCACGGTGGACAAGACCTCGAGCGAGGCTGCTACCAGGATCTTGGATATTTGGACGGAGCAGGTGGAACAGCGACTTTTTTTATTATTTCTTCTTTTGCTACCACGATGATCGGCTCGAGCATTGCACATCTATCTCGGTCGTTTTTCGAGAACGACAGCGCGGAGTTAGCAGCAGACTCAGTGACTTGACTGCCGATACAGTACAGCATAGCAGTCGTGCCTTGGGCTGGACGGGTGGATGGAAGCTGTTGCGAGGACGCTCACTTCACCGCCCCTGTAAGTTTAAAATACTAGATTGAAAATGGAGAAAAAAAACATACGTAAAAGAAGCTGTACATTTGGAGTCGGTTGCGAGCTCCGATTTGGCAGAGTATCTCTCGGGCTTCGAGTATCTCCCTAGAGGTGGTGTTCCCTTTCCTTTGTTCCGCCTGCAACGACATTTGGGACAATGCCTTTGACTGTATCTCCCTTTCGCGGAGTCGATCTCCACAGGCCGCACATGCTCAACATCTTCGGTCTGATCGATCGCGCATCACACAGGCGAGCCTCCAAGACAACGCAATCAGTCTAATCTTAGAAACCTCCAAGACAGCGCTGATCACACGCACCAGACTCGCTGCTCACACAAAACACCGAAAGCCCGATTCTTGAAAAACAGCAATTTCTTACCTCGTTCTTCCCGTTCCTCGACAACCGAATACCTCGACGGGAAGCCCCAAAGCGTTGAAAAGTGAAACCTCGATCCATAACACGGATGTTGATTCTTTGTGCTCGGGAACAAGAACAAGCGTTCAACCGGTGGAAGATGCCCGAGTAGAAGAACGGAGAGTTGCAATAGGTGGAAGGGGTAAAGGAATGCTCGTTTTTTTTCTTTCTTTGGATCTGAGTTTGTTAGAGAGCGCTTTCGATATGATGGAGACAAAGTGGAAAAATAGCCATGTTTCTGTTTATTTCTTTTGCTTTCATGCAGGGCTCGGTTTTTTTCCTTGCTCGATTCGGTTGTTTTCGCGATTCCGGCGATTTGGGGGATCCGGGATATATTGCAGCAGTTCGGAGCGGAAGAGAGTGAGTTCACGGGTTGTAAGTTGGTGATGTCTGTTTGATTGATTATGTTGTTGATGGAAAGATGAAAGAAGCTCTGCCTTTCTGACTGCTCTGCTAATGCTCGAGTGGTGAGAAATAAACTGTAGTTCAACTTGTTTTTCTTAATAAGGTGTATAGCAGATGTGTTGGACCGTCCTCGTGACAAAAGCTGAATACCTACACTTGACGGATCTGTATAGTAATAGATCGGGCTGTTTTTGTTCCCTTCACACCACAGAAAACCCGCAATTTGTAGATGGCACGAAGGTATCTTTCGAATTCTGTTTTGTACGAGAGCTGGTATTTAGATTATCTCGTGGCCACGATACTTTGTAAAGCCTGCCAACCCTAATGCTCGATAAGGAAAATTCGCAACCCCAAAGCCAAATATAACTTTCGTCTATTCACATCATCACAAGTTCAAAGTTCGTTCCCGCTTAGCCCTTTCTGTGCACAATCAATGCAACGTCCAACGTCCCAGTCAAAATCAGATCATGATATACTCGCCATCCACCCGGTCCATCGCCCTCCGCCAGCGGAAAGCCTGCCTCCCCCTACACCCCACCGGAACCTCGCTGTCGCGCCTGCGCGCCAGAACCTCGTACTCATGCCCCGCGCCGACTTCGCCGTCCATCCAGACCCGCTCCAAAACTTCCAGACAAGAGATGTTGTTGTAGAAGCCGCTCTCGCGCTGGATCTCCAGACATCGCTGCCGGATGAGGTCGCGGTGCGGGGCTTCGACGGCTTCGGTGCCGGCGATGAAGAGCGGCCAGAGCAGGAACTTGTTGACGCACGAGGTGATGGGCAGGGCGGTGATGTGGTAGAGCACCAGGCCGACTGTGGATTGGAATTCGGGCGCGGAGGAGGGGAGGAAGGGGTGGGCTAGGCGGGTCACGTATAAGAGAGCGGAGTAGCGGAAGGACTCGGAGATGTGCAGGAGATCGCGCTGCTCGGCTGCGTGGCGGGCTGGGTCGCGCTGGCTGTCGGGGCCCGACGACGGCATGGTGGAGAAGTCCATTTGCCACTGCATCAGGCGGATGCGGATGTCGTGCCACTCGGCCCAGAATTCGCGGCGTTCGTCAAAGGCTGGGCGGGATGGGTCTTCCGGGAAGTTGGCTTGCGCGTCGTCTTCGGGGGAGGAGGCGATTGGGGTGCCCCAGCCGTTGCCGTCCACGAACTCGTAGTCTAGGGCGGAGAGGGAGCGGTCGGCTTTGCCTCGCGGGCCCGGCCATTTGAGCTCCTGGCTTTGGTGGCGTGGGCGCGGTGTAGTGCTTTGCTGGGGTGTGACTGGACGGCCTTGGCTGAGGAGGTTTAGTCTTCCGAGGCGAGCAATGAGTTTGAAGAGGCGCCCATCACAGCCGGAGAATTGCTCCAGAGCACCTAGGTTGGAGCTGTAGTTCAGCATGTCCATGCTGTCGCCGTGGACTTGTGCTTCGCGGTCGTTGACGGCGGAGGTCATGACGTCGAACCAGGAGAAGAACATCTCGACCCAGCCGGTGAATGTGCTTTTAGTGTTTGGGTTGCGCATCGACATCAGCTTTTGCACGCCGGCGAGCTGTGTCTTGAATTTGCTAAAGCCCGTGTCGCAGACGTGGAACAGGCAGAGGACTAGTAGTGTTGCGAGAACGGAGTCGTCTTGGGCGGCGCGTGGGTCTGCGAGTTGCATGTTGAGTTGCTCAATTGATACTTGCTTGTAGCAGCTCTCTTCCGCGGAGGGTTGTGATGATTCTTGCCCGTCGAAGGCACTTGTGATTTCGGCAGCGAATCCGGTTCTTCGGTTGCCAATCTGGCGCATACGCATGTTGTTTGTTGCGAGTGCGGCGATTGCGTGCTGTAGACCCTCGTTTTGAGTTGCGAGGTGTATAATATGCATGCGGTATGGATTGTCAGGACCATCGAATGCCACGAGGAATGGACAGATATGTTGATCGTAGTATGAGATGAGAGACTGCAAGCGGGGAGAGACGAAGAAGAAAGGATGGTCAAAGTCAGACCGCATGAGTGAGACCTCGTCTCCCCTGCTGGCCTCTTCTTGCTGCTGGATCTCGGAATCCAAGAAATCCTCGCTGAAGAGTGCGTTGCTGAACGATTGGATCTCAGCCGGCTCAACACTTTCAAACAAATGACCAGAGCCCGCGCTATGTAATGAGTCGATACTCGAGCTCAACGATTGAGGATATGACTCGTTGGCAGAGTGGTATGATGACATGTCCATGTAAGAATCCAAGCTGTTCTGATGGTCGCTGAAGATGGCGGAGGCGGGAGTTTGTGGGTACTCGTTAGGCGAACCCCATTCGTCGGTATATGAGTTCATCGACATGGCCGACATTGGATACCCATCATGTTCGAACTGAGGCGTGATGGCAGTCTGCAGCTGCCCAGGTGGTAATAAATTCGAGGCCATCTGTCGGTGGTTGAGGAATCCAGGCCCATTCCAACCAGTTGGTATTTGCGGTGCGGGAATGGGAATGCTGAGTGAAGGATGTGGTGCTTCGGTCTTGGGAGGTGAAGTTGATAAAGTTGGTCTTTGGTTGGAGGTAGTCGGCGTAGGCGTATGTGAGGATTCGGTGGCAGGTCCGAGTAGTGAGGATTTCCTACGTTTCGCCACTCCTTTGGCGATACCGCCTTCGGTACTGTCCAACTTCCTGCTAGCCACGGGACTGGAGAGGCCTCTTAGTTTTCCTCGACTGGCGACACCAACACCCCATGTCAAGGTGGTCTTGTAGCCGGAGCAATCCTTTCCGATCTCGATACAAGGCGTGCAGTAGGGACGTTTCCTGTCGCATCCCACCGCACGCTTCTGACATGTGAAGCAGTCGTCTTGAGCTCCGCCGGCCCCAGTCCTTCTTCTCCTCTTCTTTGGGGGTGCCGTGGATGGTCCGGCATCGTTGATACGTTCCTCGGTAGGAGCAGCGGTCATTGCGTGTACATGAGATGTGTGAGTGTTTTGTGGATGACGGGTTGATAGATAGGTAAGTGAGTAATGACGATGACAGGAAAGTATAGCTGAACAGAGGGGATACAGGTGGATTGAGCCTGACAACGGTAGTAGTGAGGTCGGTTGGGTTTGGAGTCGAGGGATAGACGGGATAGAACAGAGACAGGGTAGTGGGCAGGTCGCGTGGAACTGGCTCAGGCTCTAGATTTACTTGGGGCCAATCGCCTAGTCAAAGGGCAGCTGCAATGGTCTCGTAGTGACAGAGGTGGTGACAGGGACCGCGGCTCCATGGGCTTAGCGTGCAGGTTAATTAAGAGACCCTTAGAAAGTTGATCGGTGGCACTGGTGGGTGAATGGGCTCAGCAGGTGGTGAGAGGGCTGGTTGCGATATATAGTTTATGCACGAAGAGGCTATGCCGATATGCAGCAGGGGGATGGCGGCGGCTTAAGGTACGCGATGCAGGCGACGCAAGTGTTGCGCGAGCGAAGGAGGAAATCAGCCACGCCGGAGCCAAAGACCTTCTCTGCGTTGTTCGATATGGCTTCTTCGCGCGCGCGCATCAGGCAGCGCATCCGACCGACAACGACGACCAGCTAGGCCACAGGCCACCTGCACCGACATGCACCGACCCGGCCTGCAGATTACACAGATGCAGATCTGCTGCGCTGCGTTAGTTGGTTGAATTTAGTTAGAAACGCGGCAGGATTGGACTAATGAGCTGCCTGCATCTTGCATGAAGGAGACTTGCCTACTGCATATACCGCACATACCGTTTTATACCGCATCGTCCGTCGTCGTCGTCGCCGTCTTCTTCACCCCACTTACCGGCCAAAGCGAACTGCTTGGCTTGGCGGCGGTGGCGAGCGTGGGGTGTGGTTCTTCCGTTTGGTTGTTGGAGCGGTAGACTAGCATCGACCTAGCATTTTCCCATCCTGCTCGAGTCGTGTGTGTCGGTCGCGTGTCCCGGCTGGCAACACAGCGTTGCAATCCGGCTCATATCCGAGAACTCACCTTTGTGCTTCCTCGACGATTGGCTACCTGGTTGGTTGGTTGCTAAGACGTCTTGGTCATGTCAATCTTGCAAGATTGCATGGCCTACCTGCCTGGCTGCAGCCTGTAGGACAGCAAGAATGGCAAAGATAGATTGCAGGACGGCACCACTGCAGCACACTGCACGCGCGGCTACAAGCTTGCCAATATTACCATCATCATCATTCATTGTTTGTTCTGGCCTGCATGCATGCACATGCAACATGCGTCTGCATATGCATGGAAGCTCTGGGCAGAGACACTCCTCAGCCCTCAATCGGGTAAAGTACCGAGGCTGACCTCCCCCTGCCGGCCCATCCTATCACCGTGTCGAGCGTGTATCAATCAGATTGCAGGCTGGTGCTGGGCATATGTCGCTTCGCTATCGCCGCAGCATCAATGCATCATACTTAGCATCTTCGTTATCAGGCGGCGCGAAGTGTGAGGAGTTGTCGTGACCACACGCACGCGATAAGCACGCGATTATGCCCGTCAGCTCGTCACAGTCTGCCTCTGATCCACCGGCACCACGGTTAGCCTGCTCGAAATGAAATACACACCGTTCTGCCCTACCGTAGCGAGGAGTCGCTTGCTTCAGTAGTCGTCTCCTTCCCATCTTACTACTGTACCTCGTCAAGGCTTGATAGTATTCGCTTGCAGGCACTCCAGGAGTCAGGAGTCAGGGCGTAGTCTTTGGCTGTTCCTACCCACCGACATAACCCCATTGGCATTCCCTCTCACATCCACGGCCATGTCACAAACGAGGCCAGTCGACCGAGGAACTTTGCAGCTAAGGAAAAGTAAAGCCTTTCTGGCGCAGCCACAGATGCAAGCCCGCAGGAGCTTGAGGCGCCCGCCCATTTCCTTCTCCAGCGTGTCAAGGTCCTTGCCCCGTCCGCCCCGGCTCCTACGTATGTGGGAGGCACTGGAGGATGATTTAACGGTTGTGGCCCGGCGGCTCATCGTGCTGTCATGAGGCGTTTGCACCGGGCGGCGGCCACTGCACTGCGAGGGCGGCCGGGCAAGGAAGGAAAAAAGGCTCGTGCCCGCCCGGTGGTGGGAAGGTCTGAGTGTGGAGGGCTTGCAGAGTGGTATCATCACAACCACCAACCATCACCGGAGGACCGCACGCACACACATCAAGGCACAACCAGCGCATCCTTCACAAACCTTCCTGCATGTCTGAGGCAAAACCATGACACCGCGAAATTCGCACACACATGGCGCCAGGCATCCCTCTTCATGCCCTCTCTCATGCCCTCTCGTGCCGCGCTCTCTTTCCCACACGGTACCCCGCCTCCCCGCATCCATCCTTTTTTGCTTAGCATTACTTGCAGTCAGGCGTGCAGGCACGCTCTCGTAAAAAGTACGCACACGGCGCACACTCGAAAGTCAACCTTACCCTCGTGGCTCCAAGACAAACAGCTGCCAAACAAGAAAGCATAACCGCGCGCCCGGGAGGAGGGGTTGCAGTGGGTGGCACTGTATGTAGGACAAGCCCGAATTCCCCCCTCCCACAAAGCCGCCGCCAGACTTTCACACCAACAGCAACCGGAGCGGCCAATATTTTAGTCTTTTCGGTTTCTTTGTGGAGTTCAACCTCCAAGAAGAAACGCAGGTTCGCCGTTCGTAGTATGTAGTTCGACAAACGGAGGAATGTCCTTGCGACAAAACGGCTGAATCGAACGACGATCGTTTTCGATCAACCCGCACACTCCGCAGTATCCTATAAAATACGAACTGTGCCCCAAGCTGGATTATTGATGCTGTATCCACAGCGGGTTCTGATGGGGATAGTGGGTAGTGCGGCCGTAGCGCTTTCCACTTTGCACGACCACCGCGACGAGCCACAAGTGTCGACGGGGTCCAGAGGGCAGAGGAGGACTAAGTGCGGCCAGGCGTGGTCTGGCCGTAACGTCTTGCATGCTGATCGACGTCGATATTGGATGGACACGTGATGGTTTCGCACGTGATTGATGCGGTATAAGGTGTAATGCTGCTAGTTGCATGTGCCAGGTTATTAAAGCATAGGGGAATCGCAAGTTTTTACGTTATGCTATGGTTTGGTAGGTTGGTTTGACGAG
>Ga0265798_10000610_pt1 | contig 58487 bp, 74 predicted proteins | sample P3T30metagenome_FD_192430 | JGI IMG/M metagenome (GOLD analysis project Ga0265798, IMG submission 192430) | Plant litter microbial communities from East Loma Ridge, Irvine, California - P3 T30 | ecosystem: Environmental > Terrestrial > Plant litter > Unclassified | place: USA: California... | reverse complement strand
CCTGCGGCAAGTCGCCGTAGCGGCCGGTACGCATATCGGACTTTACCACAGGGCTTTTCAGCCCGCCGTTGCGCTGCTTGGCAAAAATGACTTCGGTGGTGTTCTCGGTGGGGTTGCCGTTCTCGTCTTGGTAGACTTTGTAGTACTCCGAGCGGTAGAGGAAAATCACCACGTCGGCATCCTGCTCAATACTGCCCGACTCGCGTAGGTCGGATAGCATCGGTCGCTTGTCGCCGCCACGGGTTTCGACGTTGCGCGATAGCTGGGCCAAGGCGATAACCGGAATGTTGTTTTCCTTGGCGATGAGTTTCAGCCCGCGAGAAATAGTACCTATTTCCTGCTCCCGGTTGCCGCTCTTGGCATCGCCCGACATCAGTTGCAGGTAGTCGATGTAGACAATCTGCACCCCATCTTCGGCCACAGCTTTCGATACCTTGGCCCGTAGCTCTCCGATAGAGATAGAGGGCGTGTCGTCTACAATCAGCCCACCCGCTGCGAGGTCGGCCATTTGCTTTTCGAGATAGTCGATTTCTTCGGCGTTCATATCGAGCGCCCGACCCAGTTTGGCCGTGGAGTAGCCTGACTCGCTGGCTACAACTTTCTTCGCCAGTTGCAGCGCGCCCATTTCGAGGGAAAAGAACTGACCTTGCTTGCCTGAGCGCTGGGCGTGCTTGGCGCAGGCCAGCGTGAAGCTGGTTTTACCCATGCCTGGGCGGGCAGCGATAATGACAAGTTCTGTGGGCTGCCAGCCGCCCGAGACAATATCAACCGCCGTGAGGCCCGTGGGCACCCCTGTTACGCCACCAGGGCTGTTGAGGGCGCGGCGCGTTTCAGCAAACACGTCGACTACCATTTCCTGCACAGTGCGGGCGCGGCGCATTTGCAGTGAGTCGTGCAGGCTGTTGATGGCGGCTTGGGCCTCGGCCAGCAATTCTAGCGGGTCAGCCATTGGGTTATGCGCCTTGCCCAAAAATTCGTATCCAATCTGGCCGATACGCCGCTTTACGAATAGCTCGACTAGCGTTGTGCAGTGGGCAGCCATGTTGGCCGCGCTGTTGGCCCGTTCCATGAGCCCGGCCACGGCTCCCATGCCGCCTGCCTTGGCGAGTAGGCCGACTTTGGTGAGCTGCTGAACGACGGTGTACACGTCAATAGGTTGGCTCGTTTCGTTGAGGCGCATAATGGCCGCGAAGACGTAGCGGTTGCTTGGCTGGTAGAATACTTCGAGGTTGCCTTTGAGTAGGGCAATGCCCGTGCTCACTACTTTGGCTTCGAGCATCATGGCCCCGAGCACGGCGGCTTCCATGTTGGCATCCGAGGGAGGGGGCAGGGTTTCGGTGCGGCGTGGGGGCTCCACGCGGGCCGCAAATTTATTTGGCTGCATGGATTAGTCGGTGGGAATAAGGTTGGTAATCGCCAGCTTTTTAAGGTCGTAGCTGTCGCCCGGCTGCGCAGCTATGGTGGGCGCAGCGCCATAGGCGGGGCGGGGCTGCTCGCCGGGCTTGGGCTTCGCTGGCATTAATTTCCCGTCGCGTTTATCATTGCTGAGGCAGGTGCGAATGAATTTTTGCCATTTGTCATTTGTGCGCTCCTTTGGGGTAGAGTCTTCGGCCAAGCTTTGAATGGTCATTAGATAATATCCTCTGTCGAGTTTGCCAAAAGCATCTTCGAGGGAATCGAGGTAAGCGAAAAAATCTGCTCGCAAGAAAATGGGGGCTTCATCAGGCGGTGTTGCGCGGGCTGTTATTTGTTGCGTCGAAACCACGCTTGCTATTGCACCATTTCTTAAGTCGGCAACCTCTTGTTCTAGCTCCTTTATCCGCGCTTGTTTTTTCCTCGCCCATTCCCGAGCCCTTACAAGCTTTTCTTCCAGTTCAGAAATCTTAGAAAGAAACGTGGTGGTGGTGTCCTCACTTTCACTACTCACCACTACTTCTATTTTTTTTTCTTCAATGGGAGTAGTATGGTCGTAGTCAAGTCTCCTCACTTCGGGGGATACCCTATCCTCACTTCGGGGGATAGGTATCCCCACTTCTAGGGATAGGGTATCCTCACTTATTGGTATCCTCACTTCTGCTAAGTGGGTATCCTCACTTTCAGAAGTTAGTATCCTCACTTCGGGCTGTGTGTCCTCACTTTGCACGCTTGGGTCGTAGGCTGCGCGGCATTTTGTAGTGGGCCGAATCTCGCGCCTGTTGCCCTGCTCGGGGAGGTGCTTCACTGTGAGCCAGCCACCGTGTTCCAAGCCCATCAGAAGGCGCGAAATTGATTTAGCTGGCTTGCCCATGCGCTCGGCTAGGGCCGAGTTAGTAGCCCAGCATAAGTTGCGCCCGCCGTTTTCAATTAATTCGCACACTTCAATGAGTAATGCCTTTGGTTCGGCTCGCAAGCCGGGGAGCCGATTGAGTTGCTGGCGAATAGGTAGGCTTGCCATTGTTCTAAACTACGGGGCGGTCTGACGTAAAGCAGTAGCCGTAATTGGATTTTAGATTTTTAGCTAAAGCCTCTAATTGTTTAGGCGAAATATCGTCGGGGGTATAGTTTTCGTGCTGCATATACCACCAAGTTGTAATGTCCTCGAAAACGATACCATCTAATCCGTACTTAAAGAGAAACATCGACGTGCTGTGGTCTAATCCGGCAACGAGGCCAACAGGCCCATCTGCGCTGAAGCTATCGCCTATAAGTACAGTCTCAATGTCAGCAATAACATGGATATTAAAATCATGCAAACTCGACAGCCAGAAGCCCAGCCCTATTTCATATCGCTTTGCCTGCAAATAAGTGCTTGCATCTATCCTCCCTCTTTTGCACTCGATTATTTGGGCTTGTACCCGGTGCTTGGCAGGGTCATAGGTTATATTAACCAAATCGGCTACCCCAAACGGCCCTAAATTAAGTTGCCGCAATCGGCACCCATTGATAAATCGCTCAGACTTAATGCTGAGCCCCTTTGCTTGGCACCCCATGTAATCATCGAAGATTAGGGATTCAAGGTCTTTCTCGAAAAATTTCATATCCGTGGAAATGGGAAGTTTAGAGCCGAAAAACCTAGCCTTTATCGGCTAGAACAATTACGCCACCATTGATTTTGATAGAGCGCACGTCTTTGCTGGCAATCTTTTTGTCCAGCGTTTTAGGGTCTTGTGGATATGCCCGGCAATAAGCAGCCTTCGTGTAGGCCAACTTAGGGTCAAACGTTACAGGCATGGGTGAAATAGGGATATTGAGGCAAAAGAGTAGCCGGGTATTACCCCGGCTGTGGGACAAATATACACGAGCTTTTTGATTGCGCAAAAAAAAATACGTAGCGGCTCCGCAGAAACCGCTACGTATTTTCACGAATACCCCGAAAGCAGCCGGGATGGGCTATAGGTTGTCGGGCGGAAAAATGGCAACGGGCATCAAAACGTAGCGCAGTCCTTCCACGCCATCGGCAGTAAGCATACAGCCTTTGATCGGGGCAGTGAACGAGAGGCGCACTCTTGGGCCGGGCAGTAGCATTAGCAGGTGGGCAAGGAACCGCACGTTGAAGCCGATAGCCTTTACGGTGCTAGCGTCGTCGCTTGGTGCGAACGTGCCCGGTAGCGGCTCGCGGGCGCTCAGGTCGTTGTCAGCGTCCTCAGCCCGCGCTTGCCCGCTGGTGCCGCTAAAATGCAGCTCAATCTTGCTCATGCTGTTGCCGCAGAACGGCAGCATCCGGTTGAGCATGGTGCGGGCCGCTGGCCGCGCTAGCGTGAGGGTGCCGCCTGGGAACTCGGTGGGCAGCACAGCGTAGGCATTGGGGTAGCGCTCATCGACGGGCCGCACCACTACTTCGGGGCCGTAGGTGCCAACCTGGAACCCAATATAGCTGCTGGTAAGTAGGCTCGACGTTACGGTTACGGTGTCGTCGTTCTTGATAAGGTGCCTGAGTGCTTTTACGCTTTGCCGGGGCAGCAGCAGCATTTTTCGTGCCTTCCCGTCGAAGGTGTACCCCGGCTCTTTGCCTGCCTGCACCTCGTAGATGCAGAGCCGGTGCCCATCGGTGGCGATAAAATCAATGCCCTTTTCGCTCGCGTCGATGTACACGCACATCATGGCCGGGCGCAGTTCGTCGTTGCTCACCAGCTCGGCCGTGTAGCCGAATGCCGTGCGTAGCAGATGGCCGGGGAACGTGATTTCTACGCCCGTGGGTACGTTGGGCGTGCGCGGGAAGTCAGCGGCCTTTTCGCAGGTGAACGTGTAGCTGGCCCCGTAGGCAGTTTCGTGTTCACCTTCTACGCCAGCATTGAGCGTGAGCTTATCGGTTTCAGCATCAAAAATGAGCGTTACCGGCTGGTCGGGCAGGTTTTTTAGTACTTCCATCAGCGGCTTGATGGGCGGGCAGGTGGCCCAATCGCCACTTAGGAATTCGACGGGCAACGTGGTCGTGATGGTGTTTTCTAGGTCGCTGGCTACTACGCTGAGCGTGTTGCCAGAAACGGATAACAGCACGTTGGCCGTGATGGGTAGTAGAGGGCTGCGTTTTACGATGGGCGCAACTTCTTTGAGGCAACGTAGAAGGGCGGCACTGGAAACTAGGAACTTAGGCATGGTTTGGTGAATTAAAAACGGAACGTGAGTAGTATCCAGCGGTACAGGTGCAGGAGGATGGTTTCGGCGTTGAGCTGGGCCAGGGCGCGTTGCAGCACGGGCTTGTTTAGCTCCATCCACTTGCGGCCTTCCGCTTCGGCAGCGAGTAGGCTGGCCCATCGGTGTTGCATGAGGCGGAGGCGGGGCTTAGCTTGCATCGGCGGGGTGCTTTGGGCGTGGCTTCCAATGAGTGATTTCAAAGGTGTCGTACCAATCGTCGGGGCCTTTCCAATAGGCATCTTGCTGGTCAGATGGATAGGCGCTGAAATAGCGAGCAATGGTTACCGCGTCGGCACCCCGCTCAATATACTTGGTTGCCACATCGACCATTTCGCCTCCAGTTGGCAGCTGCTCATCAACCGAAATCCACCCACCCGCCTCGGCTACCCCTAGGGAGCGGGCGGCGCCAATTTTGCAGGCTTCCATAAAGCCGCAGTACATGAGGGAGTGCGGGTTCCAGCTGCCTAGCTCGCCCTTAAATCCATCTGCTAACTCCCTCAATTCAGCAGCCCGCGCTTGCAACGCCACCTCATTTTGGGGGCTAGTGACACTGCCGGGGGAGGCGGCCAGGCGGGCGAGCAAGGCAATAATGGTGCTGGGGCGGGCCGCTGATATGTAGGCCGCATCCGTCTCATCCATATTATGGAGTTCTTGCAGGTTGCTATCATTGTGCCACCCAACGATGTTGTCAGCCCACTCCTTTTCAGCCTTCCTAGCTGCTGATAGCAGGTGCGTTAGCCATTCATCCGTAGCACTCCAAGGCGACCGGCCGCCTGCCAACTCGTCGGTGGCGGCTCCCCCACTTACACTAGTAGCGGCGGCGGGCACGTCGGCCAGGATGCGGTCGATGGCTTGCAGGTTGATGCAGTTGGGCACGCTGCGGGTGGCGGTAGCGCGGATAAGGTCTAGTGCCTCGCGCTCAGTTAGCTTTTTCATGGGAAGAAAAACGCTCTGGCCGAAACCAGAGCGTTGTTAAAGTGGGGGGCTACTTCTTAGGCTCAATACGCCTGGCCTTGGGGGGCTTCGGCGGGGTGGGCTTGTCTGGCTGCGGCTCGTTTCCGCTCGGCTCGTCATTGTTGTCCTCCGAGTCGTTGCCGTTCCACTCGTCGGTGAGTGTCGCAGGCAGGTCGATCGGGTCAACGTCGGCCGCGTCCGTGGGCTCTGCGGCCTCGTCCTGGGCCTGCTCGCCTGCGGGCGGCGCAATGGCCGGGGCGAAGTCGATAAACTCGCTGAGGTGCTGGTAGGGCGAATCCTTGTGGGCCATGTTGTACGCGTCCGTGTCGGCACCTGCCACCACGTTGCCCAGTTCATCTACATCGGGCGTAAGCGCAGGCTCGTTGGTCAGGCTGGCCTGGGCGCGCAAATCGTTCTCGTCGGGCGCGTCAGGGTTGCCCGCGCTGTCGAAGGGGATGCCCAATTGCGATTCGCTCAGGTGCGCGTTCCAGTCGTCTTGATTCCAAGGGCGCTGGTCGATGATTTCGCCGGCCTTGTCGCCCTCGGCAATTACGAAATCGACTGTGTGGGTGTCGCTGTTGCGCACGATGTTGCACTTGTAGTCGCGCAGCTCGAATCCGTCGCGGTGCAGCTTGCGGAGCTTGTCGAGGTGCTGGGCCAAGTCCTTTTCTTTGGCCTTGTGGTTGGCGGCAAAGCTTTCCTTTTCGGCTTGCAGGGCATCGGTTTTGTCGAGGGCTTCGGCAATCTGGCTGCCTACGTCTAGGCGCTCATCGTCGGACAGGAAGTAGGGCTTCTGCTTGGTGGTTACTTGATTGGTTGCCATGATGGGCGTGGGGTAGTGAATGCAGACGCTACGTTGCGGCTGCGGGTGAAATTATTTGGTGAGGCGGGCTACGAGGTCCAGCAGTACGGGCACGTCTACTTCGCCGCAGTCGCCCCAAGCACCGGGGCCGGAATCAGGGTCTTGCCCGTCGCCGTTAAGAACGGCGTTGATGTTGTCGATGGCCTTCTGCTCGCGCTCGGTGAGGTCGCTATTGGCAATCCGCTCACCAATGGCTTCCATCATCGCTATTTCTTTCTTCCGAGTGGGCGAAAGTTCTTCGAGTGGCTTTCCGTCCCACTTTACGTAGCAGGTTTTGCGCATTACGACCTCGCGGGCCACGCAGGCTTGCAGTTCTTTGGTTGTGAAAGTCATTGGTTGGTTTGGTGAAAGGTAGGCGGTTAATCTAACAGGGCATCGTACTTGGCCCTCTCGGGGTCGGCGTGCTCAGTTTCCGGTTCCGTCTGACGCTCTTGGTGCAATTCCTTTGCACGCCGCACTAGCACTTTTATAATGTCGTCGGCGAATTGGTCGAACTCGAATGCCGACTCCCCCAAGTAGCCAACTGGCCAGTGGCCGATGGCGGCGGCGTACTCAATGAAAGGTTCTTCCCAGTCGTCGTGGGTGGGCGAATAGCTGCTCATTTCGCGGGTGCTCACCAGTAGTGGCCCGTCCTGCTTTGGGTCGTGAAACTCTTTGATAGCTTCGATGCACTTGGCCTTAAATTCTTGCTGTGACATTATCGGTAAGGGTAAATGAAGATGAAAAAGGCGAGCACGGCTAGCACAAACAGCTAGGCACTCATTTCGTGGCGGTCTTGCCAGAGTTCGCGGCCGGTCACGCGCAGTTGGTGCAGTAGCCAGCGTAGTAGCTGCACGGCTAGATAAGCTGACTTGGTTTGCAGCCCGCCGATGTGCTGCCGTTGAAGCGCACGAATACAGTTTGCGTCTCAGTATTCACGCTGGTTACGTGCCCACGCTCGCAGTCAGGGTGCATCGCATTGCCCTTGGCATGGTCAGGCACGTAGGTTACGGGGTCGCCAACTTCAAATTCTTCGGCGCGGGGCGGTTTGGTGAGAGTGGTTGCCATTGGTTTGGTGAGATTTACTTAGTGCGTAAGATGCTGTAACAGCCAGTTATGCGTGTCGTGTCAGGCAGGAGAATTACGCCGTTTGGCACAACCTCGTAATAGTCGCACCAGAAGGTGGAGGTGGGCAGTTCCACCCGGTAGCGATACTGCTTGTCAAGTCGGCTAGGTGCTGCATCCTGCCAGATGGCATAGACCGAAAGCCCAATCAAAGCGGCAACGCAAGCGCCTATATAGAATGAAAGGCCGTTCATGGTGGTTGGTGAAATGAGGGTTAGGATTTACGAAACGGTCGGCCCGGCTTGACTTTCTCGGCCGGGGCTTTTGGCTTGGCTGGCTGCGGGGGCGGTAGCACTTGGATGAAGGGACCGTGCAGCGGGCGGCTGGTGGTGGGCTCAGCCATTAGCAGTCGCAATGGTCGTCGTCCGGCCCGGCTGGTGGCCCTGGGGTGCCTTCTGGCCCTACGTAGGGGAAATAATCAATCACGTCGTTGTGGTCATTGCACGCGGAAAGGGCGAGCGGGGCTGCGAGTAGCAGCAGGTACAGAAGCTTTTTCATGGGCAATTATTTAGTGTTGGCCGGGTGGCTGGCTACGGCCTCGCTCATGCGCTTGGCTCGTAAATCTTTGTAGCGGGGATAGGGCTGCGTGCGCAATAGCTCGTCGGCCCACTGCTGGGCTAACTCAGGGCTGACAGCTTTGCCCGAACGCTGCTGCACCTCGCGCTTGAATATGTCGAGGTCGCGGGCGCGGCGGGCCTTGGCCCAAGCGGGCTTTAGCTCGCGGATAACCTGCCACTCGGCGGTGTCTTCCACGATTACCGCGTCCATCACGTCGGGGCCGGTAGCTACCACGCGAAGCATGGTGGTGCGAACCACGAGGCCGCCGCCGCGCATGGTTACGCTGGCTTCGATGGTGGCCGTGCCGTGTAGCAGCTTATGGGCCTTCTGGTACAGCCGCTCGCAGGGGTCTTTGATAGCGGCAATCTGGTCGTCGGTCAGCATATACTAGGCTGCTACTGCGCTGGTGCCTTCGCGGTCCTCAATGGCCTTGCGCAGCTTGGCAATGGTCTGCGTAGCGCGTTCCTCATCGAGCCGATTGATGTTGAGCAGCATCTTCGTCTTCTCTTGGCGCGTGATGAGTGGGTGGTTCAGCAAATGGATAATTTCTTCCTTTTGCGACGCTGTGGCATACTGAACGGGGGCGGCGGACTCGCCTACATTGCCTCCTGTGACACCTTCGGGCACGTTGTCTGCGGGGCCAGCAACTTGCACAACGGGGGCTATTACAGGCTTTGCTTCCGTTACTACTGTGGCGCTGGTGTACACCTCGCTCATTTCTTCCATTGGCGTTGCCTCGTAGCCTGCGGCCTTCATGAGCCATCCAAGGGCTAGGCGGTAGGCTTTGCCTACGGCGCGGGTTTGGGCCATCGAGCAGATAGCGTAATCAGCAAAAAACTTTTTGGTGCTCTCCTTATTTGAGCACGTAGCGAATCCTCGTCCTACCTCATTGCCGGTGCGTACATCGACAATCTTCACGGTAGCGTTCCATTTAATCTGCTGGTCGGTGCTCTTATCCTCAATGTCTTCGAGCATAGCCGATAGGCCAAGTAGGGTGCCCGCAAACTGCCACGCCTCCACATTCGGGAACTCCTTGCCCTGAATGTTGGACGTGAGTTTGTTTTCCCGCACAAACTTCTGTAGTTCGGTGGCAAGGGTAAGGGCATCATCAGCGCTGCCCAGTGTGAGGTTGGAAACAGCCGTTTTAGGAGCCTTGACAACCTGCTTTTTGCTGGCAACTTCTAGTTTGTCGTTCATGGCTGTTTAGAAATTGGGGATGAAGAAAGAAGTGAGGGCGGCGATAATTACGCCGCACATCGAGCAGAGCAGCACGAGGCCCATCACATGCCAGGTTTCGGGTTCGAGGTCGATGTTACGCAGCATGGGGGCGGGGCTTGCTTTTGTTAGCGGCGGCGGCATTGCTGGGTAGTTTGAGCTTCTTTACGATGTAGTCCCCTGGGCTTTTGGCCCCGGCCGCCTCGGCCAGTAGTTTGAGCCCGCTGTATTCGTAGTCGTTGAGTGCGAGACTGCGCGTGATACGCAACTCCTTCGGGTCTTTCTTCGGCTTAGGGCCTGATTTTCCTTTTGCGTTTTCCATGTGCAAATATAGTCAAGAAATAAGGAAATAATAGCCTATTTATAAAATATTTATTCGTTGATTAAAAAGGCAGTGGCCGGGGCTTGTACTTCTTGCGCTTGGGCGTGTAGGCGGGGTTATCGTCGCGCAGCACCTTAACTTCGGCGTAGGCTTCGCGGGCCACGAGGCCCAGGGTGCGGTTGCCCTTGCGCTGGTCGCGGGTAAGGTGGCGCAGAATGCCGGTAAGCAGTTCGACGGGCTGGCGCTGCTTAGGCATGAGGTGCGGCAGCTTTAGACTGCTTAATTTCCTTGAAAGCGATATAGTACAGGTCGTAGCCCCGTCCGTCTTCCATCACGATAACCTGCGTTACCTGCACTGGCTTGCCCAAATACTCGAACAGCATAGCATCATACTCGAAGGGGTCGCGGCTTTGCCACCCGTTTTTAAGATGCTTCATTGCCCGCTCGTACTTCTCGCTGTCCCACTGTCGCATCCGGTCAGAGTACATGCCGCCCGTGCACTTCTGGCGGTTGTCGTAGACATAGTAATTTTTGCGCTTAGTGCAGCCCTTGGCGCGGGTTTCTTCTGACCAGTTATCTACTTCAAATTCAGGAAAAGAATCGTAGATGGGCAGGCCAGTGCGGGCGGGTAGGTCGTAGCCCCCGCCGTACATATTTTCAAAGGTTGATGGCATGATTGGTAAGTTTAGAGGTGAGCACGACCGCGCCGATAACAAGGGCGTAGGAAAGCAGGATGGCAGCGAGCCAGCGGAGGGTTTTGTTGCGGTTCATGGCGGGTTAGAAAAGGAAATCAAAGAGTGTGTAGAGTACCCAAGCAAGGCCCATAGTGGAGGCTGCGAACCACATTGCCTGCATTGATGCGTCTGTTTGCCGAATCTCTTGCTGCCACTCACGCAGTTCTTCCAAGTCGAGTTTGGCCCGCTCCAACGGAGTAAGCGCCTGCTTGCGTAGCCGCTCGTTTTCTTCCTCTAATTCCTTCTCTCGGCTAGACTTGCCAGAGGATGAGGCCCACCATAAAAGAAACAGAAATTCCATGTTTTAGGAAAAAAGAAGTGAACGGATGCGCTGCCGGTAGTCGAGGGCTTGGATAATTACGGCCGGCTCGTCGCCGGGCGGTAGCCAGATGAGCGCGCCCGTGCAGGTGGGTATGCCCGCTTCTTCGAGTAGCACGCGGTAGAAGGAATTTTGCAGCGAGTACAGGTTTTCTTTCGTCTCGTACAGGTCGGCCAGTGGACCGCGAAACCGTTTGGTAAATCGGGTTATTTGGTTGTTGCGGTCAAACTTGCCGTTCGTTTTCCAGTCGGCTACCAGTACGCCTTGCCGAGCCGGGTGGTGGCCGGTAAAGTCTAGCATACCCGCTACGCCTGCTGCTTCGTGGTGAACCTGCCATTCGAGCGCCAAGGGCACGAGTTCAGCGAGGCGGGCCGTGTAAAGCGCCTGAAACTTCTGACAACGCAGGCGTACATCGGGGTGGCTGGTAGGCAGCTCAGGGAATAGTACACGGCGGCCGATGGCCCCGTAAAAATCCTCAATCCAGGCGTGAACGAGCGTGCCTAAGTCCCGCGACCATTGCCATTCCGCTAGCACTTCCCCGGCTGTTATGCCGCGTTTGCTGGCGCTGGCGGCGGCGGCCTGCTGTTCGGGGAAGGGGTTGGCGTACTGCTCAATCCACTTGCTCCAACTTACCAGCGGTTTGCCGTTGAGCTGGTATTCGTGCGCGTCAGCATCGAAGGTGAACTCGGGCCGAGCAAAGGCGGCGAGCTTGGTTTGAATGTCGGTGAGGTTCATGCTGGGCGCGCCTTAGTGTTGAGCACAAATTCGTACCAGCAGTTAGGCGCAGAATTGATAGTCCAGTTGGCCCACGCCTCACGGCAAAGAAACTCGCTGTTGTGTTGGGCTACCACTTCGCTTTCCTGCGTTACTGAATTTCGCTGCACTATTAAGTACTTCTCTGCTATCGAGTCGAACGCCAGTCGATTTGGTTGTTGGCTGGCCTGCACTTCCTTGCGCGTTGCCAGCTTGCAAGCGTTGGCAATGGGGTAGAAGTGCTCGGCCCAGTGGGTAGGCTTCCACTGGCCGCCAATGAGCACTACATCGCCCTCGGTGGTTATCCAGCCGCGTGCCATGCGCTCAGCGGTGGCATCATAGAAAAGTAAATCAGTTTCTTTCGGGGCCGGGGCTTGGTTAATGTCCTGAAAGGCAAGGTGAGCAACGAAATTTGCCATAAAACGGGGTTGGTGAATGCGCCCAGCGTGGCCGGGCGGGTGAATTAGAAGTACTTGCTGCCACCGTAGGACTGCTGCCATTTGGGCTTGCGGTTGTAGCGGTGCCGGTGGGGTTTGATGGTGTCGGGCCAGGCGATTACCTCGGGCACTGGTAGGGGTATCGCTTTTGCTTCGACGTATTCGCGCTCCCGAAACAGCACGTCAAAGCGGCGCATATCCTCGGCGGTGATTGCCTCAGGGCCAGCCCCGACTACCACTACTTCGACTTCTTCGGGCAGGTAGCGCTTGGCTAGCTCAGCGGCCAGGACTTGGCCGAATCCATCCGAGCCGCCTATTATTCCTATTTTCATGGGGGCAAGCCTAAAACTCCCAACCGTCTGCAACGAACTTGCAGTTCTGGTAATGGCTGCGGTCTTTGACAACTTCGCAGGCGTTCTGCATATTGTTGAGGTCGGCAACCGTGAACGAGGGCTTTTTGCTGCGCTTTGGCGTGTTGCCCTGCTTCACATCGTTGATAACATCAACGCTCACCACCTCACCGTACAGTCGGATGGTGCTGGTGGGGTCGTCGTCGCCGTGCTTGCGGTAGTCCTCGTAGCTCAGCATTCCCGCAAAACGCCATTTGATAATAGCGATGCGGTCTTGACTAATAGGCATAAAATCCTTTTTGATTGCGGCCGGGTCGAATTGGTCAGTTGCTTGTGGCATGGGTTGGTGAATTAGGGGTTGACGGGGTTATTGGCAGATGCCAGCGAGGGCCAGCAGTAGGGCCAGGCCGACTAGCCAGTTGTCGGCGCGGGTGGAGGCGGTAGCGAGGTGGGCGCGGGTGCGGGCGCGAGTAGCGCGGGCGAGGTCGTCAGCGATTGCTTTGTTGAGGGAGGTTAAGGCGTGCATGGCGGGGTTACTTATTGCGCTTTGTTGTTCAGTATCTCGTGCTGGTAGTCGCTCCAAAGCTTTTGGGCGGTGCGGCCCCGCACTACTTGGTTACCGAGCCAGTGAGCGTAGGCGCGGGCTTCCTGCGCGGCGTATTGCAGCGCGGCAGCTTTCATTTTAGCCCATTCCTCTTGGGAGGTAACGGTAACGTGGTGCAAGGTGAAGATTTCGGCGGCGGTCATGGCTGAAACGGGGTTAGATAGTGGTAGATAAGGCTTTCTGCTGCTCGGCGCGGTAGGCTACGTAAGCTAGGCGGGCAGCATCAGCGTTGGCAGCATTTGGGAGTAGCAGGTAGATGCGAAACTCGGCTTGCCAGATGTGGAGTAGGCGGCGTGTCTCGCTGAACTTGGTGACCGCTCGCTCGCGGCTCTGCTGGATGTAGTGGGCGGCTTCCATTTAGACGGGGTTATTAGGCTGGTTTTCGTGGGATTGGCGTATTTCTTCCTGGCGGCGGTCGTATATCGGCCGGCAGATTTCAATGACTCGCTCGCAGGTTTCTTCGTCAAACATGCCCATATGCACGAGGCCGGGTATCATGTCGAGTTGAAGCGCTAGCCAGGCGTAGGCAGCGGTACGGCTCGGGCGGGGTTGTTACTTAATTAGCTTCACTAACACGGTGGCAACGTTGGTGCCGCTCTCTTTGAATGCTCCGGCCTCAAAGTGCTCTACAATGCCGCCATGTGCTGCGAGTAGTTGCCGGAACTCTTGGGCCGCGTGGCTGCTGTTCGTGGCAAATGCCGGGCTCATAATGGCCAGTAGCGGTTTGCCTGCTTTGAGGTAGGCAAAAGCGTGGGTTACGTGCTTTATATCCTGTCCTTTGGTGAATGGCGGGTTCATTACTACCCCGTCGAACGTGGCGCAAGGAGTAGTATTTAGAAAGTCGTCGGTAATTACGTTGTGTCCCTTTTTGGTCAAAATCTCGGCACTGTGTGTATCAACCTCCACGCAAACAACGTCGGCTCCTGCCGTGCGCAGTGCGTCTGCTATTGCGCCTTCTCCGGCCTCTGGCTCCAAGAAGTGCAGGCCGGTTAAGTCGGGGTTTATGCCTTGGCCTAAGTGGCTCAGCATAGTGTCAACCACCACTGCGGGGGTGTAAAACGCTTGGGTTGCTTTCTTGGTGCTAACGGGCTTGCCAGATGCTATGGCGGCTTCTAGTTGGGGCCGTGGGTCGCGCTTAAATAAGAACTTCTGCGCCTTGGTGCTCCATTTGCCGCCTGCGGCTTCTAAGAACTTCTTTACCTCGTTGTAGACAGCCCGGTCTAACTGGCCTGCGGGCAACGTGACGCTAGTGGCGGTCTTGGTGCTGCGCTGTAGTACGTCGAGCGCTAGGGCGCTGCCTGCGGGCTCTGGCTGGCCCCAAAAGGCTTTAGCTAGGGTTACGGCTTTGCGGTACAGTTCCGAGTCGTTAGAAGCCAAATACGAGTAGATAAAATCGGGGCCTTCGCAGTCGAAATCTTGTGCTTCTAGATATACATAATCATGGTCGGGATAGGGGCTGCCGGGCATGTCGTACATGCGAACTTCTGATACAGGGCAAACGCCCATAAATTTCACGTTGTGAATACCGTGGCCCCAAAATTCAATCAGTTGGTCTTTATCGGTGGTGAAGTCGGGCTCGGTGCGTACTGCGGTGGTGGTTGCGTTTGTCATGGTAGTTGGTTGGTTGGTGGTGAAGGGGTGAGTAGTCCGGCCGCGTCACGAGCGCAGCAACCTAGCGATATAGGGCGGACTTGTAGGCGGTGCTACTTGAATAGGTTGGGCCAGTTGCCGGTGCCTACTTCGTAGATTATGGCTAAGCGTTCCGGCCAACGGCGGGCGGCTACATCGGCTTCGTAAGCGGGGCGGCGCTGTATCCAGACGTGGGTGCTGCCACTACCAACCATGTAATTTTCTTCGCCTAAAATGCCATAGGCCAGTTTAGCAAAATCGCGTACATCGTTCATTGCGGGCGTGCCTTGCTCCACGTAGTATCGCAACGTGTTAAGTAACTGCTGTTCGTCTGCGTTTTCTGCGGGCATTTCTTGCGCCATTTTTGCGCTTTTGCCGCCTTGTGTGCGGCTATTCATGGTAAGCCAGTAATTCCAGTCTTTGGTTGTTACGCTGGTGGCAAACGGGTCAGTGTTAGGTGTGGTGGTGGCGTTCATGGCGTAGTAAGTGAGGGGTAAGAGTTAAAACAGGTGGAGAATGGCAGCGGATACGGTGAGGGCGAGGGCTGCGCAGGTGGTGAGGAGGGCAGCGGTTAGGGGTGAGGAGAGGGGGCGGTACATGGTGGTGTCGCGCTAAAGGGTGGGCTAGTCAACGGAATAGGCCGAACCTATTTTCTTGCCGGTGTGGTCGCAATACAGGTCGTCGTCCTCGTAATTGATTTCGCAACCTGCTACGGCCCAACCTGAGCGGCTGTATTCCTCTTGGAATGCGTCTAGTATTTCCTCCTGCTGTTCGGCTGCGGCTTCAAAGCTGAGCGCTCCACCGTCCTGCATCACGAAAAACAGGGGATACCCGCCGGGCCAAGCATAGGGGCCAGCCGCTAAGGTTTGTAGGAATTGTAGCGGCGTAGCTATTCGGGCGTAGGTGAACGGCTCAGGGGTAACAGTGTGAACCTCGGGTGTGCTGGTGGTGGCCGTAGTGGGGGCGGCTGGCTCGTCCTGCAAGGCTGCGGCGAGTGCGCCAACGGTGGCTGCTACTAGCTCGGCCTTGGTGATTTGCTCGGCTGGTGCGTCTACAACAGTGTAAACCATCGGGCCGAAGTACTTAGCACGGCAAGCATACTTAGCTAGCAATTCCTTAGCGCAGTTCAGAATGTCGGCGCTAGTGTGGCGGGCTTGGTCAGTAGCCCAAGCGTGGTACAGGTAGGGTACTGTCTCGTTCTGCTGGGTGGTGTAGTTGTACTTCAACTCGGTGAAGTGCAAGTAAACGTGAGTGCCTTGCTCGTCCTGTTCGATGGTGGCAAACTGAACGCCGATTTCGGGGGCGTTAGCGTAGCTGATGGTTTGGAGCAGTTTCATAAAAAAGGGCTTAAAATGTGGCGGTGTGTGTGTGTTTCTGGTTCTTGAACGAGTCAAAGGTAGCAAATGGTTACACGAACAAGCAAACGAAATGAGAACGTTTATGCGAATGGGCCAATAATAGGCAAATATTCTTTGTTATGTGCAAGTTCATTTTAGCGCTTTTTTGAGTGCATCCACGCGCCAGGACGGTATATTGCGGCTGTCGTCTGTTTCGTAACGGGCCACCATCACGCGCCCGCTTTTGGCCGTGCCTATGCCTGCCTTTGCGGCTAACTCTGCCTGTGTCAGTCCTTTAGCTTCCCTGAGCTGTTTTAGTGTGCTGCCTTTCATGCTGCAAATATACTGCAAGCGCATCAAATGGTTACACTACGCGCTGTCCTTGCCTGCCTGCTTGGCCTGCTCAATAGCTGCGCACTCCCAATTGATAGCGTCCTGCTCGGCGCGGGTCATGCGTAGATAGAGGTAAACAGTTACGGTTGGGTGCTGCCTGTATTTGGGAGAACGGGCGGCGGCTTCCTTCTCGCGTTGGAGGGAACGGCTGTCGGTAAAGCGGTCTGGTAGTCGGCTCATAGTGCTGGGGGTTGTGGCTTGGCAAACTTGCCCGACCGAATGTATTTACGCTTCTTCCACGTCCCGACCTCTACGCCTCGCGCCTCGGCCATTACCTCGCGCTCTACCCGTGCCAGTGTAGATAGGACTATCTGTCCGGCCGCTGTGATTCGTAAGCTCGTGCTGGCTCCGGCCACTATGCCTTCGCCGCGCTCGCGTGTCATAAAGCCGCGCCTTACCAGTACGGCCGTGGCTGCGTCTACCGTTGAACGCTCCTTCATGCCAAGCAATTGCTGTACGCTGCCATACGTGGCCCGTGCGCCCCTCTCGCTCAGCACGCTCACCGCGCCCAAAATCCGCACGATTCCCCCCGTTAGCGCATACTTTTCCCCGGTTGTCTGTAAGGTGCGCTGTGCTAGTATAATGCCCTGTAGCGTGCTCATTGTCGCCGTAAAGCTCTGGCTATGCCCTAAAGGTTTCAGGGTGTGAAGTTAAGGGGAATGCCTAGTAGTCTCCCCCACTTGCACACAACCAAGAATCACAAGCCCGAAATACCCGCACGAGTTGCCGCAGGAATGTGCCTTTACGGGTATGTGAGTACAGGTTGCCCATGCGTGGGAGACAACCCAACCCCAGCTAGAGGGGATTGCACTATACCTATGGGTAATATTTCCCTGTGTTGAGGAATATTTGCCTTTACCCCTGATAAGTCTGAATTATCGAGGGTAATGTTGCCCATTGCCAGCGCTACCTACTAGCGCTTAGCCTGCCTACCCCGCACGCTTGCCCTTTGCCCACCAGCCAGCAGCCAGCGCGTAGGGTTGTGAGGTTGCATGATAGTACAGGGGGTGGGGGCCTCGGGAGGGGGACCGGGTTTGTGGGTTTCGGTTACCCATCGGGGGGCGAGTTGGGGTGAGAGGGCGCTTAGCCAAACAACTCATCCAGACAGACTACATTTTGCGAAGTGGATAGCAGCAATGGCAGTGGATAGTGAGGGGGTGGTTTGTAGAAAATAGTGCCTCTACCTTGAATAATCCTCAAGACTCAGGTATAAGTGGTTGGAATAGAAGGATGCGAAATATATTTTGTGTATTGGATGCACACCTTTAAGGAATGGTGTATATTTGTGGCACACTTTAACCAACCCAAAAGACATGGATTACTCCGATTCTAAAACGGCACAGGCTGAATCAACACTCGGCAGCCTCATTGAAGGCATAAGCACCTCGCGGAGCCGTATCGAAGACAACGCAAGCAAGGTTTATAGCCAACTCGAACGCTTGGGTTTTTACAAGCCAGTGGCACAACCAACTGCGCTGGGTGGCGCCATTAATGGCGTAGCAACACCCCGTGAGCGCACAGCGCTTGAAGCGTTGGAATACCAAGCAATATGCCTACGCAATGAGGCTGACCGACTGGAAAGCATTGCCCATTTGCTAAATACCCAGTTTTAGCAGAGATGCTATGAGAAACAATCAGAATGCCGGGCGTTATGTCCGGCATTTTTCACATGAAAATCAACCGACGTGCCATGCTGCGAGCCGAAGGAGAAGAACGTAAGACGCACCGGCACGCCACCAATCCATTCACTGAGAACTGGAAGCCCGACGTGGTGCAAAAAAGCCGCCGCATCAGCCTCGACAAGCGCCCGGCCGTGCATGACGTGGAGGGCAACCGCGTGGTGGGTACGCTGCTCATTCCCGTAGAGCGCGACAGCAGCCGATTCGTGAAGCTGGTGCGCGACGAACTGCCCGTGCTACGCCAGTTGTCAGCCACGGCTAGGGTAGTGCTCGATTTTGCGATGTACCAAGCGCTGCCCAACAATGCTATTGTCTGGATGCCGCCCGATGAGGCTACAGAGTACTGCCAGTTCAAGCAGCGAAAGAGCTTCTACGATGGCATCAACGAGCTTATCATCTACGAATACTTGGCCCGCACTGAAAAACAGGGCTTCTATTACCTCAATCCACAGCGGTTTTTTAATGGGAATAGGCAGCAACTCAAAAACACATTCAGTAAGCCCAAGCCATGAAAGTAACAGCAATTGAAACTGTTCAAAAGACAGTGCTAAAGCGCACCGAATGCGACAGGTGCAAAAAGCCCGATACAAGCAGCGGTCCTTACAGCCTATTCGATTTCACGCTAACAATTGAAAAAGGCGAAAACGACGGGTATGGCGGTCAATACAATCAAAGCACGACGACAGTTGACTTGTGCGAGCCGTGTGCAGAGGATTTGAAGAAGCTGCTTTTAGCTAATGGCTATCGCTTAAATGAAGAAGACTAAGATGAGTAGCGACGACATGGGCACCGGCATTGCCAAAACCATCCTCAAAGTATTCACAGCGGCAGCCGTAGTAGGTGCCGCTTTACTCGCAGCCGTTTGGCTGCTTAGCTGATAGAACGATGAAAAGCAAAAAGCGAAACGAGATGCTAGCCGACGCGCTAGTTCATGTAAAATCCGCCGCTAACTTAATGGCTGACTTAGATAGCGATATTCACGGCGACGGCGTTTTTAAGAAAACAGTAGGCGACGAACTTGCCTTCCAAGAAGTCGGTGAAATGTCAGGCGAAGTTCTCGAATCGCTCTTGCGAATAGTGCCGAAAATTCGACTACTCCAATACATTGAGTAAATGCGCCCCAAGTGCCACTTCAACCACACCGGCAAGCCTACCACCCTACCGGGCACCGAGGCCGACCAGAAGCGAGCCGCACTAGTGCGCCACCGCGACGAAGCCGAGGGCGCTTACCAGACGCCGGGCGCGAATGGCTATCCGAAGCCAGAGCCCGAACCTTGGGTTGAACAACCTACCGTCCCGCGCCACGACGAATGGCAGGTACTCAGCGAACGCTTCGGCCAGTTGGGCCAGCAGCTCGGCAGAGCCAACAACCGAATCAAATCACTCACCAAACCAGACTGACCATGAGCAACTGGATAAACGAAGAAGACGAGGACGATATGCCCGTCAGCAAGCACGCCCCGCTAACCGAGGAAGAAGAAAAAGCTATTGCTAGCTTCAAGCGGCTCGCTAAAAAATGGCCCAAGTCCTTATGGCTGTACGCTGCATCGGGAACGATGTGCGTAATGAAAAAGGACGAGGAAGACCGGCAAGCAATGGATGGTGAGGAAGTTGATGCCGGGTATAACGTGACCCACATTGACATTGAATGCGATGGCGGCGACTGGTAATGAACCCGCAGATTAAAGCCGACTGGCTCACCGAACTCGCAAGCGGCAACTGGCGCTGCGGCACCGGCTGGCTGCAATCGCTCGCCTACGCGCCCGATTCAGCCCCAACGTACTCCCCGCTCGGCGTGCTGTGCGAAATGTACCGGCGCACTGGCCGCATCCTTTACCGCCAAAGCGCGCACTCGGAGTATGCGTCCGGCCAGTACTTGACAGCCTACGACGGAGAACTGATAGCCCTACCGGCAGTCGTAGCCGAATGGGCCGACATGCCCGCCCTGCCCTGGATGAAACTCGACTGGCCGAACGGCATTTCCAACCTCGCATTCATCAATAAAATCGGCGGCTTCGACCTCTCGATAACTGCCATAGAAAACCACCTGTAACCCATTAATCTAACCATCATGTCAGACGCAAAAGAACAAGCCATCCGCGAGTTTGTACTTGAACAACTCGAAAATCTAGGGATGCCAGATAAAGGCACCATGCACCAGATTGTGCAGACAAAAGGCGAAGAAGATAGCTTTGAGAATGTTGCAATTCTTGATGATAGTGAGCCGGAAACTGCTGTTGTCTGCATTATCAAAGACCGGGGCGATATGCACTACTATGACCGCCAAGGTTATCAGGTTTATGCTGAGTAAATAATCCCCATTGCTGAAAATGAGCCTGCACCTCAGCTACCCCAGTCCGCCGCACGCGCCCCGCGTGGAAGCCAATGGCCCCATTCGGAAGATATTTCTCCATGACCAGTGGAACCCGTTCCACATAATTGAGGCAGTAGACGATGGCCCGCCGCACGACCACCCGTTCAGCCTGAAAGCCAACATTGTTATCGGCGGCTACATCGAAGACGTGTGGGTACCCACGGTGGGGGGCGGGTACACCGTGCATCGCGCCGTACTACGCCACGCGGGCACTACTCACCAGATTGATGCCGACACAATTCACCTGATTACAGGCTTGTTCCACAACTATTCTGTAACCTATGCCGAGCCCGAAGAAGCAAAGCGCCCGTGGTTCCACTACGACCCCCGCCCCGATGGCTCAATCCTGCGCAGCCCCAACTGGAACGGACCGTGGGAGCCGTGGCACCCGGCCGGGCCAGTAGTCGAGTACGAAGCCTAACTCATTTCACCAAACTGAACCATGAAAAAGCTAATTGACATGCCCGAGTGGCTGTCGTTAAAAAGAGAAATACTAAACTGCGGTGCCGACATGCGCGCTAGTGCATTCACCCGACTTATGCACGCCTTCAACACCACTGCCACGGCCCTTCCTATTGCATTCTCCAACGACTTCACCATTGGCCCCGGCAACACCTACCAGCAGGCATGGGCCGCCGCCCTCGCCGGCCACCATATTCGGATGCCCAACTGGCCACCCGATATGAGCTGGGTATTCCACCGGGAGCAGCAAGAGCTACTGCGGGTGTACGGCGACACGCACGAGGACTGGACGCGCACCGGCAGCGTTGTTTGCCCCACTGGCAATCACCAACTATCTACCAAGTGGGAAGTCCTTCCCATTTATGACCACGAGAAACCTGTTATTTAACCAGCCCATGAAACAAGACCTAACCGCCACCGTGCCCTGTTGGAGTTGCAAGCGCGAGGTGCGCCCGCTGTTTATGAAGGACGTGCGCCTGATGCGCTGCCCCAACCCAGCCTGTAAAGCCGAGCTGCCCGGCGTAAGACACGGCGAATACGGCCGCGACCGCCTGAAAGAAAAACTCCCTGCCCGCATTCGCGGCACCGTAAACGAACCTGGTTATGGCTGGTAGAGACGCACCCGTTATCACGGCCGGCCGCGCCGCCCGCTACTCATCGGCCGACCATTCCGAAATTGAACTCAGCTTCCCTTTCGAGGGCCTGCCCGGCCACGCCGACAACGGCAAGCAGCAGCACGCGTTTTATTCGCCCGAACGCTACGCTGAAAAGCAAGCTGAGCATAGCAAGGACACGTACCCCGACCCCGAGCCGTTCACGGATGGCAAATTCAAACGATAGTTTCACCCCACTTTCACCAACCCCATGAAAAACCTTGCCCTGTACGGCCTGCTTCTGGCCGCCACCGCCTGCACCTACCACAACGACCGCGAGCCCTACCGCAGCAACGACCAACTGGTGCGCGAGAACGAGCAACTGATGCCCGACACCGCCATGTATGTCGAGCAGCCCTACGAGAACCGCCAGCCAATTTTCATCTACCACAACCCCGGCTACTACCAGTCGAACCCACAGCGCTACTACAGCGACCCGCATTCGGTCTACAACGACCCGCATTCGGCGCTCTACCACCGCAACTACGGCCACGATGGCTACGCCCGTGCCCAGGCCCAGGCGGCCACGCAAGCGCGCCGCACCACGGCCACCTACCCGGCCCCGGCCCGCTACGTAGCCACGCCCACGGCCCGCCAAGCTGCCACGACTGTGCCACGCCCCTACCGCTACACGCCCACGCCCCGCGTGAGCACGCCCATCACGCCTGCCCCGGCCAAGTACAGCGCCACGCCCAGCCGCACCTACACCATGCCGAAACCTGCCAGCGCGCCAGCCCCAGCACCCCGGCCGTATTCGGCTCCGCGCACCTACACTGCCCCGCGCACCTATTCGGCCCCCGTGCGCTCGTCTCCACCCGCGTACCACTCCGCGCCGGCCAGCCACCCCACCATTACCATCCATCATTAGCCGATGGCAAGCCTCGGTGGAATGAATCAACTTAGGCGAAGCCGCCACAAATGGGACAAGCAGCCACGCGCAGGCGAGTGGGCTACCTGTACTGTTTGTGGCGTGCGCCAGTACCACCAACCTAGCAATCACGTCAAAGTATTCACGCTGCCCGGCTCTGATGTGAAAAAGAACCAGCGGCCACCTTGCAAACCAACAGAGAATGCACATTAACCTATCACTCTCGCTGTACTGGCTACTGATTCCGCTGGCAATTGGGCTGCTGCTTTGGGTATTTATTGACCGTGACGATGAGCACGGCGGTTACTTACCCAGTCTCGGGCCATTGTTTCGGCTCTTTGTTAGCGCCATAATTTTCTTCGTAGTGCTGAGCATTTTACTCGGCATCAACCTCTGGTTCAAATAACTATGCCCAATTTAACAACCGCAGAAAACGACCTGTTAGCACGGCTCACCAGCAAAAACGTGCTTACCATCGGCAAAAAAGCCATGCAGGAAGTGGCCGACTTCATCTACCGCCTGATGAACGTAGCCGACGAGGCCACCAAAGAGCACGAAACCACCAAGATTCAACTCAAAGAGCAGCGGTTTCAAAACTCCGTAATGGCCTGCGCCGCCTTTGGCTTGAAAACCAAAGAGGAAATTGAAACCAAAGTGGGCTTGTCCGACGACTTCCGCGCTCGCTGCCTGGAACTACGTCAGAACTACGACGACGCGCTAGCCTACCGCGCCCTGTCTGCCACGAATGACACGCAGGGCAGCTACGAAACCGAACCTTCTTTTGCGCCAGAAGATGAAGCCGCTCGATAATTACCTGCTTGTCCATGTCGGCCCAAAATTCACGACCACGGCCGTTGAGGGCAAGCCGGTGCTGCTGCTGCCCAAGGGCTCCGACGGCTGGGCCGCGCTCACCGAAGACCTCAAAGCTGGCCGTGGCGCTGGCATCGAAGCCGACTCGCCCATCGAGCAGACCCCCGTATGCCAAGGGACGGTGCTGGCCGTGCCCGAGCACTTGACCGCTGACATGACCTTGTGCGCTGGCCCCTGGACCAAGTACGTCGAGCGCATGAAAGTGGTACACGACGAAAAAGGCCGCGTGGTGAAGGCGGCGAACGGCCGTGCTGTCATGGTGGGCGATGGGCACGCCGAAGCGCCCGTGATGCGTACCTGCGCCGACATTACCGAGCGCGTGCAGGTGGGCGACCGCATCCACTTCGACCCCACTTGCCTCACCGACGAGGCCGAGGTAGCCGAGGGCACGTACTTGGTGCCGTATGCCAACGTCATTTGCACGATAACGCACGACGAATTTTGGGCATTCCACAAAACTCGGCCACGGCCCATTGGCGGTTACCTATTACTCTACCGTGTATGGGCCGACGACGTAGAGACTGCCGATGTTGAGGGCCGGCCAACAAAGGTGCGCTACGGCGCGGGGGGGCTCATTGCTGAACTGGACGTGCCGCCGCTGCCTAACGAGGGCGTGATTGCGTGGCAGGGCAGCCCGTTGCGCGGCACAACCGACAAACTAAGCATAGGCGACCACGTGGTATTCCACGGCTACAAGCCTTTTGCTGATAAAAGCCAGCCGCTCGACACCGGGCAGGCCCGCGTGGAAAACATCGCTGGCACCGAGTACTTGGCCGTGCGCCAAGATTACGTACTGGCTGTGCGCCCGCCGAAATACACTGAAGTCTACGACAAGTCAACAGGCATTACGGCGAGAATGAAAAATGCTGGCGACCCACGACGAGCAGCATATTACTTAATGGGGCGCGACCCTATCTAAAAAAGGCCCGGCAATCAGCCGGGCCTTTTTTTGTACCTTGTAGCGCACCAAATACAACTATCATGGCAAAGGACACTGCTGCCAAGCCCAAATTACGGTTTCCCGTCGAACAGCTCAGCCCCGACGAACAAGTGCTCGATGCCTTCCCGGCCCTGCGCGACCATGCCGCGTTAGTCGAGCACGGCGCAGGCGAGAACGATTGCCTTCTCCGCTACGCCATTCTCATGAGCGAGGGCACGACCCTGCACCGCACGTTTGCAGATTTTGGCGAGCGCAAGCGCGCTGCACTCAAACTGGCCGGCGTGGCTGAAGACCACCCGCGCTATCAAGGCGCGCTCGACCTGACCGACCCCGGCGTGCAAATCCTGCGTTGGACCTGGCTCAAACTATTTAGTTCGCGCAAATTCCGCGCCTACATCGCTATCTGCGCGGCCTACGACCAGAATTGCATGAAGGTGGAAATGCTCGACAAAGGCGCTGACTACGCGGCTTTGGCCCCCCAAGACGAACTGCTGAATAAATTAGAGCACGAGCTATTCTTTGGTGACGAGCAGATAGAGCAGCTTGCCGTGGAGAAAGTCGCCACCGAAAAGCCGCTGCAAAGCTGGGAAGACCGCATTTTTAAAGCCAAGGAGGCCGCCTAAGTGGAAGACTACGGGGTCACGTACAAAAAAGTAAAGGGCTGCCTGCAAGCGGTGGTGGGCAACATTCTTGTGACCACCCCGCCCATCCCGCCGCTGTCCGAGTTCATCAACGGCGACGTAACGGACTGGCGCAAGCAGAAGTGGGACCGCAGCCGCGCCTACCCCACCGAGGAAGCCATTGCGTCCATGAAGCCCGGCGAGCAGGACGCGCTACGCGCCCGCGAGGCCACGCGCTTACTCGATGGAGGCGGGGCTTGGCTGATGCTGGCCGGCAAGCCCTTCTACCTGACCCCCGACCACTATTTTTTCCTGACGCACTTTCAGCTACCCGAGCTGGAACACCCCACGTTCTACGAGGCCGATGCCAAGGACTACCTGTGGAATGTGGGCGTGGAGCAGGATTTGTACTGCATCGGCGGCGTGTTCATGGGCGCTCGCCAGCGCGGCAAGACCGCCCGCCGCGCCGCCCGCAAGCTGCGCCTGGCCATGACGAGCCCCGGCAAAATGCTTGGCATCCAGTCGAAAACGGAGGATGCCGCCCGCGACGTGCTCAACCGCTTTATTTCGCACGCGCTGCGGAATATGTCAGACTTGATTCGGCCCATTACCAACCTCGCTACCGACGACGCGCAAACCAAAATCGAGTTTAAAGAACCGGCGCGCCGGGGCAAGGCTGCTCAGAACGCGCCGCGCCTGCGCGCCCTCAACTCGCTCATCGTGCGCAAGAACTCGAAAGCCACGGCCTTTGATGGCGTGACGCTGTATGAGCTTTTGAGCGACGAATGGGCCAAGAAGCAGGACTACGACACGGAGGAACGCCTGACTGTCGTTTCCCGCATGATGTGGGCCAGGGATGGCCGCCGCAAGGGCCGGATATGGATGTATTCGACCATTGATGAGAAAGAGGATTTTGAGGTGGAAATGCCGCGCCGCGTGTGGGAAGGTTCCAACACGTTGCAACGCCTGCCCAACGGCCGCACGAAAACGGGCATCGTCAGCCTATTCATGTCGTGCCTCGAAGCCAGTGTAGTTGATGAGTTTGGCCGCAACGACATTCCCGCCAGCCTAAAGCTGTGGGAAGAAAACGCGCCCGACAAGGAAACCGACCCCATCGGCTACCGCCGCTACTGCCGGGCCAACCCGCGCACGCCCGAGGATGGTTTCGCCAGCGGAAACAAGGACAGCACGTTCAACCTCGACGCGCTGGACGATGCCCGCGACAACAACACCAGCTACTTCAACCAAACGGGCAAGTACTACTGGCAGACCTGCAACCTCGTACCCGACGAAACCGACCCCGAGGGGCTGCGGCGCAAGATTGTGCCCACCAAGAGCGGCCGGTTTCAGATTGTGCGCGAGGCGATGCCTACCGACCTGAACGCCTTTAGCGTGAAGGGCACGCACACGAGTATTCTCGGCACCTTCCCCTTGGTCGAGCCGCTGAATGAGGCGCGCAACGTGGTGGGCTGCGACCCCTACAATGCCCGCCGCGTGCGCGACCTTGGCGCGGCCTCGCGGGCGGCGGCCTACTGCTTCTGGAAGCCTGACGAGTTGCACGAGCGCGAGAAGCTCATCCCCGGCACCAACGTAGAGCGCCCCGGCTACTGGCCTAGCGACTCGTTTTTCATTCAGTACCTCATCCGACCCGCCACCCCGCAGATTTTCTTTGAGGACATGATAAGCCTGTGCCTCATCACGGGCGCACCCATCCTGATTGAAAACAACAAGGACGCGCTGCTGGCCCACTTTGAAGACCGGGGCATGGCCCCGTTCATGGCGATGAACACCAGCATCGTTGCCAGCATCAATGCCAAAATCGACCAGAAGCAGCGCAAGACTAAAAAGGGCGAGACGTTCGGCGTGGCGGCCTCGGCAAACGCCCAAGGTGGCACGACTGACCAGTGGGCCGAGCGCATATCGGCCTACACCCACGGCCCGCTGATTCTCGACCCGCGCCGGATGCCGTTCAACGAGCAAATAGGCTCCATCGTGACGCTGAATCTGGCCGACACGAAAAAGTATGATGCCGCCGTAGCCACTGGCTGGACGATGCTGCTGGCCCGGCGCTTTCGCAAAGTCAACCCGCCGCCGCCGCCCCGCGAGTCCTACCGGCTATCCGAGCACTTTAATTTATAACGTGAAGCAGCGCTAACTTGTAAGCCAACCCTCTCGCCATGCTGCTATCCTACGACGCCATCCCCTTCGCCGCCTGCAATCTGCCCGACCTCACGGAAACCAATCCGGCCAATAAGGGCAAGGAGTACTGCCTAGCATTCGGGCGGGGCTTTTTGTGGCAATATGCCCAGTCGGGCACCACCGACTTCTACCGGGGCTGCTCGAAGTATGCCGAGCTGGATGCCTACGCCAACGGCGACAACGCCGTGCTCTCGGCCCTGAAGAAAGATAAGAGCGACAACGGCAAGGCGGCCAAAATCGACTTTCGCCCGCTGCCGCTGCTACACAAACCGTTGATGAGCGTGGAGGGGCTGTTAAAAGACCACAGCTACGAGGCCACCGTGACCGCTGTAGACGAGGAAGCCCGTAGCGAGGAAGCGTTCTACCGGGGCAAGATGCGCGGCTGGATGGAGGAAGGCGAGTTCTTGGCAAAGACTGCGAAGAACACCCCGCCCACCGGCAACCCGAACGACGTGCCAATGGATATGCAGGACTTGGACCTGCACATGGAATTGGAGTACAAGAACAAGGAGGCGATGGCGATTGAGCAGAAAATCGCCTACGGCATGTACTTGGCCGACTACGCCCGCCAGGACCAGCAATGCACCCGCGACGAAACCGTGAAGGGCGTGAGCGTAATGGTCATGGCCCGCCGTGGCCCGCGCCGACTGCCCATGCACCTCGACCCCGGCGACTGCTTTATTCTGCCCGCCAGCGCCGAAGACTTCCCGAACCTGCAAGCCGGCGCGCACATCGAGCGCCTGACCCTGGGCCAGGTGCTCCGCGAGATTGACGACGACCCCGACACGACCCTTTCGCCGGACGAGCGCGAGCAGCTAAAAAACCTGGCTCGCACGCGCACGGTCAGCACACAGTCGCACGGCGGCGGGTACAGTGTCCACGGCGGCCAGGTGTGGGCCAACGGCAGCGCGGGCGGCGAGCCCGAGCTTGCCGGCCAGCTCGACGTGATTCGTTTTGCTTTCGTGAGCACCGACCTCGAAGTGCAGAAAACCTATACCAACCAGTTTGGCAACAAGGCCGTGCGCGAAATGAAGGCCGACTACAAAGGCCCACAGGAAGCCAACCCCGGCCGCGCCAAGGACATGCAGGTGCATCGCCGCAGCGTGCAGAACTGGTACGAGGGTACGCTGATACTGGGCTCGGAAATCGGCTACGGCTGCCGCCGCGCCTACGAGCAGCTACGCGACGAAGACAACCCGTTTTCCTGCCTGCCCTTCTACATCGTCAACGCCCCCGGTATGATGGGCCGCACCATCAAGAGCATGGTGGAGCGCTGCCGCATTGCCGTGGACATTGCCAGCCGCGCCGTGGTGAAGATGCAGCACAACGAGGCCAAGTACTGGGACTTGACCATCAAACTTAACCGCGACGCGTTGGTGGAGGCCGCCGTGTCGGGCGGCACCGGGGCCAAGGTGCTCACCAACGCCGAAGTGATTAAGGAGCTGGTGCAGGAAAATATCATTGTCGGCAACGAGTTTAACGACGCGGGCGAGCCTATCGGCAAAGTGCTCGAATGGATTGAAACCCCGCTCGGCAACGCCATCCTGCGCCACTGGCAGACTATTCAGAACGCCAAGGCCGAGATTGCCGACATTACCGGCATCAACGGCGCTATTTCCGGCGACGACCCCGCCAGCCGGCAGGGCGAGGGCGTAACCAACTTGGCCATCCAGGGCAGCCAGAACGCGCTCAACCACCTGTTTGTGGCCAAGCACAGCCGCTTCGAGCGCGTGGCCAAGGCTATTGCCGCGAGCGTGAAGGGCAGCGAGAAGCGTGCCCCGCTGGCTGGCAGCATGACCGTGGCCCAGCGCAACGGCACTAAGCGCACGGTGTACGTGCCACCGGCCCCCGAAATCGAGAAGCGCGAATTTGCCTTTAAGATTGAGCAGAAGCCCACCCAGGAGCAATGGGCCGAGTTCTACGGCTACATGAAAAACTTCACGCTCGGCCCCGACCCCATTTTGTCGCCCGCCGACGTGGCCGACCTGTGGACGATTGATAACCTAAAAAAAGCCCGCTACCTACTGGCTACGCGTTACAAGCGGGCAATGTCCCGCCGCGAGCAAACGGCCGCCACCAACAGCGAGAATCAGGGCAAGCAAGCGCAGATGGCCGCCCAGGCCACGGGCGAAACCACCGACAAATCGGAAATCCTGCGCCACAAGAACAAGCTCGAAGAAATCAATACGACCAAAGAATGGGAGTATAAAATCAAGCAGCTCGAACTTGGTGGCCAAGCCAGCAACGCCGCCACGGCCAACGATGCGAAGCTGGCCGCGCAGCAGATGAAAGAAGAAAGCGGGCTGATGAAGCACGACGCCACGCTAAGCAGCCAGGAAGACCAAGCAGCCTTAGAGCGACAGCACCAGATGGAGCTAGCCGCCGCGCAACCTGAGCCAGTAGCAGCGTAAATAAAAAAGCCCCGACCTAACCAGCCGGGGCTTTTTTATTACTATCTTTCTAATGCTGGCACTACAAAATTTGGCATCGCACAAATTCCAGTGTTCACAAATCCCGCGTCAACAATAGTAATATGGTAGCCGCGATATATGACAGTGCAATTTGAAGTGGTTTGTAGCGGGGCAGGAAACCCGTAATAAACTTGCGTTGTGCCAAATTGCTCAGCCTGTTTCCTAAGCGCTGCCTGAATACTTGTATAGTCAGCAGATGAACACATCCACAACAGAGCCTTCCGGCCAGATGCCCGCTCAGCTTCGGGCAATATAACGAAACTGGCCGCCATGTAATCATCGAAAATATTGCTCATGATTTTGGTGCAGGCAGGTGCCCGCGTGAAGTGAGAGATTCGCGCACCAGTGCCTCGACTGCTTTGCCTTCGGTTTCGTGCCCGTTGGCCGCCATGTACTCATGCAGTGCATTTGTGAGCACAGGGTTAGAGCGACAGACAAGTCGCTTATGGTGTTTTTCGGGGTGTTTACCTTCCATAAAAAATAAGTGAGACTGAAGCGTGCCGGATGGGTGCCGGATGCGCGGTTGCTAAGATACACTACGAAAGGAATTGCCCAACTTGTAAGGGCACCCCAAGTACACCCTCATGGCCGAAGAAGTAATTGCGCCCGAACAAGTAGTCGAAGCGCCAGCCCCGCAGCAGGACGCCTTGCCCCCCATGACGCCCGACATGCGCGCTGCGTTCGCTAACCCGACCGAGCCCGCGCCCCGCGCCGTGCAGGACTTGCCGCCCGTAGACGCCGCCCCCGCTGCCACTGGCACGGAAGCAGCCCCGGTTACGCCCGCCGCGCCCGCCCCCGTGGCAGCGGCCCCCGACTACACCGGCCTACTCACCGAACTCGGCGTGGAGAGTGTAGATGCCCTGAAAGAAAAGTGGAACGCGGCTAAGGATTACGACCCCAAGACGGTCGAGCAGCTACGGGCCAACCAGCGCGACGCCCATGACGAGGCGCTGCGCACGATGGTTGCCACCGACCCTACCAAGGCCCGCGCCTATTTTGACTTGCAAGCCCTGCCCGTGGACACACTGGTTACGGGCACCCCCGACGAGCAGCGTGAGTTGCTTTTCACCCAGTTCAAACTTGCCAACCCCACCATGCCCGCCAAGCTGGCGCAACTGGAATTTGAGGACGAGTTTGCGCTGAAATATGGGCTGGCTGACAGCGACGAAACCGACGACCCAGCCGTAGTGCGCGCTAAAGAGCGCTTGAACTACGCTTTGTCACAGGCTGCCCCCGTTGTCAAAGCCGCCCAGGAAGCTGCCAAAATCGCCCTAGTGCCCAAGCCAGAAGCGGCCAACCAGCCGACTCCTGAGCAGCAGCAGGCGGCCGATGCGGCCTGGTTGCAAGGCGTTACGGCAGTACTGGCCCAGCCCAAGATTGAGCAGGTTTTCCAAACGGAGAACGGCCCTGTCAAGGTTGGGTACGACACCCAAGACGCTGAGCTAAAAACGTTTCTCGATAAGCCGCTGGGGGCTGTAGAAGCCTACTTGAACAAAGTAGCCTACCCCAACGGCTTCGACAAGCCGGCCGACATGGCCGCGCTGGCCCAAGCTTACCTGCGCCTGACCAAGCCCGAGGCAATTGCCCAGGCCGCCGCCGCAGTAGGCAAAGCCAGCGTGGGCGCGCACGTCCCGATGGAGAAACTAGTAAATCCCGCCGCGCCCGCGCCCTTGGTGCCCGCTGGCGGGGGCGAAGACCAAGCTGGTGCTATCGCCGCCATTCGCGCTGTGGCCCAAGGCCGGCGCTAACCTCATTTAATCGCTTTTAATTTCCAATGCCAACGACGTACACCCCCTCTAGCGCGGTTCAGCAGACGACCTACGCTACGCCGGTTACCAAGACCGTCAACTTGGACTCCGATATTTTCCTGATGCGCCGCGACTACCGCGACGCTATCATTGCCGACTGGGAAGACGACGACTTCTTGTCGTTCCTCGAATTTCCCGGCGACGGTCTTTTGTCGGTAGCCAGCTCGTTCTACCACTACGAGAAGCCGCTGCTTATCCGCTCGGTGAAGCTCGGTGCCCTTTCGGGCGTAGCCACGGCCGCCCAAGTGAGCTTCACGCTCGACCCCACCGCCTACATCGCCTCGGGTGATGGCGACCGCACGGCGCTTAAAAAGGACGACATTATCGAGATTCGCGGCAACGTGTTTGCCCGTATCGACATTAAGTCGGGCACCGGCACGGCCACCATCTTCACAGCCTCGCGCCGCCAAGGCACGACCGACGACATTGGCGCGGCCATCACCGCCGCCATTGCGGCCGGCGACGACGTGACCATTCCGTTTGACGCGCACGCCGAAGGCACCGACTTCCCCGACGAAGGACTGGTTACGCTGCCCTCGCGCTTCACCGGCCAGTTCCAGCACATCAAAAGCTACCAAGCCATTACCGGCGACGCAGCTTCGCACAAGGCTGAGGCCACGTTCAACGGCACGCAGTACGTATGGGACTGGTTGCTGGTAGACCAGTTGAAGCGCCACCGCATCAAGCAGAAAATGGCGTTCATGTTCTCGCCCGAAGGCAACTTCTTGGAGAACGGCCAGCCCGTGCCGCTGACTTCTTCGCTGCGTGGTACGCTGCGGGTATTCGGCAACCGCCTGCTCTACGATGGCACCACGGGCTTCACGCTGGCTGACCTTGACCTGATGATTAATCAGGTGAAGACCCGCGTGGGCGCGAAGAAAATGTACCTGTTCTGCGGCCCGACCCTACGGGCGCAGATTGAAACCATCCTGCAATCGTTCGGCAACGGCGGCGGCATCCACTACGACACTTGGGGCGGCGATGCCAACGGCCGCAACAAAATGATTTCGCTAGGCTTCTCGGGCTTCGAGCGCCATAACGTGCAAATCATCTTCCAGGAGTACCGCCTACTCACGGCCCTCACGGGCCAGCCGTGGCAGACCTACGACCGCGAAGGTTACTTGGTGCCCGCCGACCGCGCCACGGTGCAGGAAACGACCATGAGCGGCATTCAGAGCCTCACGCTCGACACGCTCACGTTGCGCTACAAAAAGCAGGGCAACGGCATTAGCCGCCGCTTCCGCGAAGTGAACCGCGACGTGGAGGTAACCTTCAACGACAAAATCGAGAAGGGCATTATGACGCAGGAAGGCTTGGAAATCAACCGCCGCCGCCTCTGTTTTTACATTGCTCCCCAGTAGCAGCATCTTGCTAATCAGTTAGTTAAGCTGATTGGCAAGTGTCAGAACCCAAGCGGACGACGTGGTGCAGCGCACCGCAGCAGGCTCAAAGGCCGCTTCTTCGGAGGCGGCCTTTTTGTTTCCGCCAAAAGGCCGTTCCCTTCGTAACTTGGCAACGCACTCACAGCTTACCCTATGCAACCGATTGTCCCCAACGATTACAGCCAAGAAGTCGCGGCTCTCATCCCGCCTTTCCCCAAGTCGGGCAAGGTGCTCTACCGCCTCACGATAGAAACGGGCGGGCTGCTCGATGCCATCAACGAGAAAAACGAAGTGCTACCCAAGCAGCGCGTGAACGGCAGCCCTACCAGCCTCACGGCGCAGTCCGTTATCTACGACCCGTACAAGCAGCAGACCGTTACCATCAACGTGAGCACCAGCAACCGGGTGCAGGGCGCGGGGGCCAACCAGTTTTTGGCCGCGCAGATTTCCTACGCCACCTTCAACGAGTTGGGCGACATGGAGCTGACCAGCACCAACCCGCAGCACGCGGCCATGTACCGCTTCATGGAGCTACTGCCCAGCAACAAAAACAACGTGCTGACTGGCGTGGATGCCAAGGACGAGAACGGCAACAGCCGCACGGCCATGCCCGACGCAGGTTGGCGCGTGATGCGCGTGGAGGCCGACAAAACCGCCCGCGAACTGGCCGACAACCAGCGCCTCATCGACAAAGTGCGGGCCATTATCGGGGACAATACCGAGGCTGAGAACCGCGCTATCGCGGCCCGCCTGCCCGCGCACCTGCGCTTCAACGTGAGCGTAACCGAGGACGTGCTGTACAGCAACCTGCGCGCCGTGGCCGAGAAAGACCCCGACGCTATTTACCGGGCCACCACCGACGAAACTACCAAGCTCGAAGCGCTGGTGAACGAAGCCATCACGGGCAAGATTATTGAGTTCGACCACGTAGGCCGCAACTGGCTGCGCTCAGCCTCACGCCTCACGCTTACGGCCGTGCCCACGGGTGAGCCCAAAGACGGGCTGATTGCGTGGCTGCTCGACAACCAAGGCGCGACCGCCCGCGCCTGGCTAAAAGGGGCCGTAGCCGAAAGCAAAAAACCAGCGCCGAAGCCGCCTAAAAAAGAAGGCCCAAGGGGCATGAAGATTGAAGAAGGCCAGCCCATACCCGAGGGCTACACGCGGGGCGCGTTCGGCCTGTACTACCCACCTGCTACTGACAACGAATAATCGTGGCAAAACGCATCTTCTTTCTGATTGACCGACTCGCCTTGCTGGCCACCCAGCAGGGCGGGTTTGCGTCCAAACAGGAACTCGTCAAAACGCTCACCATTGCCAGCCAGCAGGCATTCAACGCCTGCCTGCCGGCCAAGAGCCAGCGCGCCATCGGCCCCGGCCTGAATCGCCAGCTCGATACGCGCATCCTGCCGTTCCTGCGAGAAATCCAGTATGGCGGCACGGGCGCGCCGCTGCCGGCCACGGGGCGCTTCACGCTGCCCTACCCCGGCTACGTGAGCTTCTACGACGTGGAGGGTGCCGTAACCGTGGAGGAAGTGACCGGCCACGCCTGGCGGCATAAGCTGGCTGACCCTATCGAGGGGCCGGATGCCACGCACCTGATTGTGCGCGACGTGGAGGGCGGTAACCCCATGACCCCCGGCAAACAGATTGTGCCCGTGCCCGAGGCAATGGTTGTTAACCTGTACTGCTACCCCACCGAGCCCGTGTACTTTGAAGACTACACCAGTGGCCGGCCCGTCTACGACGACAACCAGAGCGTCGATACCGGCTGGGATGTGGCGATGGAGCCCGAACTACTGGTGCGCTCGCTACGCCTCTTGGGCCTTGAAATCCGCGACCCCGCACTAATGCAGGTGGCTGCCCAACTCACCGCTGAAACGCTGTAAAATATGATTGTTGCTAACTTATCATTGTACAGCATCTTGGAAATTGCCAACGATGCTATCCGGCTTGCGAATGAGGCAGCCCCTGAAAAAACGCCTACTCAATTTTTTGAGGTAAAGGAATATATTCGGGATATAACAGGAACTGGGCGGGACGCGGTAGATTATATCTGCCGCGTAAAAATGCCCAATGGCAGAATCATTCAGCAAATACATTCGATTACGGGCGATAGTCAAGTATTTGGCGAAGAAATTATTAAAGCAAACCTGCTAGCCCACTGCTTAGCAACCGCCCTCTACGAGTTTAGCACGCCCGCATAATGCCTATCCCAAACGCCACCTTCATCGCCAACCCCGCTGCTGACCGCTTAGATATTCTAGGCAGTCAGATTTTGCGCATTCTGACGGGCGGCGACCCCACGGCCGATAGCCAGTGGGGTAAGCGCGAGTGCATGTTAGCGCTCGAAGAAGTGCGCGCCAAGTTGCAGGCTGACCGCGACCGGATGAACGCCGACCTCAAACGCCGGGGCTTCATCGAGAATACGGAGCTGTACCGCAAGCAGTACTTTGAGGACTTAGACGCGCTGTATAAGTACGGCGGCACGGCCGACGCGTGGATTCGCACGTTCACGCTACCCGTGCTTTTCAACAAGGCCACTGGGCTTTCCTACTTTGAGCTGCCCCCGGTGTTCCTAGCGCTCGACCGCTACCAAGTGCTACCCGGCGAGGACAGCATACGCGCCGTGCGCCGCACCCTCTGGCACAGCAACAGCATTGCCCCGCGCTACGTGTGCGTGAGCAACGGCCAAGCCAGCCTACTACAAAACCTGTATGGCGGTGGGATGCAGGGCAACATCATGGTTATGCGGCAGGATACTAACGGCGTGTTTGTACCCGATAACGCCCTGATTGAAATTACCGATAAATTCGTGGATGCCGACCTAGTTATCCGGCCCAAGCGCGACACGGTGCCTGACTACGGCTTCTTTGGCGCGGTAGACGACGCCGAAATGGTGCAGGGCGCAACTAACCTACTGCTGAAGCGCGGCATTCAAGACCAAGTATCCGACAACGTACCTAGCCCACAAATAGCATGAGCGTAGTACTTCGTTTAAAAAGCGTTAAACGGCCAATGAAGCTAATTGATATTGGCTTCATTGGCGCTGTTGTAGATGGCGTAACGTATCACGCACAAAATATAGTGCCTCTCGAAATCGCCAACCGGCTGCTTTCTCGCAAATGGGATAATGCCGCTTTTTACCCGTTTGCGCCCCAAAATGGATAAGTACAGCACCCTCGATAGCGTTGTTCGCCAGCTTATGTTAGAGCAGGGCGAAACCACGGAACGCCGCTACCCGGTGTTCCTGGCCTACGCCTACGCCTTTCTGAACGGCGAATACCCCGCGCAGGAAGAAGGCGGCAAAACGCTCAAAACCGTGCTGATTGAGGTGGGCTACGACCGCGAGGCCCGCTTGCCTTCCGACTACGTGGAGCTGGTAAGTGTGGGCCGCATTGTGGGCAATAAAGTGCGTACCCTCTCCTACAATGCCGCGCTGGTGCCGGAAGGCATCATGCAGTCGGCGGCAAAAGCGGGTTACGGCGACTTAGGCGTTGCCCCCCAAAAGACGTGGCCGGCGATTACCTACTGGGGCTGGGAGACTTTGGGCCTCACCGGCTGGGACGGGTGCGGCTACGGCTGGGGCGAGTACGACAATGAGTTTGTGATTGACAAGGTGCGCGGCACCATCCTGCTTTCCTCAGCCCTCGGCGGCCCCGACAGCGGCCCGCTGCTGCTGCAATACCAGAGCAACGACCTAGCGCCCGGCAAGCCCACCCCCATCCACCCCTACTGGCAAATGGCCTTGAAAGAATGGATGCTGTGGCAGTGGTACGAGAAGGCGAAAGAAGACCTGCGACTGGCCGGGAAGCACGAGGCCAACTACTACAAGCAGCGCGGCAAGGCCATCAAGCGCACCGACCCGACCAACGTGTACACCGAACTGCTCAACCAGATTTGGGAGAACTACAATTCCGTGGGCTGATATGAAGTCCTGCGGTAAACGATGCTCGACGGAACGGGAAGCCAGGGCATTTTGCCTGTGCTCCCACGAAGCCCGCAGCGCCTACTACTGCGACACCTGCAAATCCTGGCACACGACTACTGCCTCGTTTCGCCAAGGCGGCGCTACGCAAATCCGGCCTGCTAAAAACGACTTCAAATAATGGCCTTTATTCAACTCAGCAAAGCGGCCGACAACCCCAACGAGGCGCTGCTAGTCAACACCGACCATATCCTGACGGTGCAACTCGGCCCGGCCACCAACACGGCGGGCGGCAACACGCATTTTGTGGCCGTGAACATATTGAGCACGCGGCAGGTGTTGGCCTACTTCACCAGCCTCGAATCTGCCCAAGCAGCTTACAACCGGCTTTCGGCCTGCCTCATGCCAGAGCCGCAAACATTCGCCCTTTATTAGCACCCGCACCATGAATAAAGTATTTTGGGACATGGAGTTTACTGGCCTGCACCAGCGAACTACACTTATGTCAATCGGCCTTGTTGATGCATTTGGCGACACTTTTTACGCTGAACTTACCGACTACGACCAGACGCAGATTAACGACTGGTTACGTGAAAATGTGCTTGCCAACTTCACGTTGGGCGACCAACCAGAAGGGCAGGTAGTAGTAGTGCAGGACGAGCTTTCGCTATGCAAAGCCACTACCTTGCGCGGCACCAGAGCACAGGTAAAAGCAGCCCTTACGGCTTGGTTGAGTAATGAGGAAACGCGCAAGGGCAAGGTGCAAATGTGGTCTGATTGCTTGGCTTATGACTGGGTGCTATTTAACGACCTGCTGGCCGACTACACCAACGGCTATCCACAGTTGCCCGAAATCGTGCATTATATCCCAATGGATATTTGCCCACTTTTTGAGTTGAAAGCTATCGACCCTGATATTAACCGCGAGCAATATTGTGAGTTTGGCCCTACTGCGGCAAAACACAACGCGCTGCACGATGCACGGGTTATCCAGCGTTGTTACTATAAATTGACTGACTAAGCAAATGCCGGTATCGCGCCATTATTTCGAGGGAGTAGATAGCGACACGGACGACTCGGCCCGTTCGCCCAGAAGCTACGTGGCGGGCCTAAACCTGTCTCTGCTGCCCGGCAGCGTTGCCCCCATGCGCGGAAACGTGCCCGTGCCCGGCTACGCCCTGCCCCCTGGCACCACGCGCTGCTTAGGCGGCCTACCGGATGGCGCGAGCGGTACGGCCGTGTACTTGCTCTACAACAGCACGGGCGCGCACCGCATCGTGCGCTACAACCCGGCTGGCGCGGGCACCAGCACCACCCTGCTTGAATGGGCTGGCCTCAACCTCACGTCTACCCTGCCCATCGGCGTAGGCGTAAACGGCGGCATCCTTGACGACCTACTGACCTACCGCGACGCGCTGGGCGAACTGCGCTGCATCAACCTCGCCCGCGCCGCCGCTGGCGGGTACACCGCCCCCTACCTCGCCGCCGAGCCGTTCGGCCTGCACCTGGCCAAAGTGCCGCCCACGTTCGTTATTGAGCCGAGTCGCCGCCAGTTGAGCACGGGGGCTTTTGGCGAGGAGCTACGCCTGATTCAGAACAAGGCGTATCAGTTTAGCTACCGCTACCGCTACGCCGATGGCGAAACCACCATACTGGCCCCCTTCTCCGGCTGGCTGGATATTCTGGTTGACCCGGCGCAAAATCTGTTCAACACCATCTTCCTAACGCTGCCCACTACGCACCCACGCGGCGTAACCGAGCTGGAAATCCTGGTGCGCGACGCGGACGGGCTGGTATGGCAAGTAGCCGACACGCTACGACGCAACACGACCGGCACCCTGCCTACTACTTACAGTTTCTACGGGCAAATCCTGGGCAGTACCGTTAACGAAGCCGAAGCTGGCCGGCTCTACGAAGCACTCTGGCCCTGTGAGGCCGGGCCAACGCTGGCCCGCAACCGTGTTCACGCCGCCGTATTCACGCAAGGCTACGTAACGCCCGAGCCCAATTTTATAGCCAGTGTCTTTTTTTCCGTACCGGGCACGTTCGCGCAGAACACCTTGCATGAGCGCAGCACGTACCGGGTTGTCGTGCAGTTTTACGATGCCCTGGGCCGCTCGGGTGGGTGCAGTCAGCCAAGGACGGTGCGCGTGCCTAGCCGTGCTGCCGGTAACACAGGCTTGCGCAGCCTGCAAGTTGAACTGCTGACTACCGGCGTGGCTGCGCTCAATGTCGAAATCCCCGACTGGGCTGTGAGTTATCATTTCCTAGTGGCGCGTAACGACCGGGCTACCAAATTCCTGCAAGGCCAAGCGGCCGACGCGCTAGGCTATTCGGGCGAAAAGCGCACCATCAACGACGACACGAAAGTGGTATCGCAGACGCACCGTTTTTCAAACGTAAACGGCAGCAACCACCAGAAGACGTGGATTGATATTGGCAACTTCCCGGCCGTGGGCCAGGGTTACGTATGGGAAGTGGGCGACCTGCTTTATATCCGCGATATTGACAAGGAGTTCACCATTACGGGGCAGGAGGGCGACTATTTAGAAATCGTCTACACGGGCGGCATCCCCAATAACAGCAACGGCGACACGGTGCCGTTCATTGAGATTTACACGCCCAACACCACGCCCGCGCCCATTTACTACGAGCGCGGCCCGCGCCTGCGGGTGCTACGTGACGCGCAGGGCAATCGCAGCTACGAGCAAACCACTGTGCTGCTCGAAGGCGACTGCTTCGTTATTCCGCTGTTCTTCCCCAACATCATTAAGAGCGACGAGTACCTGTTGGACTCCAACAACAACAAGGACTTCGAGCCCGCCACGGTGGCCACCCTGATTGAAAGCATGGTGCCCGCCTTTCGTTTAGCTCCGTCCAAAACAAGCATTACAACCGTAGTGGAGGGCAACGACAGCGGCGGCTTTTTTGGCCGACTAGGCACTGCCTTTGGGACTATCCCTGATATTTTGGCGGGCGACATTGGGGGGGCATACAGCGAAATACAGCGAAAATTCCAAGACCGGGACGACCGCACCTCTACTCTTGACCGGGCAGATACAGCAAATCGCTCCGCCTTACTCTGGCTCGACATGAGCTATGGCGGTCGCCCTGGCCTCGCAATACCATTGGCCTTGCAGCGCGTGCGCCGCAACATTCTGCGCTTTTCCGGCCAGAAGCAAAGCGGCAACCTAGTCAACGGCCTGAGCCGGTGGGAGGCGCTGAGCGTGTACGATAAAGTGCCGCAGGAGCAGGGCGACGTAACGCTACTGGCCTTGGCCGACCAGTCGCAGACGGACGGGAGCGTACTGGTGGCCTTGCAGCAGCGCGGCGGCGATAGCCTCTACCTCAACCAGCAGCCCATCCAGACCGACCCCACGCAGCAAATCCTATCCATCACGTCGGCAGTCATTGGCGGCGATAACACCCTGAATGGGGGCTACGGCTGCACTGACCCTGCTAGCTTAATTAGCCATTCGGGTATGCTGATTTACTATTGCCGTGAGCAAGCCGAAGTTATCCGCTACAACAAAGGCAACACCCGCCTTGGCTTTACTTATAAGTTCAGCAATCGCCTAAAACAACTAGAAGACTACTATGGACCAGCCAGCAGCATAACCGCTTGCTTTGACCCACGCAGAGAAGAATACTGGCTCACTTTCCGCCTCAACGACTTGCTGGCCACAACCGTTATTTGGAGTGAGCGCCGCTTAGCTTGGGCCGACGCGGTGAGTTGGCAGCCCGAGGCCGGCGCGAGTACCAGAAACGAACTACTCACTTGGCAGGCGGGCCAACTCTACCGCCACACACCCAACGCACCCGTGGGCACGTTCGGCGGCATCTATACTGCCCCGCAACTCACCTTCACCGTGGCCCCGCCCGACGAGGCCGCCAAGCGCTGGATGAGCGTAGAGCAGCGCACCGAGGGCGGCGTGTGGAACCTTGCCACGCTCACCACCGACACGGGGCAGCTCAGCCACACCGAAATCGACTGGTGGGAGAAGCGAGAAGGCTGCTGGCTGCTGCCAAACGGGCTGAAGCGTGACGAGCTAACGAGCAGCTTTGCCAACCCCGTGCAGGCTTTGTGGGAAGGCAATCCGCTCATTTCGCCCCGCGCTACGTTCACCTTCACCTGCCCCGACGTAGACCCGCAGCCCATGAGCCAAATACTGGTCAGTTGGTTGCCCCGCGCCGGCAGCAGCTTAGGCGTTAGTAGCTAACTTGTATTTATTCATCCCCTACAACTATGCCAGGCTTAGCTTTCGACCCCACTTCGCTCGCTATCGGCGGCGTATCCACCGCAACCAAGCTGGCGCTTTCCGGCTATCAGGCCCTCCGCGCCGGCCAGCTAAAGCTAGCGGATACCACCACGCCCGAGCAGCGGGAGGCCCTACAAATTGCCCGGCAGCGGGCGGCTTTTGGGCGACTCCCCGGCTCAGGGCTGGCCTACGCCCGGCTGGGCCAGGCGCAGAACACAACGCTACAAAACGCGATGCTCGGCGCGGGCAGTGGCACCGAGCTGCTGGCTGCCAGTGCTGCTGCTGACCGCACCCGCCAAGTGGGTGAGCTGGGGCTGGCGGCCCAGGGCGAGCAGTACAACGAGCGCGCCCAGGCTGGCCTTACGCAGCAGCTCGGCTTGCAGACCCAGCAGCGCCAGCGCGACCTTGCCGCGTACAACCAGCAGAAATCCGCGCTCATCGGCGGCGCTATTCAAAATGCGGGCGCGGCCGTGGACACGGGCGCGGCCTACGCGGCCTACGGCCTGAACCGGCCCACCGACGTAGCCGCCACCGCAATGTCCACTACGGCCAGCCCCGGCATTCGGGGCGCAAGCCTGCCCGGCTACCTGCCCGGCAACGACTATACGCCCGGCATGGGCCTGCGTGAGCGCTATTATGGCTCGCGCAGTAACCGCTACGGCCTTTCTTACTAACGCCCATCCCCCTCAACAACCCATGAAAAAGCCCGAAGGCCACCACCCCGCCAAGAAGCCCGTAGAGTTGGAGCAATCCATCCTCGACACGAAGGGCGCACTTGCTACCAGCCCCGATAAGGTGGAGCAGCAGCAAGCCTACCCCAACGCCCTTGCCCACGACACGGCCCAAGAGTCAGTAGACAATCAGACGATGCTAGGCGAGCAGCAGCCGGCCAACCCGCTAGCAGTTGTGCCCCCCGCCCCCGACGACCTCGCAGCCAAGGGCACGGCCGATGAGTCTCCCAGCGCGCAGGCCCTCGTAGCGAGCGTGCAGGCTTCGACTGACCTGGCGATGGCCAAGAAAGAAGATTTGAAAGGCGAGCCTGCCATTATCATGCAGCCCGACGCTGAGAAGGTGCAGGAAGCCAAAACGGTCGATTTCGGCAAGGCCGGCAAGTTGAAAATTCACGGCCTCGGCCGCTATCACTACGGCCTAGCGGGTGCTGAATACAGCGTAACCGTGAAGCTGGATGATGGCCGCGAGCTAGCGCTACACGGCATCCCAGCCGATTTGCTAAAGTAATCGCCACCACTATAAGCAAAGGCGCTGACCGCAAGGCCAGCGCCTTTTTTGCTTAACTTGCGCTTATGGCTTCCATTCTAGGTGAGAACACCGCCCCGGCCCAAGGGCAAGGGCTTGCGACAGTTTTACGGCCCGACTACACCCCGCTACGCATCATGCAGCAGGGCGATGCAGTGCGCGCCCGCCGCGCCGCCGCTGATGCTGCCCTAAAGCAGAAAAGGGCCGCTGACATTACGCGCCAGTGGGCCGAAGACCGGAAGCTGGGCCTCGACACGGGCGGGCTGTTCCAGCAGCCGTTTAACGACTACACGGCCAACGCCCAGGAGATTATCGGCAAGAACTTCGCGGACGAAGAAGCCGGCCGCATCACTACGGCCGAGCGCATTCAAGCCAACGCTAATTATAAGAACGAAGTCGAGCGCGAGCGCCTACTTGGTATTGACAAGGATAAATTACTAGCTACTTACGAGTCCAGCCAAGCGGCAAAGCCCTTCCGCGACATGCAGGGCTTACATACGGCCCTTGGTGAAACCGTGCTCGACCCCACTACCGGCCAGCGCGTGCGCGCCACGGCCTACGATGAGCGCGCCAACCTAACGAAACTCGACGCTGACCCGCGCACGTACAGCGCCGACCCTATCATTGGCGACTACTACAAAGGCTTGCAGGCATCCACGATTGACGAGGCCACGGCAGGCCGTGTGGGTGGCATCCACAGCAGCAGCAGCCTTACTTACAAGGGGCTACTCCCCGTGAAGCGCAGCGATGGCACTTGGGACGTAAAGCGCGACGCGGTGGGCCGCCCGGTGCTCAGCACCACGGCCGACGAGCTGGCCACCGCCCGCGCCAGCAACCACAATCTGAATATGGCCGTGAGCCGCTTGCGCTACGAGTACGATGGCCAGCGCAAAGCCAACGCCAGCCTACCCGAGAAGTCGGACCTCGACTTATTCCAAGAAGCCAGCCAGAAATACGTCTCCTTCCGCCAAGCGGACAGCGCGGGCCGCAATGCCCAGCCACGGGCGGCGGGCGCAGCCACAGCCGGCTTCACTCTCAACCCAGCGAGTTACGAGGCAGGTGTAACGGGCGGCACAGCCACGCCCACCCAAACGCCGTTCAGTTCCTTCTTTGGCGCGCCCGAGTTGGCGCTTCCCAGTGCGCAAAAAGGCTTTTACTCGCCAGCGCGCCGGCCTCAGCCGACATACCGCACCAAGACCAATCCGGCCAAGGTGTTCGAGTTTAAAGGGCTACCGGCCAACGAAGTGTTACAGCCGGGCGGAGATGGCAGCCTAACGCATGTGCGCAACAACTCGCAGCCTATTTTCGGCGTGCCAGGTGAAGGCGTAACCTTGCTGCGAAATGCAAAAACCGGCGAGCTAAAACAAGGGCCGGATTCCGAGGCTGCATTCCAGCGTGAGCTACGCACACTTGGCCCCGACTGGAAGTTGGAGCCCGGCGTGCAGGTGGCCGTGCCCAAGAACAAGAACTTTGCGGCCGATTCTGAACTGGCGATGAGCCGGCTGGTTGCCCGCGAAGCCGCGAAGGCTGAGAACGAGGATGGCTACGTGCCCAAGACGAGCGACCAGCTTCAAAAGGAGGCATTCGATTTGGCCTCGGGCGGCACGGTGCAAACCTACGTGCCATACAACCGGGCCACACGCGGCAGCATCGACGCGCAAACTGGCGGGGCATACCGCGAGTACGGCGACAAGATTGTGCCCGCTGCCGAGCGACGTATTCGCGGCGGCAGCACACCCGCCAAAGCCGCACCCGCCCGCCCCAGCTTCCTCGGCACCAAGGCCGGCGCGGCAAAACCAACTACTCAGAAATCCACTAAGCCCGCTGGCAGTGCTGGCAACATGCTCTAATAATGGCTGACCAATTCGCCCCCGACCAAGTGCCTGCCCAAGAGCCCGTAACCGTTGACCCGCCCGCGAAGCGCGCCAAATTCCTCTCCAAGTTTGCCGCGCTCGACCCCGAGGCCGACTTGAACGAGGAATCGTTAGGCGGCATCCTGACCGACCCCGAGAAGCGCGACGAGTTCACCAAGTACGTCAACCAGCTTAATCCCGACTTCACGATGAACGGGCAGGAGTTGGCTGATGCGCTAGGCTACGGAGCCGACGTAAAAAAAAAGCCTGGTGGAAGCGATTCCTCAACTGGCTTACTGCCCGCCCAAACGTCCCCGGCGAATGGATTGGCTGAAGGCGACATTGAATTTCGTCAGATGCCGCAGGCTGGCCCGCTCGGCTACGCCCTGCCCGGTGACCCCAGCGCACCCAAAACATTAGCACCTGATTTTGTAGGACCGGCCGAGGCTGGCACGTACCAGCGGCCGAGCGATACAGGCACCGCCGCCGAGGGCACGCAGTACGTCGATGCCCCATCCGCACCAGCACCAGTGGCAGAAGCCGCCGACGTAGCGGACGATGGGTTTTGGGCCAGCTTAGGCAAGAGCCTGTACAACGGCCTCGACGCAAAACGCATCGGAGGCAACCTGCTGGATTACGGCGGCGACCTCATCGAACTACTGGCCAACAACACTGCCTACGACGACGATGGCACGCCCCTCACGCCGATTGCTGAGTTGGGCAAGCCACTCACCAGCTACAAGTATAGCGACGTAAAGGGCGCGGAGCTACTGGCCGCCGCCCAAGCCAGCGACTTGCCGCTGAGCGAGGCAGCGCGAGCCAGCGTGCTCAGCAATCCATCATTAGCTGCTGCTGGCAACCTGCTAGGCAGTGGCGTAGCCTCTATCGTCCCCGTTGCCGCCGCGAGCGCCCTGGGCGGCCCGCTGGCTGGCGCGGGCATGGGCGGCGCACTTGGCATTTCCGGCACGAAAGACGCTGCCCGCGCCGCTGGCATTAGCGACGACGAAGCCACTGTTACGGCTACCGTGCTGGCCCCCATTCAGGCAGCCCTTGAAGCCGTGGGCGTGCAGGATGCCGGCCTGTCCAAGCTGGCCGTGCGGGCTACGCTACGTGAGGCTGTGGCTGCTGGTGGTGGCAAGCTCACGGCGCAAGCCCTGGCCGCCGCAGCCAAACAAGTCATCCCCGAAATCGGCCGCCGCGCTGCTGGGGGCGCAGGCCGCGAGGCGCTGACCGAATTTTTGCAGGGCGTAGCCGAGGGCGAAGGCCAAGTGCTTGCTGATACCCTACGGGACAACCCCGATGCAACCGCCGGCCAAGGGCGCTACGGCACTACCCAAGCCGACGTACTAAAGTCCGCCGCTGAGCAGGCAGTTGTGGGCGGCGTACTTGGGGGCGGCTTAGGTACGCTACATGGCACGCCAACTACCCAGCGCCAGGCTGCGCCAACTGCCGACACCACTTACTACATTACCGGCGACAGCAGCACGACCGATGAGGGCGCGTTGCCCGAGGCCCGTGTTGTCGGGCCGGGCACCAAGCCGGGCACCGTGCGTATCGAAGGCATCACGTTCGAGGGCGAGCCCGTACAGCGCGAGGTGGCCCAAATCCGCCTACTCGAAAATAAACCCGGCGAAGGCTTCGATGCCGCGTTGGTGACCCGTGAGCCCACCGCACAAGAAGACCCCACGCCTGCGGCTGAAGAACCATTACCCGCGCCCGCAGAAGAAGCGCCCGCCCCTATTGATGAGCCTGCACAAGTTGCGCCTACCCCCACAAGTACTCCTGAGCCTGAGCCAAGCGCGATTGAAGCGGCTGCTACTCCTGCAAGCCCACCAGATGCAGTTGGAGGGCCGGTTTCTGCTGCCGATGAAGCCGCTACCACCCCGAGCGCCGAGCCTCTGCCCGAAGCCGCCCCTGACCCTACCCAAGTAAAGGTGCTCACGCCTCAGCAGCAGGCCACCAACAACACGCTCGACGCGTTCGACCGATACAACGCGCTAAAGCCCGGCCAGCAGAAAGGCAAGGAAGGCAGCGCCGCCCGAGCCGAGATTGCCCGCGCTGCTAAGAAGGCAGGCATCGACGTGACCGTGGACAAGGCTGGCAAAGTGACGCTGGCGGGCGGCAAGCGGCTAACCCGCTCCAACGAGTACACGGCCACTACGCCCGCCGCCAATCATGTGCCGCTCGACCAGCGGCCCGAGGACGCGCACGCCTTTATGGAGGCGCTGTTATTTACCGGCGACCAGAATAACCCGAGCGAGCTGCAAGGGCTGGGCATTAAAATTCGCGGCAAGGAATTAAGTGGCCGCGAGCTGAGCGATGCCGTGAAGGACATTCGCGCCGGGCGCAACACCTTGCGCGCCCAACTGGTGCTCGACGCGCTCGAAAACGCTCACCGGAAAGGCTACGTGGAGAAATCCACGGGCACCGGCCTTGCCACGCGCAAGTTCCAGGTGCCCATTGAAGACTACATGGGCCAGCCCGACGCGATGGAAAGCGGCGAGCGCGAGCTAACCGACCAAGAATGGGACGATGCCCTGAGCGCCGACCCGAATTTGGCCGAGGCCGTGGCCAGCTACACCGACCCCACTACCGGCGAGATTGACTACACCCGCCTCGCCGCCGACAGCGAGCGCGGTGCCCTCGAAACCTTTTTTGACGTACCCACCGACGTAGCCACCAAAATCACTGCCTTAGCAAATGAACGCGCCCAGCAAACCCAACCAGTCGGCCCACCCGACCAAATCCAGCGCGGCCCAGTCGCCGCCGACGAAGCAACCGCACTCACCGGAAGCACTGCGGAAGGGAGCGCGCAACCTAGCGAGCCTGCTACGCCAAGCCAAGGGCCAGCCCCCGCTAGCACAGAAATAGCACCAGCCAGCACCAGCGAAAATGTGCCCGTGCAGCCTGTAAACGCAGATTTAGCAGCAGATAACACCAAAAACAACCCCATTTCTGCTCCAGCTACTTTGGCCGAGCAGAACGTATCCGCCAAGGCTGAGTTTGCTGAGGGCCTGGCGGCCTTCCGTGCTGCCCGCAAAAAGGGCGGCGGCGTGCTGCAAAGCTCGGTGCTCGGCGTACCGGCGTTCAGCGCGGAGGAAGCCGCCGCGCTCACCAAAATGGCCAAGGCAGCTATTAAGCTTGGGGCCGTAAAAACCAAGCAGGTGATTGCCCGCTTGCGGGCGCAGGGCCTTACCGACGACGACGTGACCGACGACCAGTTGCGGCCGTTCGTGAAGCAGTTGCTCAAAGATGAGGGCGTGCGCCAGCCTAAAGCGCCGCGTGACGTGCCGCAGAATCCCACCGACCCGACCAACACCAAGCAGCGGCAGGGCGCGCAGAGCGTGGCCGACAGCGGGCTATCCGATGAGTTGAGCCAAGGGCTGATTAACCGGGGAACGAACGTGTACACCCCAAAGCCGCTGGCCGAAACTAAGGCCCACGTTGACCGCATCATTGCGGCCGAAGGCATCGACAAAGCCTACTACACAGCCAGCCACGACAGCGTGAAGGTGCCGCGTGATGTGCAGGAGGTGCTACGCATTCAGGTGATGGCCCACTACGATGCCGACGTGCGCCGCCTGCGGGCCGACCCCACGGCCAACGCCGCCACCATTGACGAGGCCGTGGAGCGCGCCGGCCGCATTGCCGACGTGTACGTGACGGGCGGCACCGAAGCGGGCCGCGCCCTGCGTGCCCGCCAGGTGCTCGACCAGTACGCGCCCTCGGTGGCCGTGGCGCGGCTTGCCCGCGAGGTAAAGGAGACGGGCGACAAGCAGCGCGCAGCCGCCGCGCCCGCCGCCCGCCGCCGCGCCAAGGCCGTGCGCCAGGAGAAAGGCCAAGCGCTCGACGCAGCCCTGGCCGCGCCCGCCGTGCAAGCGGTGCTGGGCCAAGACCCCGCGCCCGCCGCCGCCCGCAACAAAGTAGCCGCCGACCCGGCCGGATGGGGCAGCAAAAACAAGTACTTCACGAAGGAAACGGCCATGAAGGCCCGCGAGGCCCTGCGCAAGCTTGGCCTTTCGACGGTCGTGCCCCCTGAGCTGATTCAGTTCCTGGGCTTCCACATCGAAGCTGGAGCGCGTAGCTTTGCCGACGTGTCGGCGCGGGCCGTGCGCGACCTGGGCCAGCGGGTGCGCCCGCTGCTGCCCGAAGCGTATGAGGAAGCCAAGAAAGAGTTTGTGCGCCGGGGCGGCGACAACAAGGGATTCGATGGCCCCGATGCTGTGGAGGCTGCCCTACGCAGTGAGTTAGCCGAGGACTTAGCCGAACGTATCGTGCTGGCGGTAAAGCCGAGCACGCCCGAGGTATTCAACCCTGTGCGCGACATGCTGAATACGCTCACTAAAAAAGTGCGCGAGAAGCTGCCCGCCAATGACAAAACGCCCCGCGCCGCCCGCGAGCTGCTGGCCTTGGCTATCAACGACCGGCGCGAGTACAGCAAGGTTATTGAGGAAAGCAAGCAGGAGGTGCTTAAAACGATTGCTAAGCTGAAGGTCGATGAGGCGGTGAAGCAGAAGATGGTGGACGACGTAACCAACTTCACCGAGGAAGCCACCGGCAATATTTATGCGCAACAGCAATTTCTTCGCGCCGTGCGGCAAGCGGAAGACGTGGCGCTGGCCGGCGTGAACGGCAAAAGCCGGGGCGAGAAGTTGAATAACCTTGCCAAATATTCGGACCTAGCCTACCTGCGCGTAGTCAAAGAAATTCAAGACCACGTTACGGCCGAGGTGCGCGCCACCGACACGGAAGCTGGCGAACTGCGCGATGCCGTAGCCGAGGAAATCAACCAAAAGATGCTAGCCCGCCGCCGCGCCCTGCGTGCGCAGCAGGGCGTGTACGAGCCCGGCGAGCAGCCCGCGCCAACTACCCCGCAGCCACGCCCCACGCTATCGGCTCGCGTAGCTGACCTGCTGGCCCTGCGCGCCACGAACGAACAAGTGGCCAACCGACTCACGCCCGACGCGGTGCGCGAGGGGCTGGCGGCCGAAGGCCAGCGCATCCAGCAGATTGCCCGCGACCACCTCAACGACCCCACCGACGTTGGCCGCTCACTGGCCGATGCGTTTGTGCGCGACGCGGGCATTGCCCCGGCGCAGGCGCGGGTGTACGCCGATGCCATCGAGCGGGAGTTCAACGCGCAGATTGCAAAGGCCCGCGACAAGGCCGTGCAGCAGGCGTACAGCCGCAAGGTGCGTACCAGTGAGCCCAAGGCCGCCCAGGACTTGACCGACCGCGTGCGTAAGCTCTACACGCTTTCGCCCACCGACGAAGGCCGCGTGCTCGGGCTGGTGGCCGACGAGGCCGGCTTGCCCGAGTTGACCAAGGCCGATAACACGAAGCTCTACCAGTTGGCCCAGGCCATCGCGGACGCGAAAGGCGACAACGCCAAGGCGCGAGCGGTGCAGCAGTTCTATTTAGGCGTGAAGGGCATTCGCGGACTCACCGGCTGGGAGCAGGTGAAGACGGTGATGTACGCCAACATGCTGTCCGGCCTCGGCACGCAGCTCAAAAACATCAACAGCACCGGCCTCAATACGGCCAGCGACTTGTTCTACGCCACCGGCTGGGCGGGCTTCTTGGCCGTGAAGCAGGCGGCACGCACGGGCAGCTTATCGGCCCTCAAGCTTGCTACCGCACCCCTGCGTGGCATCCTGAACCGCAGCGGGGCCGACCGGGCGTACCAGATGCTTAAAACTGGCGTGCGCCCGCCCGGCTACGAAGGCAAATTTGACGAAGCCAGCGACCTCGAAGTGATGGCAATGCTGCCTGCCACGTCGGCCCTCGGCGTGGTGCGTAAAGCCTACGCCAGCATGGCTAAGTACGTGCCGCGCCTGCTAAGCGCCAACGACTTAATGTGGAGCGGCGGGGCCGAACAAATGTGGGCATACAACATGGCCCTGACTGATGCAATTGCCGAAGGCCGCAACCTGCCCACCGACCAGATATGGGCCTCGGTGAATGAGCGCCTGTACGGCACGAGCACGCGCCTAGTCGATGCCCAGGCTCAGGCCACGCAGGAAATGGGGCCAGCGCCGGCCAAGAATGCCAGCCTGTACAACAGCCAGTACCGGCTACGGGTACAGGAGTTGATGGAAGCCAGCCGCGACCAGCGGCTAGCGACCGAGAGCAAGCGGGCCGCCGCCGAGACGACGTTCAACGGGCCGATGGAGGGCTTTTTGGGCGACGTGATGAGCAAGCTCGGCCGCCTGACCGAAGCCGAGGCGGGCCGGGGCACGCAGCCGCTCAAAGGCATCGTGCCGTTCACGCGTATTGTGGCCAACGTCACGAACGCCTTTTTGAACTACACGCCAGTCGGCGGCCTGCGGGCAGCCAAGGGCCAGATAGGGTGGGGCGAGAATGGGTTTGCCCGCGAGTACACGCCGATGGAGCGCAGCATCGTGGCGGCCAAGTCTGTCACAGGCGTTTTCGTGATGGCCGCCGCCTACGCCATCTTTGACGACGACGACGAGTTGACGGGCAACGGCCCGAGCGACCCCGCGCAGAACCGCGCCTGGCAGCAGCGGGGCCACAAGCCCTACACCATCGGCGGCGTGAACTACAAAGACAGCCCGTGGTACTATCCACTGGCCTCGGTGGCCGCGCTCAAGGAGGCGCAGGCATACGACGGGGCCGACTTCGATAACGACCCCGTGTTTGCTGCCCGCGCCGCCCGCATGGTGGTGGCGACCACGCAGGCCAGCTTTGCCAGCTTGTCGCTGACCAACCTGCAAGACTTTTTGAACGCATTGAGCGACCCCAGCAAGGGTAAAGACCCAGCCGAACGTATGGTGCGCTACGTGCAGCGCACGGGCGGGGCCGTGGCCAGCTCCGTGCTGTTGCCGGGCTCGGGCTTCCTGCGCGGGCTCAGCCGCACCGGCCAGCAACTCGCGGGCTCGACCAAGCGCGAGGGCCAGGACGTGTGGGGCATGATGGGGCAGGACATTCCCGGCCTGCGCAACGAGCTGCCCCGCGTGTACGACGTGCTCGGCAACGAAGTATCCGTGGGCTCGAACGTGCCGTTTATGCCCGTGCCCGAAACGCAGGACGAAACCGGGGCCACGAAGCGCATAAACGAGTTTCTGGATAAAAACCGGCTGTTCATTCCTGACATTAACCGCTACCAAAGCGACATGCAGGTATTGAAAGGCCGCGTGGGCGAGCTATCGGGGGCTGAGCAGGCCAAGATGAAAACCATGACCGATACCGAGCGCAAGCGCTACCTGCTTTCGCGCCTCGGGGGCGAGGGGCCGATGCCCGCCGACAAATGGCAGGAGTTCTACCCCAAGCGTGGCCGACTCATCAAAGAGAAGCTGCTGCTGCACCTGCCCGAGTTGGAAGCGCTGGCTAAGAACAACCCGCGCCTGCTACGGAAGCGCCTCAATAAGTACTACCGCAAGGCGACGAAGGCCGCCAAAAAAGGCATCGACTTCTCCGACCCCGACGTGAAGCCAGTGCAGGAGGATTAGCGTATATTTGAAACGCTTTTTCATTGCAATTGCGCTACGTAGTCTCCCATACGCAGCGCGAGAGAAAGGCCCGGTTGGTAGCCGGGCCTTTTTTATTTCAACTTTTCGTCTACCTTTGTGCTGTGCCGAGTAAAAAGGCCCGCTCAACTATGTTATTCTCTTTCGTTCGCCCGCAACATCAGCCCGAACCCCAGCTTGGGGGCCGGTACTCTGTTGCGTAAAAACGAAGCACGTTTTCAATGCAATTTGACCCGGCCCCACAAGGCTGGGTTTTTTATTACCTTGTCGTCTACGTGGTTAGGACGCGACTCTTTGAAAGTTGAAAAGCGGGTTCGAGGCCAGCCGAGGCAACAACCCCCTTTCTCCCGGCGCGGCAAGTGTCCGCAGCGCATAGGATTGTTTCCAACGAATGAACACCGTCACTGAGTTGGTCGGTTTGAGTAGTAAGAGGAAACCGAAGCGCATCCACTCCTAAAGCCCCGACTTTCACAGTCGGGGCTTTTTGCTTAATCGTCATTCATGCACTGGCACCCCAATGGCGCTATGTCTCCGCAGTTCGTGCAGTATTCATCAAATACCTCTAGCCTTTCTTTTGGCGTTAGGGCATCCAGAATAGCATGGATGGCCTCTAATTTTTCAAAGTCCATAGCATTAAAATGTCACGGCCCGAATCTCGCTCACCAGCGCGTTGCGGTCTTTCTCCAACTTGGGCAGCAGCGTCAGCACCTTGTCGGAATAGCCCGCTATGCAGAACACGCGGTCGGCCGGGAACTGCGTGGTGCCGCCGCCCGTGAGGTCGAAGGAGTAGATATACGGGTTGGCCCCGGTCGTTTTGCAGTACTCGTTGTAGCTCGGCACCGGGCTTGACGTGGCAGCGTAGCCCCACCCATTGCCGGCCTGCACCATCCAGCCTTGCATGTCCGAGAGCAAGAATACGCGGTCGTACTTCTCACTAGCGGTCTGGAAAATCGCGCCGAAGTTGGTGCCACCCCCGCCGAACCGGAGCCCGTTAGAAATCGTGATGGTGCTATCCATCGGGTTGTACTGATGATACCGCGCCACCTCGGCAAATGTCATAATATCGGCGCTAGTGGCCTTGGCCAGCACGGCCGCGAACAGCGCGCCAATCACGGCCGGCTGCGGGTTGCTGTGCGTCTGCGTCATGGAGCCCGACACATCGAGCACTACCAGCGACTTGCCGCCGAAGTCCGGCAGGTTGCCGAGCGAAATATCCACGGCGCGGTTGAGCGCCATAAGCACTTCGCGCACGCCCGAGGCCGCACCCAGCTTCGCCAGCTCATCGTAGGCCGTGAGGTAGCGGAAGGGCAGCACTAGCGACTTCTTAATCAGCCGGTCGTCGGTCAGCATTCGGCAGGCGGCCCCGACCATTTCGGGCGCTTGCTCGATAATGTTGCGTAGGTTGCGCAGCAGGGCGAAGTAGCCGATTTTGCCCGACGTGATGAGGTCCACCCACACTTCGCGCTTGTTCTCGATTTTCTCGTCTTCGCTCGCGCCCTGGCCGGCCGCCGATAGCTTGTTCTCCCACGTGTCAACCGAACGCAGTTCACCGCGCACCAGTTGCTTTAGTGCCTCCGCGTTGCGCTCGGTAGGCTTCGGGTGCAGCAGGTTGGCCGCGTCCACGAGTTTGTAGGCGTGCCCCTCGCCCCGATACTTACCGAGGCTGTACCCGTCGAACTTGGCAAAAGAGGCTGCCAGCCCTTTCTTCATGGCGTTGGGCACCTTGCCGTTGTTGGCTGCGTGGTAGGCCAGAATCTCGGTAATGTCGTCGGGCCGGCGCACTACGGCGGCGTAGAACGCCTTAGCCCAGTCCTGGCCGGCCGTGTACTTAGCAAGCTCAGAAGCGACTACGTGCGACACCGACCGCATCCCGTACTCGTTGCGGGCGTACACGGCGGCCTGGGCCACAAACTTCTTGTCGCAGAGGCCCACCAGTTCTTTCAGGCGGGCGAGTACTTGCGGCTCGGTGCGGTACGCCTCAGCCTTCACGAAGGACGTGAGCAGCAGCGAAGCGAGTTCGAGTTCAGGCGTTTGCTGGTAGGAGACCCCGCCAGCTTGGTTGACCGTTTTAGTGCCCACGGCGGGCGCATTGAATTTGGGCATTGGTTTGGTGGTAAATGGTGAGCAATAAAAAAGGCCGCCCATCACAGGCGGCCTTTCAAAACTTACCGAACGAAAACGTGGAAGGTGGGACTTTTAGCAGAAGTAACCTTGCACTCAGTATCGGTAAAGGATTGAAAGGCAAAAACGGTGCGTGTGTGTTTCACCAAAAGAAGTAACACGCGCCTCGGCACTTTCAAAAACGTTGCAGAGAAAATTGTAAAGAGAAAGAATGTTTCAACTGCTCTACCAAGCTGAGCTATCCCGCCAAATAGCGGGAACAGGAATCGAACCTGTGACCCGTGGAAGTATCTCTTAACTCGCTACTGCAATAATGGGGGCGGGCAAAATTTAAGCGAGAGTTTTCGGGTGTTGCCAATTACACTACCGTTTGAACTAAGCCAACCGGACGGGGCTCGAACCCGCATCACGTTCATCAGAAGAAGGAACTCACTTATCGGCACCGCCTTTGTCTTTATTAAAGAAATTAATGATGATGTATCGGAAGAAGCTGGCAATGTTGCTATGCCCGTGATTTTTCATGTCGCGCTTGGCCCGGTCGAGCCATTGTTGTTCGATGAAGAAGTTAAAGCGCCGCATATCTGGCACAAACATACGCACGACAGGCGTAAATGATACGCACGCACCAAAAAGATTTCTTTTGCGCCGCTTCTGTCAAAAAGATTTTGCCGCCTAACTTGTAATCCACTGCCCTGCTATGCCGTTTCCAACTGACCATATAGCCCTTCTGCAACAAGCAGTTCGCGCTGCGCATCTTAGAAATGCCAGCGACAGGAGCATTCGCGGCCGGTTCACAAACGCGCTGCAACTCTGGCGTAAACTCTACGAGGCCACGGCCGCCCTGCGCGACCAGAACCCGGCTTTTGCCAAGCGCCTACTGCCCGGCATGGCTCCGGCCGCTATGACGGTGCCCGGCTTGCCTACCATCCCCTCGGGCGTGCTCTCACTGGTGGACTTTATCAGCCCCGGCACGGCCACGCTCACCGTCAACATCGCGGGCACGCTCACGTTCGCCGTCACACCCCCAAGCGGCGGCGCACCCGTGACCAGCCCCACCACGGCGGGCAGCACGCAGCAGAGTACTACCTTCCCGGCCACGGCCGATGGCATCTACGTGGTGCAGGTGCAGGCCAACGGCGTTGTCGTAGCCACCGTGTACGTTGGCGTGTTTCGCGGGCTCATGCTGGACTTTCGCCAGCTCAACCGCTACCTGGCCTTCGACTTCGACCCGAGCCACAGCCCGGCCGGCGACGCGAATGCCGACTTGCTACTGGCCATCCTGTACGCGCTCGACGCGGCCCTGGTAACCGGCCAACCAGCCCTTGCCAAGCGCCTACTGACTATCGCGGCCACGCTGCCCAAGGCCCCGTACCCCATCGCTCTATTCCCCCGCGCTCATGGCATTTAACGTTCAGGCTCCCGTTGCCGAGTACGTTGCTGCCGGCTACGTGCGAATCACGCAGTTTGCGGAGCGCATCGCGTTCCTGCTGGAAAGCTACCAGCCGGTGGACCAGATGGTGAACGCCATTATCGACCTGCGGCAAAAGCTCGAAGCCGTAGCGCGCACCACCGACGCGGCCGAACTGGCCACGCTCTTGGGCGACCTAGGCGAAACCTACGGCATCCCCGAGAGCGTCTACACCGACCCGCTGTTGCGCCCCGTGCTCACCGTGCCTATCAACGGCGCGGAAGTACGCCCGCTGGTGCTCGGCATCCAAGATGGAAAGGTATTGGGCATCCAAGGCGGCAAGGTGCTGGCGCTGAGTTACCGACTGGTGGCCGTAGCCGGCCCACCCGTCTTCAACCGCACGCTGACCCCCACCGACCCGACCGAAGGTGCCGTGACGTTTACCGGCGACTTGGGCGATTCGTTCGAGTTCAACGCTCCGATGATGGCTACCACGGGCGGGCCGCAACAAATGTTTTTGTTTGTGGCCGGCGTGACGCAGCAGGCGGCGGGTATCGACTTCCCAATGGATGCCGTGGGTGAATACTTCCGGCTCAACTACCGTGGCGTAGCCTACTTGGGTACTTTCCAAATCGTAGCGGGCAACCGTGTAGACCTGCTACCAGAATGATTAACCTAGCCCCCAACGCCTTTACGGCGATAACATGGACGGATGCCGCGCAGGCAATCAGCGACTTGCCGTGGGTGAGCCTGATTGTGCGCGCCTACGGCCACAACCTCGCCACCAATTCGGGCTTCATCAACTACGTGCAGGGCAATCAATTCCCGTCGCTCAGGCGCTTTGAAACGGGTATTGACTACCTGGTATTCGTCTCGGCCCCCTATGCGCTCAGCGAAGCCGTAGCCGCCCCAGCCGGGGCGTTCCCGGCCTTCCCCGGCTACAACCCCGTTATCGTTACCCCCACCGCTCCGGTATCGTCCGGCGCTATCCCTGGTACGGTGAACGCGCAAACGGCTGCCGTGACCATCATTGGCGGCACGCTCGTTGCCCGCGTTGCCAATGGCCTGATACCCTATTCTACCAAATCGGCCACTGAGCAGCGCTACTTGCTTTTTGGCTTCGCGCTCAATTCGGCCTTAGCCGGGGGCACCGTGCAGGTGCAGCGTAACGGCATTGTAACCTACCCTGGCTTGGGCCTTATTCCCGGCGCTACGCTATTAGCGGGCGACAACGGGCGCATAGTCTATTCAGCCGAAGGCATGGCGATTCACCACGTTATCGGGCGGGCTGTGACTGACGACAGCTTTTCCTTTTCTTCTTCTTATACAACCATTAAAATTTCGGACTAATGGCCGCTGAAAAATTCCAAAAACTGCCCGACAACGGCAACGACCCCGAATCTACCTCGGCCACCCAAGTAGGTGGCTCAGCCAACGGCGGACGCATCATAGCCCTTCGTGATAATGGCACGCTCGACCCGACGATGTACGGGCCAGAAATCGCTTCGCCCGACGTGGCGATGGGCACAGCTACCGAAGCACTGGCTGCTGGCGACCTAGTGAATATGTTCCTCGACAACAGCACGGGCACACCCCGCAATGGCGTGCGCAAAGCCGTGGCTACCAACTACGGCACTCGCGCAATGGGCTTCGTCGTAGCGGCGGCATCGGTAGGCGGCGCGGTTACTGTCTATCGGGCAGGTTCGGCAAATACAGCCGTAACCGGCCTCACCATCGGGCAGCAATGGCTATCGGCTACCACGCCCGGCAAGTCCGAGAGCGCCGCGCCTACGACAGCGGGCTTTGTGCAGCAGAAAGTAGGCTACGCTTCGGCGACCAACATGCTGAATTTCCAAACCGGCCCCGCCTACAAAATCTAAGCGATGCCAGGCACTAGTATGCTCGCCGCAGTGCTGCCGCCCAACGGCGACGACCCCCGCCAAATCGGCGCGGGCGAAGTGTTGGATGGCAGCACCACCGACATTGTACTGGTAGCCCGGCAGGCCGGCGCAGGGCTGAGCCTGATTACCACGGACGCGGTAATTGATGGCAGCAACTACTTGTGGGAAAAAATATTGGTGCCGTTTGGCCGGCAGCCTTTTTTTGAGATAGTAGCCTCCGGCGTAAATCTTGGCGCGGCCGTGGGCGTGACAGTCAGCCTCTATACTACCACGAATACGCTGGTGGCGGGCAGCGCCCTTACGGCTACCTCTGTTGCTCCCGTGCGCGTGCGTTCGGCAGCCCTCACGCTCACCGACAATACCGAGTATCTGGTGAAGTTCAAAACCTCCGGCTTGCTGGGCTCGGCATTTGTGTATTCCGCACGCATTTTACTCCGCTAAACTATGGCCGCCAACGTTAACGACGCGCTCGACAAGAACACCGACGTAAAAGACCGGCTCGACCCGTCCCTATTTCTACCGCAGGGCCAAGCCTTCGACTACATTTTCGTGCTCAACAAGGCCAGCGGCAACGCCTATTGGGCGAGCAAAGACCAAGTGCGTGCCCAGCTGTTTCCGGCCGCGCCCGCGAACCAGTCGCCGGTCGTAACGCTGGCAATCTCCAAGAACGGCATTCCGGTAGGGCAATCCACGGTATTCGACGCTACGGCCACCGACCCCGATGGCGTGATTGTGGCCGGCACGTTCAACATTGATGGCGTGCCCGTGGCCGTGCTCACTACCGGGCCGTTCACGTTCACCTACACGCCCACCAGCCCCAACGCAGTCGGCACGCACCAGGTCGAGTTTGTCGGCCTCGACAACGGCGGCGCTACCGGCCGGGCCTCGTTGCCCTTGGTAGTGATTGGCGCGCCCGTGGTGGCCGACCCACCGGCCCAGCTCACGTTTGCCCCGGTCGGCAACAAGCAGGTGGGCGCAACGGGCGTAGTGCTGAGCGCCACGAGCACCAACACGGTTACGCCCATCACGTTCGTTTCGAGCAATGGCGCGGCCGTGACGGTTACCAACAACGGCGGCACCTACACGGCGACATTCCCGGCCGCTGGCACGAGCACGCTCGCAGCCTTGCAGGCGGCCGGCAATGGCTACGCCGCTGGCAACGCCTCGCAGGTCGTGACGGTGAGCGCCGCGCCCACGCAGAAGCCCACAGTAGCGCTCGAAATCAGCCAGCAAACTATCACGCAGGGGGGCAGCACGCAGCTAACCGCTACCCCGACTAGCACCAACAGCACCATCGCCAGCGTGGCCTTCTTCGATGGCACCACGCAGATAGGCCAGCCAGTTACCGCCGCCCCTTGGCAGATTACCTACACGCCCACGGCCACCGGCCAGCGCCAGCTTACGGCTAAGGCGACTGACGCGCTTGGCGTAGTCAGCAACGCCAGCAACGTGCAGGTGCTCACGGTGAACGCCGCCCCCGTGGTGTTCACGCAGAAGCTTGACCCCAGTGGGGCCACCGCGCCTTATTTCCGCGACACGCTGACCTACGACCCCGCCAGCCAAGGCGTACTGTTCTACAACAACCCTGTGCAAACCAGCGCGAGCACGCCGGGCAGCTCGACCATGTACCTGTGCTACCCGACGCTCAACGACATTATCGGCCAGCTCGACTTTGACCCGCTCGACGCGGGCCACGCCTTCAAGCTGGTACTGGGCGGCACGGACTACACGACAGATGCCAACACGGGCAACGCCCTGGGCTTCA
>Ga0265798_10000609_pt1 | contig 58497 bp, 62 predicted proteins | sample P3T30metagenome_FD_192430 | JGI IMG/M metagenome (GOLD analysis project Ga0265798, IMG submission 192430) | Plant litter microbial communities from East Loma Ridge, Irvine, California - P3 T30 | ecosystem: Environmental > Terrestrial > Plant litter > Unclassified | place: USA: California... | reverse complement strand
GCGTTGATAACGCTTGCTTTGGCTGCTTGCTGCCGGGGGCTTACCAACTAGCAACTCTCCCCAACTACCCCCCCCCTGCTCATGGCAGTATCTCACCGGCCGAAACAGATGCACTTCATTACGTCCCTATCCAGCGGGCAGGGCATCGCGCAAGGGGGGTGGCGCTAGCCCGCCGAAGACAAAACAGGTCTCATCAACGAAGACGTTTTCATCAAAGACGCGCAGCTAGCTGAAAAGGGCAAGCTCGCTGGCCTCTTTAGCACGCCCCCCCGCCATCAACGTGACCCTGCGTCAGCCGCCGCCGCACAGCAGCCTAGCCCCAGCGGTGCTAATGCCCCCGATGGGCAAGGCCCCCGAGCGCATTGGCTTGGTTACGACCCTATTCACGACTCTTAGTTAGCTCTACTCCATTGCCCGCACCCTGCGTTCGCTGGACCTGGTGACTAAGGGCCACATGGTTGGTATCCGTAACGTTTGCAACAAGCTTACCAGTCAGGCCGCCGATAGCTTTCCGTAATGCACCCTACCCCATAGAACCATGGCTTCTTCAGCAGAAAATATAAACAACCTTTCTCCCGCCAGTAAGCAGATGCTAATCGGCCTCCACCTCGGGAACGGCTACGGCTCCCAGCCGGGAGCTTGGCGCATGCCGGGAGTAGACCCCGAAAACTACACGAGTTACGACGCCCGGGTGCAACAGGCGCAAGCCGCCGAGCGGGGGAAATTCCAGTTCATCTTCCTGCCTGACGGCCCCGGGGCGATGCTCACGGATTTAGAAACCGAAGCGCCGAGCTTCAACCTGGATGTGATGCTCACCCTGGCCGCCGTGGCCCGCGAAACCAAACGCATCGGCTTGGTTGCCACCGGTTCTACCACCTTCAATGAGCCGTACAACCTGGCCCGGCAATTCAAAGCGCTGGACGTGATGAGCCACGGCCGGGCGGGCTGGAACGCCGTCACTTCCAGTGGGAACGAGGTGGCGGCCAACTACGGCCGGGCTATTCCATCGAGCGCGGAGCGGTATGGCCGCGCCCACGAGGTGGTGCAGCTCGTGCAGGCGCTTTGGGGCAGCTGGGGCCGGGATGCCTGGGTCCACGACCAAGCGAGCGGCCACTTCGCCAAAAAGGACCAGATTACCCCGATTAACCTCCAAGGCAAGTACGTCGGCTCAAGAGGGCCGCTCTATATTCCCCCCTCCGAGCAGGGCCAGCCCATCATCTTTCACGCCGGCGGCAGCCCCAACGCCTACGAAATGGCTGGCCGCTTTGCCAATGCGGTGATTGGGGCAGCCTTCACCATCGAGGACGCCCGCGCCCAACGCACTGCCTTCCGGGCGGCGGCTAAACGCTACGGGCGTGACCCGGACGAGATTAAATACATTCCGGGCCTGATGACGACCATTGCCCAGGATAGGCGCACGGCCCTGGACCGCCGGATTCAATTAGCGGGTGATGCCTTGCCGTACCGGATAGGCTACCTGCAACAGATGCTGGGCGTCTCCCTGGATGCCACCCGCCTCGACGAACCGCTCTCCCCGGCCCAGTTGGCGGCGGCCCGCCCGTCCCGCCAAGACCCGCGCGCTCCCCACGCGTTGAAGATTGCCAAAGAGGGCTGGAGCCTGCGCGATATCCTGGCCCACGGGGTGATAGACTACCACCCCGTAATCGTGGGGCCGGGGGTTGAGGCCGCCGACCACATGCAGGCATGGTTTGAGGCTGGCGCCGCCGATGGGTTCTGGATTTCGGCGGATGTTAATACAGACGGGATAGATGCCTTTGTGGACGAGGTGGTGCCCATTCTGCAGGCACGCGGGCTCTTCCACCAAGACTACGCCGGCAAGACCTTACGCGAACATCTCGGCGCCCCGGACCAGTACGGGATTGATTCACGCGTGTAAAACCGGTACTCAACCACAACACCTACAGCACTAAGAACATGGAAATATGAATCATCGGGGCCGGTAATATTGGTAGTATCCTGGCCGGCTATCTGACGGCTCTCGGCCATCAGGTCTCCATCGCAAACTCACGCGGCCCGGAGTCGCTCGGGGAAGTTGCCTCGAAAACCGGGGCAACGCCGGTGACCACCGCCCAGGCCGCGGGCGCCAGAGACCTGATTATTATCGCCATACCTGTCAAGGCGATGGGTAGTCTGCCGGTGGATATACTGGCTGCCTCGCCCGCCATTGTGGTGGATGCCGGCAACTATTATCCTTCCCGCGACGGGCAGATTGCTGCTATTGAGGCAGGATGGACCGACAGTGAATGGGTCGCGAACGTACTAGGGCACCCGGTGGTCAAGGCGTTCAACAACATCGTTGCGCCGAGCCTGGCCGCCAAGGCAACTACCGCCGGAAACCCAAACCGGATTGCCCTCTCGGTCGCCGGTGATGAGGCTGCCCAAAAGCAGGTGGTTATGAAGCTCATCGCTGAAATCGGCTTTGGTGCCATCGACGCGGGCCCCATCGCGGAGTCGTGGCGGCAGCAGCCGGGAGAGCCGGCTTATTGCCGGGACCTGGATAAGGACTCTTTGCAAGCCGCCTTGCAGCAGGCCGACAGCAGCAAGCGCGCTGAAAACCTGGCCCAGACGGATGAAATGGCCCGCCCGTATTTGTAGAAACCAAGCCTTGGTAAGCAATAAACCACATGACAAGTAAGTATTTAGTAAGGCTGATGGTTCTCACCATCGCCTTCGCAAGTTTCAGCATTTCGGCGCCGGCGCAGGCCCAGTCGGGCAAGCGGGGATTGGGCTGGGCTTGGCGAAAGCCTTCCTGGCGCAGGGAGCTACCGTCGCCGTCTGCGGCCGGTCCCAGGAAGCCCTCGACACCTTTGTCCGGACCTACCCAGCTGCGCTGGCCATCCAAGCCGATGTGACCAGCGCGGCGGACCGGGCCTTCATGCTAGACCGGGTAGCCCAGCGGTTTGGACGGCTCGATGTGCTGGTGAACAACGCCGGGCGCTTCATCGAGCGGGACTTTACGGCCGGCAGCGACCCGGTAATAGACCTGGAACAGGAGGTAGCGATTAACCTGACGGCCCCCATCCACTTGACGAGTGAAGTCCTCATCCGCTGGCCGGCCCTTACGGCCCTCGTGTTCGTCACCTCCGGCTTTGCCCTGGTGTCTCCTACGCGGGCACCGACCTACGGGGCAGTGAAGGCCGGGCTGCATGGTTTTGCCGAAGGGTTGCGGCGCCAGCTAGCGCCGAAGGGAACGCATGTGCTCGAACTGCTGCCGACCACTACAGACACCCCCGGTACCGCGCACGAAACGCGGAAGAAAATGACGACGGAAGAAGTGGCGGCGGTCACGCTCAACGCCCTAGCGCAGCGGCAGCCCATGGCGTTGCCAGGACCCATGAAGCTGTTGCCAACGTTGCTGCGGATTGCTCCGAAAGCGGCCAGCCGCATAATCGCCAACATTTGAGGGAGGGGTCATCCGGGCTGCTCGGGCGGCAAGGGGCACACATCGGCCGCAGGGCAATGTCAGGCCGGTACCACCGCATCAACTCATCGTGCACCTACGTCTGGTCAATCTCGTCCGCGATGTAGCGCAATTCTAGGTGCGCCATCCTCTGCGAAGGCACGGCGCGGTCGCTGGCACCCGCGCAAATAGTGGGTGTTGCTAAACGGATAGGACAAAACCTCCGACTCGGAAACCAAACAGCTTGCATGTTACTGATAAGGCACAAATGTGCCTTATCAGTAACGAGGAACGATAGTCTTACACGTTCCTTCATACTATCGAAAGAGCCTAACGAAAAGGAACGTTTACACTATCGTGCACGCTGCTACAACAAGTATTTAATTGTGTAACAGTAGGTTAATTCCAGAAAGAAGGCAGTTGTGCCCTTAAGTCGGAGGTTTTACCCTATTTGTTTAACAACCCCAAAGAGGGAAGTAGTCTTAAATAAGACCTTTTAGTCTACATTTGCATAGCCAATCCGTCACCGCCATGCGCAAAGCCGAGCGAACCAAGCAAAACATCATCGAGCAGGCGGCCCCTTTGTTCAACCAGAAGGGCATCGCCGGTACAACCATTGATGACGTCTTGCAGGCGGCCAAAGTAGCTAAAGGTTGTCTTTACAGTCACTTTGAAAACAAAGACGACCTCTCGGCCCAAACGGTTGACTTTCTCCTAGCCAAGAGTAGCAGTTGCATCCAGGATGTCATGAGTGCGGCAACTACGGCCAAGGGCCGGATATTTGCTTACCTGGACTCTTGCCAAGACCCGCTGGATATGGCCATCGTGGGCGGCTGCCCCATCTTCAACCTGGCCGTGGAAGCCGATGACAACAACCCCGCCGTAAAGCAGAAAGTGGGGGCCGTGATGCAAGCCATACAAGCCAATTTTACGGCCATTTTGCAGGCAGGCATCGACCAGAGCGAATTTGCCGCTACGCTCAAGGCCGAGGATTTTGCCTTCAAGATGTACGTCGCCGTGGAGGGCGCTACCGTTATTTGCCGGGTGCTGGCTAGCAGCCAGCCCATGCGCCAGCTGATTAAAACCCTCAAAGAGGAGCTGGATACTTACTCGCTCAGGTAGACTTTTTTTAGCTTTCAAAATAGACCTTTTGGTCTTTTAGCAATTGGTTGTTTACTGCCTTGGCCCCTTAAATTCATTTTCAATAATAGACCAAAAAGTCTATTTAATACTCTTTCACCCACTTTTCAACCCCCATGAACATTTCCAATAAAACCATCCTCGTTACGGGCGGCGGCTCTGGCATCGGCCTGGCTACGGCGCAGCTCCTGCTCGAAAAAGGCAACCGCCTACTCATCACTGGCCGTAGTGAAGCCCGCTTGCAGCAAGCGGTGGCGCAGCTACCCGGTGTTACGGCTATTGCCTCCGACCTGACGGATACGGCATCTGTTGCCGCGCTCGTGCGCCGGCTCGAAGCCGAGTTCAGCGACCTAAGTGTGCTCATCAATAACGCCGGGCATGGCAACGTCTACCAGTTGGGTATCGGGGCCGACGCGGCTACCAAAGCCGGGGAAGAAATGGCCGCTAACTACTTGGGCACCATTCGGCTGACCGAACTACTCCTGCCGCTACTGACCCGCCAGCCCGAGGCAGCCATCGTCAACGTGACCTCCATTGTAGTGTTTGCACCTGCGGCCGTCATGCCTACCTATGCGGCCAGCAAAGCGGCGCTGCACTCCTACACCCAGTCCCTGCGCCACACGCTGGCCCAAACCACGCAAGTGAAAGTATTCGAGTTGTTCCCGCCGCTGGTGAACACGGACTTTACGACGGAAGTCGGCGGTGAAAACGGCATTCCGCCGCGGCAGGTGGCCACCGAGTTGGTAGCGGGCCTGGAGCAGGATAACGCCGAAATTTTAGTTGGTCAAACAGCTCAGTTCTACGAGCTGCACCGCGCCTCGCCAGCCGAGGCCTTTGCGGCCATGAATCAAGGCTAGGGATTGATGCTATAAAAAAAGGGCGTAGCTACTAGCTACGCCTGGTTCGAGCCAAGCCAGAGCTTACTTCACTTAAAAACTGCCTTAGCAGCGTTTAAACGGGCGTTTTTTGAAGCACTGGTTCTGCTCAGATTTCCCTAACGGGAATTTCTGTTCCTACTCTTGTGCTACCCCAATATAGACAGTCCCAGTCTTCGTCAGAAGGTCGGGACTGTCTATATTGGGGTAGCACGTAAAGACAAGTATTCTGTTTCAAGCAAGGCCTGCCTTAAGGCTTACTGCGGCGTTTATAACGTTTATTAAACGAACATGGCTGTTGCAGAAGTAGGTGGCTGGTCAGTGGTATCTTAGGTCTATGCAAGGCCACAAGCAGTTCGTTGATAAAGTCGTGCTGCGCTTCCAGTTGTCGGAGCGCGTGCCGAAGCAGAATCTCTATCGCCGGCTCGCCGAGCTGCTCGACTGGGACTTTCTCTATGCGCAGACCCAGGGCCTCTACAGTCACACGGGTCAGCCTTCGCTCGACCCGGTGGTCTTCTGCAAGCTGATGCTCGTCAGCCGCTTGGAAAATCTGGTCAGCGACCGGCGCTTGGTTGAGCACTGTGGCCTGCGACTCGATAGGCTGTATTTTCTGGGCGACGAGGTGGACGAGGACCTGCCCGGGCACTCGACCATTAGCCGCACCCGCCAGCTTTTTCCAGCCGCCAGCTTTGAGCACCTATTCGACCAGGTGTTTGCCCAGTGCGTGGCCGCCGGGCTCGTCACGGGCCACACCCAGGCCGTGGGCTCGGCCCCGCTCAAAGCCAACGCGTCGCTGGAGAGCCTGTGTGAAAAGCAGTCCGCCGAAGTGCTCCCCCCCGCTGCACGTGGCCGGCGAGCCCGTGCCAGCCGTCTTCGCTACTGTGCCCGCGGCCCTGCTTTCCAGCCCGGCAGCCCGGCCCATGAGTTGCGGCGCGTAGCCACCACCCACGCCCGCTACCTGCGCCACGACAGCGGCCCCTTGGGGCGCGACCAGGCCCCGGCCCGGCTGCTGAGCAACAAAACGCACTACAGCCCTGCCGACCCCGACGCCCGCATCTCCGTCAAGCCGGGGAAAGTGCGCGCCCTTAACTACCTGTGCAGCCTGGCCGTGGACAAAGGCCACGGCCTCATCAGCCATATCCAGGCCGATTTCGCCGACCGCCGCGATAGCGTGTTGCTGGAAAGTATCGTCGCGCCCCTGCACCACCGCCTGCTTGCCCATGACTTGCCGGTTCAGCAGGTCGTGGCGGACACCAATTACTCGAACGGGGTAAACTACGCCCTGCTCGAAGCGCGGGGCATCACGCCCTGGATGCCGGTTTTCGGCAAATACAAGCCCGAAACGGCGGGCTTTACCTACGATGCGCAAGCCGACTGCTTTACCTGCTCAGCCGCAAGGCGGTGCCTTTCCAGGCTTTTGATAAGAATCAGGACGGTGGATTGGGAAAAATATACCGGGCGGCTAGCCGGGACTGCCGCGTGTGCCCGCTCAAGCCGACCTGCGCGCCGAAGGTCAAGAAGCGGCAACTTATTCGCACGGCCACCGCGCCTCACTACCGCCGGGCGCTAAGCCGGCAGCAGAGCCGACAGACAGGGTCGGCACATGCGTCGGCTGCGTCAGCGCACGATTGAGCCTGTTTTTGGCAGCTTACTGCAGCACCACGGCCTGCGCCGGGTCAACACGCGAGGTCGGAGCAGTGCGCCTAAAACGATGCGGCTAACGGCCATTGCCTTCAACCTCAAAAAGCTGCTTAGATACCAGCCTAAACAGGTGCTGTGCCGGGCCATCGCCCTGCCCAAGCTACCACCAGAGCAGCGGCTTTTGTTCTGCTGGCGCAAGTATTACCGCCGATAGCAGCAGCTGGGGAACGGGAGGCAAAACGGACCAGGAGTTCTGCAACAGCCACCACACCTTTCGGAGCCAGTAGCCATACAAGAGCCTGTGGCGCTGCCTGAAAAGTAGCCACGTTGGCTAGTGCAGTAGCGGCAGCTAGCCCGCGTGGACTGGTGAGGCCAATCCGCGGACCAGCTACTCCAAAAGGCAGAATAGCTCTGGGCTAAAGTTGGACTATCCACTCCTAGTGCTGACCAATCCGGCGGGTAAAGCGGACGCTTCGCTGCGGCAGTTGGTGCTGGAGCGGGCGTGTGCAAGCTGGTGGCAGGGCCTGGTCTTATCCAATTACCTAGATGTCGAACTTGTGCCCCGCTAGCAGCCGAATAGGTACCCAGCCCGCCGCGCCAATAATAGCCGAGCGAGTTACCCCACATCTAGTCCGGCTGACCTAGCACCTGCTTGAGCGTCCGCTGTGGTTGTCCATTAAGGCACTCGCGCAGCACGCGCAGTAGCTGGTGGAAGTCGCTGCCGAACCGCGTGCAAACCGAGCACTTCTGCCGTTTGAGACGCTGGTATTCGGCGCCTAGCTGCACGGTTGAGATGGTGGAGGAGGCCTTCTTATGATAACGGCTCTGGCAGTAAGCCGACACCTGGTCCTGATACACGGTTGCCGAGGCATGCGCAGCACACGCTGTGAGGCCCCTTAGGCCCACCGCAATCAGCCAGTGTGGTCGATTAAGCAGGAGCATAACGAGCAGGTAGTAAGGGGTACGTTCGCCGCTGCCGAAGGCAAGCTTGTTCGCGTGCAGCCGACTAATCGCCGGCCCTGCTTCTGAGCAAAAGCCCCTCCCCTTCTTTCGGTAAAGCCGAGGACATTCAACTCCCTCGCGATGCGCTCACAGCTCAGTTCCTGCGTGTGCCGAGTCAAAATCAGCGCTGTAGCCTAGTGAATCCCTCCATGTCCGCGCGTATCGCGCTGCCGGGCCACCAGTTCTAACTCCCGCGTCTCGGCTGTCAGGAAGGCCGGCGTGCTCAATTGTGCCTCCGCACATTTCTGGTTTGTAGAGCATCCTTGGTGCGCTGGGTGACAGTAGCGCACTCATGCTGGGCGATGGGCATTGGCGGCGGGCACGTCGCAGCAGGCGAGTTGCGTAGGGCTTAGGATAAAGCCTGCATTCCTACTTATCAATGAGCAACATCCCGCCCACGCCCCGCGCCGTGGCGATGGTCGCCAGCAGCCGGGACTATTAATTCTTCTCACCTCCCTCCGTATACTTCCCTACTTGTACGGCCCGCAGGATGACTGTTAGTTAGCTTCGGGCAACATAGAATTTTTATTTGAAGAGTACTAAACAGGGTATACGAAATCACAACCAATTTATTGGAAATTAGTGTGTTTATCCAGGAACAAGGTATGAAATAATACAATTCAGTTATTACCTGTTTTTGGAAACATCAAGTGCGATTGTAGTTGTAAATTTAGCTAAAGATTTAGCTGTATTCAGTTCCTTATGCAATTCTTTTAGCATGCTGGACAGTTCTTTATATTAAAGAACGTTGCTTGGCTGCCGTGCTTTAGCGCAGGTGTAGTCAGCTAGTGGGTGCCATTTTTCACGTAGTTGTATCTGGTTCCTCTGCCTGCGGGAGTGCCATTTTTCACGTAGTCCCTCTAAAAGATTTGCAGTTCTGCGCAATAAGTCTTGCTTGTGTTGATAAGTGCTTGTATAACAGCGTTTAATTCGTAAGTTTTTTTGTTAAAAAATTGTATATTTGTTTTTACTATAAAAGCGTAAAGCTGCTAGTTGCTGATTTTGAAGCGTGCTGTGGTTCTAGATTACCTGAAAAAATTACTCTTCTGCCCCCTTACAGATAACTAACTGATAATTAGAAATTTAAAAAAAATTAAAAACTGAACTTTGCTTCTGTTTTTCTAAAGCTTTTCTTTCTTCTTTCTTCTAGGCTCCATAACTATTTGACTATCAAGAAAATAAAGCAGGTTCCTACGTGAAATATGGCACTCTGCTACGTGAAATATGGCACTCTGCTACGTGAAATATGGCACCATCTACGTGAAATATGGCACTCTGCTACGTGAAATATGGCACCATCTACGTGAAATATGGCACCTGCGTGAAAAGTGGCACCCCTTTAAGTGAGCAAACTACCTCATTTGCTAGCTTCAAGCCAAATTCAGAGAGTGGCCGTGCCTGACTCGCTGCTGCGGCGTGAAATATGGCACACGTATTTTGCGACCACCTTTTTGCGTGAAAGAGTAGTTAGGTTCACTTAGTCATTCTTACTTTTGATCCACGAGCTACTAGTCCTGCCCATGGTCCCGCAACCTGCCGATTATCCCCGCGCCTACCAGGCCAACGCGTTAGTGCGTGCACCGCTCAAACTCTCGAACATAGAAGCTCGTTTGTTCGCGTTGGCTCTTGGCTGCATTCATCAGGGACAAACTGAGCTACCGAGCATTGCCATCCCAATAGGCAAAGTACTTACCCAAAAGAAAGGCGGTAGCGTCTATGAATCTATTCGTGATGCTTGTAAAGGTCTGATGACCAAGATAGTAAGTATTGAAACAAAGAGTAAGAGTAAGAACCGTTTCACGGCCTACTCCATCATTAGCTTTATCGATATCAATGAGGGAACGGGTCTTATTACGGGTAATTTTGCTCCCGAAATAAAGCCTTTCTTGCTACAGCTAGCCGAGCAATACACCCACGTAGAGATTGAGACGTTATTGCTGCTGCGTTCTGCGCACGCGCACCGTTTGTTTTGGTTACTCAAGTCCTGGGACGATGTGGGTGCTTGGGAAGTAGATTTTGAAGTGCTGCGCAAGCAGATTTTAGGAGATGATAATGACAAAACATATACGATTTTTTACGACTTTAAGCGCTACGTGCTAACACCTAGTTTAAAAGAAATACATGCTTTAGGATGGATGGTAAGCTATGCAGCGCTCAAGGAAGGGAAGAAGGTGCGTGCCATTCGTTTTTCCATTCCTGAAGCCAAGCACAAAGTGTCTTTACTTGACTCGCCTTCCCCTACCCTGGCTAACCAGGATGAGCATGAGGTGCGAAACCGCCAGGCAATGCCGGATAAACAGATGACACTTAATCTGTTTTCTGATTCTTCAGTGGCGGAGCAGCGGGTGGCCACGCGTTTGCAAAAGCTAAAACTTACCCCTGCTCAAATTCAGCATGTCGTTCAATACCTTGGAGATGATGAGTCCAAGCTTGCAAAGCTGATGAAGGTGACCCATCCGCTGCTTCGGGATTTTGAAGCTGGTAATAAAGTATTTGAAAACCTGGGGGGGGCTACGATTAACCAGCTTAAGACTGAGTTCCCTGGGTTGTACCAAACGCTAAAGTAGGGTAGTAAAAGACTTGAATAAGGAGGGTGGATAAAGTAAAAAAAAGTAGAAAAACGGTTAGAAAATTAGCATTTTTCTACTAAATTGTACCTTTTATCTACTCATTACCAAGTGGTTAGAACCCATTCTAGCGTCAGGAACGTAATCTTCGGGGAACACAGGTCGCTGCAGTAGCAAAGCAGCAAGAGTTTGCCAGAACTGTGTTTCACCCTTACTCGCATTGAGCGCGCTCGCCGAGGTAGATACCGGTAGATGCAAATCGCTTCGCTAAGCTTTGTTAGTGGATACGCTGATTTTGATTCCGGCGATACATCAGCCGTGAATTTGCCTTCTAAGCGATCAATACCTCGTAAGCGTACATCGATGGCTTCTGCCGCCTAATCGTTGGCTGGCGGTCTGTTTCTGGCCCTAATAGCTGGCATTTTACTTCCTAGCCCTTACCTGATGCATAAGCTGCTGCGCTATTGAGGCTGTTTTTAGTCAGTTTTAGTCAAGCAAGAAGCTTTTAAAAATACCAGATGGTATACCCGCTCGGGTACTGCTTACGTGATACCGGTTATATTTGCACCCGGACGGGTATAAAATCTTGTATCTGCCGCTATTTGCCCCCGTTCGGGTATACTGCGATGCCTACCCTTCTAGCTACCTTCGTCAAACAGCGGCGTAAGCTGCTGCACCTTTCGCAGCCGGACTTGGCGGCTAAAGCCGGCGTAGGGCTGCGTTTCGTGCGTGAGCTGGAGCAGGGCAAGCCCACCTTGCAGCTGGATAAGGTAAACGCGGTGCTGCGGCTCTTCGGCCACGAGCTGGCGCCCGTTCCCCTCGACCGTTCCCTTCTGATTTCCTAACCATGCGCAGCGCCGAAGTACACCTGCACGGGAAGCTGGCCGGCCACCTGATTCAGAATGAAGAAGGCTACCACTTCACCTACGCCCCACCGCACCTGCAGGCGGCGTTTGCCCAGCCCGTTAGCCTGACGCTGCCCCTGCGCGAGCAGCCCTACGTGGAGCGGGTACTCTTCCCCTTTTTCGATGGCCTCATCCCCGAGGGCTGGCTGCTGGAAGTGGCTGAGCGCAACTGGAAGCTGAACCCCCGCGACCGCATGGGTTTGCTACTGGCATGCTGCCAGGACTGCATCGGAGCCGTCAGCATCTACCCCGTTATCCCTGCCGAAGACGCATGAGCCGCTGCCTCTACTGCTACCAGCCTCTGGACGTGGCCCTGGACTACCACCCCGCGTGCAGCCGCAAGCTTTTCGGTAAGCCCACGCCCCCGGCTTTCCCCTACTCCGAGGCGCAGCTGCTGGCCCTGGCCGAGCAGATTGTTCGCAGCCACATCACCGTGACGGGGGTGCAGCCCAAGCTCTCGCTTACCCTGGCCGCCACCGGCGACGCGGGGCAGCCGACCCGCTTTACCATTGTGGGCGCGCTGGGCGCCTACATCCTCAAGCCCCCTACCCCGCACTACCCCAGCCTGCCGGAAGTAGAGGACCTGACCATGCACCTGGCGGCGCTGGCAGGCTTGGCCACCGTGCCCCACGGCCTGCTGCGCCTGGAGGGGGGCACCTTGGCTTACGTCACCCGGCGCATCGACCGGTACCAGGGGCAGAAGCTGGCTATGGAAGACATGTGCCAACTGACGGAGCGGCTGACGGAACACAAGTACGACGGCTCGCACGAGCAGGTAGCCAAGGCCATCCTCCGCTACTCGGCCAACCCGGGGCTGGACGTGGTGAACTACTACGAGCTAGTGCTCTTCAGCTTCCTGACTGGCAACGCCGATATGCATCTGAAGAACTTCTCGCTGCTGCATACGCCCGGCCTGGGCTACGGCTTGGCCCCGGCTTATGACCTGGTCGCCACGGCGCTGGTCAATCCGGCCGATACCGAAGAGCTGGCCCTGACCCTTAACGGCCGCAAGAAAAAGCTTAAGCCCGCCGATTTTCAGCAGGCGGCGCAGCGCGCTGGCGTAACGGAGAAAGTGCTCGCGGGATTCTTCACCAAGTTCACGCGGGTCAGGCCGGCCTGGCATCGCTTCATCGACAACAGTTTCCTGTCGCCGGAGCTACGGCAAGTATACCACACGCTGCTGGACCGTCGGTTTGCGCAGCTGGGATTGGAACAGTAACTACTGACCGGCTCCCGGGCTGGCCAGCCGCATAGCTTGGCCTCGGCTGACAAACAAGAAGCCCGTAGAGTTCTGGTCTTACCCTCGCAATCCTAGGCTGCCCGGCCGCGCCGGATGCGCTCCCGCCGACGCTGCTCCAGCTCCCGGGTCTGGCTGGGTCGCGGTGGGGCCTGGGGTACGCTGGCAAAGAGCAGACTTAGCGCCTCCTGCAACGCCTGCTTCTGCGAGTATTCGTAGTCACCTTTTGCCCGCCGGGCGTGCACATAATCGCGCAGCTGCTCAAGCTGCCTGCTACTCACGACAAATGTCTGGCGCAAGTCCCGCTCCTCTGGCACCAATGGCTCAGCTATTTCCGATGGGGTATTACTAGTGTTATTCTTGTTACTAGTATTTACAGAGTTCTTTATGTTACGTGTATTACTGCTGCTAGCTTTTTCCTTCTCTGTTTTGGCTGCTGGCTGCGCAACGGGCTCATCCGTCAGGTCGAAGAAGTCACGCTCCGAGATTGGCTTGGCGGGCTCAGCGGCAGCCGGCGAGGGGGTAGTTTTGAAAGTCTTAGCCATAAGAGTTGCTTGGAACGAAAGAAAGAAGGAGAAATTAACGGGCTAGGATTTCTGCTACCAGCGCCTGGTAGTCGGCGGCACCCGCGCTCTTGGGCGCGTACGTGAAGATGTCCTGCGCTAGGTGGGGCGCCTCCCCAAGGGCAATGCTTTCCCGAATGGTAGTATTCAGTACCAAGCCCGGATACTTGGTGCGTAGCTGGTCGGCGGTGTCCCGGCGTAGCACCTTACGCTGGTCATAGCGCGTGAAAAAAATGCCGCCTACCTGCAGGCCCGGATTCATTCGCTTCTGCACCTTACCCACCAGCTCGATTACCTTCTCCACGCCGTCGGTAGCGTAAAGCTGGGCTTCGAGTGGAATGTAGAGCGCATCGGCGCAGGTGTAGGCATTGAGGGTAATCAAGCCTAGGGCCGGTGGGCAGTCCAGCAGGATGTAGGCGCACTTGTCCCGGAATGGCTCCAGCAACTCTTTCAGCAAGTACTCGCGGTCCAGCTCATCGCCCTTCACCTTTTCGAAGCCGGAGATGGCGGTCGAGCCGGCCAACAGGCCCAGGTTTTCACCGATTTTATAGGGGTGGGCCTTGTAGTCTTCCAGCAGGGCGCCGTACACGTTCTTGTCCACCTTGCCGGTTAGCAAGCCCCTCGTCAGGTTTATCTGGGGGTCGAGGTCAACGAGCATCACCTTGTGTCCCGCCCGGGCCAGCCCGGCACCGATGTTCGCTGTGGAAGTCGTTTTGCCTACTCCCCCCTTCTGATTGGTAAATGCCAGAATCTTACTCATAGCGCAAATATAAACGACGAGCACCTCATGATGTTACTAGTATTGTCTTTATTCCACGTGTTGACTCTGTTGTTAATGTTAAGCGTATTCTAGGTATTGAAGGTATTACTTGTGTTACTAAAGTAAATCCGACTTTCCAAAAACTTAGCGTGGACACTTGGCCATAAAATAGAATAAATTACTGAATTTCAGCTCATAAAAGAGTTGATTAAAGGCATAATTCACAGCAGTAGCCAACCTATCAAACGGTGCGCAGCCAGCCCCTAATTGGGGTTGCTCTCTTCTGGGTGGCCCGGCTTGTTCAGCCGGTGGTTAACTTTTAGTGCGCAAAATCCAGGTAGCGCTCACCGTCTTCTTCGCCTCCACCGGCAGGTGCGGGCAGCATGGCCAGCCACTGAGGCCCCACCCTACACTGGTCTCAGTAGCCTGCCAAAGTCGCAGTGATAGCTTGGCTGCCCACCGCCACCGCCCACCGGTAATGGCTGTCGACCGGCTTATCCAGGGTTGGCTTCCTATGACATGCAGGCCATGACCGACGATGTGCGCCCCTTCCTGTTCACCCCCGGGAAGGCCGTTTGGTCACCCTGTTTCCCTAATACATCCAGCAGGTGTTGTAAAGCGAGCGCCGCCACAAAGCCGCGGCTGGCATCGGCAGCTCGCCCCGGCGCGGCCGTTAAACCGGCCGGTGCATGCATAAGTCTTCCGCGCTCCGGTAGCCAACGCAAGCGCTCCGTTGCCTCTTCCCCGGCCCATATCCGGGTACTGATTCAACTCTCGGCGCTTAGAGGCAGCCGGCCGGGACGTAACTATCCCCTTCGTAACTCATGACGGCGGCTCTTTGCCGGTACCCAAAGCATCCACTACCACAGCCGACACTTCTACGCCGGTTACCAGCTTCTCAGGCGCGGGCAGCGCGGCGCTAAAAGCCATTAGTCCCGTTGTTAGATGGACTAGCCGGCCGAGCATTGATTGCTAGCCCGCAGTAAGCCGTCCCAGTAATACCCCTCGGCAGCGCAATCCCGCCTGGCCGTTAAGCAGGTATTTGGAGGAAGAAAACACTTTTTCTTCCCCACTACCTGCTTAACGGCCAGCCAGGCAACTCATCCTTCGCTGAGCTCGGTGCGCTTAGCCTAAAACGTAGCGTCAGGCGCAAAATGTCTGCCGCCTGAGTGGCGAGTGGTTAACTAAATAAGGCGCCACTCACCTGCTTAGAATAGCTGCTGCTAGTCATCAATGGGCGTGCTAGTACGGCGCCGAATAGTTGGGCCAATGAAACAGACAATTCGTTGCCCAACCTAAGTGGTTTATGCTTCTTTTATTTCTTATGTTACTCATATTCCTTGTGTTACCATACCTACTAATGTTACTCGTATTATCAATAATTAAACTATTGGTAATCAATGCGTACTTGATACATACCTGCACAAGCTGCTTCATTAAGCGTGCTCTAAGGACTCATATTCAAGTAGGGTAGTAGGCTATGCGGGTCTACCTCAATTCCGTTGCTTTCCGCCAAAAGCGAGCAGCGTTTTAAGGCTACCCCAGCGGCGTTACCCCAAGTAACTGCCTGCAGCGGTCCCTGACGCCAACCGAGCGCGCCGATAGCCCACAACTGCCTCGGTGGCCGCCCTGGCCCGCCACTGGGCGCGGTCGTAGGCACAAGTCCTATGACATGGGTAACGTGTTGGCCGCCCTCGCCGGGCAGCGCGCGGTAGCCGTCCTTCCACCCGAAACAAACCGGCCGAACCAGCGCGCCTATGCCCGCACCCTGTATGCTGAGCGCAACAAAATTGAGCGCTTTTTTGGCCGTCTTAAAGAGGCGCGAGGCTTCGTTACTCGTTATGAAAAACCGCTCCCTCTTTTGTGGCCACAGGCCACCTAGTGGCTGCCCTCAATTAGCTGCGTTGCCTGTCCACCCACTTTAATGAAAAACTAAAAATTCGGCAGCTGCTGGACCGGGCCACGGCCTATGACGAGCACGACCGGGCAGGCTACGCCAGCTTTAATGAGTTGCGGACCTGTTTGCAGCGCGCGGCGCCAACCACCCGTCCGTACCTATGCCCAGCTGGCACGCCCGATTGCCGGAGCTGTGCGCCTGGCTGCTGCAGGCGCAAACCGTGGTGCTGCCGCGCTAGTCGTCTACCATCGACGCCGTGCTACCCAAGGCAGAATTCAAATAAATCCTGGCTCCAGGAAATAAATTTTGCCACTTAAATGCTAAGTTCACGCACTTTCCAGCTTGATAATTATTACCTGTGTTACTTGTGTTAAATGTATTACCTGGTTTTTTTTCAACAAATACTAAATGACTTTTATTCACAGCTATTTATTTGAAATAAAGCAAATTACTCTATTGCCACTCCGCGATGCGCTTTACTTGTTTTAACCACCTGCCTGGGCCGCTACTACTGTTACCTGCCTAGCCGGTCGTGGGGCAGAGCCGACCCAATGCAGGTGGTACCATCGGCACCGTACCCGGCATTGGGACTTCAGCGGCATCGCCTCGACCCGATGTGGCCGTGGCACCTATGGCGGGCCACCCACCCGCTGGCATCGGTTTGCGGGTTGCTTACGATGCGGGCGCTCCGCGGGGCGCCTTTACTCACCCGGAGCACGGCCGACTTACTGCCGGCCTCGCGCCCCACCCTGAATGCGCTGGCCCAGGAGCGGCGCCAACGGCTGGCCCTGCGGCTGGAAATAGCGGGCCACACCGATAACGTGGACCAAGCCGACCGGAACCTGCGCCTCTCGTAGCGGCGCGCCCAGGTGGTGCGGCGCTGCTTGGTCAGCAAGGCATCGCCTCGCGGCGGCTTACGGCCCGGGGCGACGGCGGCATCGGCCCGGTGGCTGACAACCGCGACCCGCAGCAGCGCCCCGCAACCGCTGCGTCGAAGTGGTAGTGCAATAGCAGGCCGCGGTTTTCCCGAACCACCCGCTACCATCATACTCGGGTTACCCGGCTTATTGACATAACGCGCTTAAGCCGCATAGCAAGCACCACTGGACAACGAGACAAGTAAAAACCATGCTGAGCGATTACTTATCACAACCACAGGTGGCAAGTAGCTAGGCCTAGCTGATTAGCCTAACAGCCTGTTTTACACCTGTGGGTCCCATCCTTCTTGTTACGAGTATTACTTATAAATAAAGTATTACTCGTGTTACCTATAAGACGAGTATTACTAATGTTGCCTCTGAACTAAATATTGTTTGTTTTATCCGTGAGACACGTGTTATGCATGTTACCAGTGTTCGTACGATTACTGGGTAACAGCTGAATGCCGCGTTTACGCTGCCAGGCAAATAGCCAGACACTAGTAGGAGGTAGCTCAGCTACGCTAAATAGCTTCTTCGACTCGGCCCGCCGGCGACTACGGCGACGGGCCGGTCGTCAGCGCCCGCTTCAGCCATTCCGTGGCCGTGGCCCTGGGGGCCGACGGCACGCTCTACGTGGCCGATAAAGACAATAACTGTATTCGCCTTATTCGGCCGGCGAAAGCGGCCGGGCAGCAGTGAGTAGTCAGTCGGCATTCCCTGACCAAACCAGCTTAGGCAAACCGCCGCCAATAGCGTTGAATAGCGACGTTGGGTTCGTCGTGAAAATAATCCTGACCATAATTTTCACGCATAAAAACCAGGAAATGGTAGATGGCCCGGCCCTGCGCCCCGCTGAATTGCGCGTAGCGGTCAAAAAAGTAGGCTACCCGCTGCGTCAGTTCGGTGCGGTGGGTTAGCTGATAGGCAGGCCAATCACTCGTGGGAAACTGCTCAGCTAGTTGCGCTAAATCGCGGTCCATTGCCAGGTCGTCTTGCGCCGTAGGGAGCGTCAGGCTGCAAATAAGTCCGTCCGGAATGGAGTCAGCCTCGCTATACGCTCGCACGGCAAACCCTAGGTAGGCGGGCAGGTAGTAGCCGAGGCCCTGCTTACTCAGGAAATGGTAGCCGCCTGATTCATACCGCATCAGCTCATCGGGCAGCGTTTGCCACGTGTAGCGCTTGAAGGTTTCCCGGATTTGCAAGGACTCTAAATCGTAGCCTGGGTCATTGTTAGTCACGATGTTCGCCTCCCCAGGGAAAGGCTCATGCTGAAAGCACGCCGTAATCTCGGCAAGTAAGTCGTTGGCAGTCATGGCAACCTAGTGAATAATGACCAAAACCAGGCCCGCGAGGGTACGGAAAGAGGTAAGAAGAAACCGCACCGCGCTGCCGCGCCGCTAGCCCTCTTACTTGGCCGCGTCGATGGCTTGCTGCAAGTAGGTAGCCATATTGGGGTGAATCTGGGCGTGAAACACCACGTTGCCTTGCCGGTCCACCACTAGGTTGGTCGGAAAGGACGTGATGCCGTAGCGCGCCGCCACCGCCCGGCCGTCGGCCACGAGGGCGTAGTCATAGGGGTGCTCTTGCACATACGCCTGCACGGCGGCTGCGGGGTCCAGGGCTACGGCCAAGAAGAGCACGTCGGGCCGCTGGGCATTCTGCTGCACAAGCTGGTTGAGGGCCGGAATTTCCTGCCGGCAGGGCGGGCAGCCGATAAACCAGAAGTTGAGCACCACAATTTTGCCCCGCAGCTCGCGGCTCGAGTAGGAGCGGCCCGCCAGGTCGCGCAGCTGAAACGGTGTCAGGGCCTGCCCGGTAGTGAAAAACGGGCTGGCCTCGGGCAGAAGGCGAGCGGCGAGCGGCGCGGACCGAGGGCGCGCCACCACCCGGTAAGCTGGCGGCTGTGCCGAAGTGCCCGGCGCCGGCAGCAGCTGGTAACTGCCCTTTTCTAGCAGGGGCCGCCACACGGCAATCGGCAGCACATTGCCGGCCGAATCCGTCACCACGGTTTGGGATGTCAGGTGAATGCGGGTAGCGGGCTTGGGCAAGGCGGCAGCCGGGGTAGCTGGGGCCTGCGCCCAGGCAGTACTGGCGAGCAGCAACAAACAGGTAGTAGCGCAGTAGCTCATGCCGGAAAGGTAAGGTGCCCGCTAGGTTAAATGCCTGTTCACTTTACCCCGGAAAGGGCGGCGGCTGAGTTTTGGGAATGCTTGCAAAACCGGGCGGCTACCTCGTGCAACGAACTGCCCGCCGCGGGTACCGTGGCGGGCTTAATTGATGGAAACCCATTCGACGTTGTCGGTAGTCCGGCTGATGAAAGCGGCGTAGCGCAAGTAAGGCGTACGCAGCTCATACACTGACCACGCGTATTGCTGATAATCCTCATTCAGCCGGAAGCCCGGCCACTTGCCCTGCGCCAGCCGGCTCGCTGGCACGGGCAAGGCGAGCGGCTGCCCCTGGTAGCTAAGCAGGCCCGCGAAGGGGTGCGTTGGCAAGACAGCGCGCGGCTGGGTTTCCAGCACGAGCTGCAACTCACCGACCAGGCAGGTATTGGGGTCGGCCCAAAAACGCAATCCTAGCTCGTCGTAGAGGTAGAGCGTGTTGGTCGCGCTCATCGCCAGGCAGCGAGTAGGGGGCCCCAACGCCCGCAGCAGGTCACTTATGGGGTGGCCGCGGGGCACGAGTGCCATAGTTCCCAGCTCAATAGCGGTGGCCGTTAGCTGAATAGAAAGCGTCGCTAGGTAAGAGGGGAGAAAGTGTGTTCCGCCAATCAATTGCAAAACAAAGTCGAAGGGCTTGCCGCGAGCACGTACCTCAACACGTAGGCTAACCAGGTACGTACTACGCGGGCCGGGCTGGCGATTACCTGGCGGCCGGTCGTCCATTGCCTGCGCGCCGGCCACTAGCTTCACCCTACGCCAAACGATGAAGCTACCTACCTGGGCACGAATCCTGCTCTTTCTCACCGCCTTTTACACACTCGTGCCGCTGGCGGCCAATTACTCCGGCTGGCCGTTTAGCTTGCTGCATAAAACTGCTTATGAGCGGCCCATCGACGGGCGCCTCACCCAACTGTGGCAAAACCGGGGGGGGCGTCACGTATTTCCTCAATGGCAATAACCTAGTGCCCTACGAGTTCTATGATTTTCGGCCCGCCCACGCGCCGCTGGCCCACGCCGTGCTCACGCCGGCCCAGTGGGCTGTGGTAGCCGCGCGGGGCCTAGGCCCCTTCCTGCACGAGGGCGACTACCTCACCAAAGCCGCGAACGACAGCGTGCTGGCAGTGCGCCGCGGGGCTGTTACCACGTACTGGGTGTGCCCACTGCCGCCCCCCACTTCCCGGTGAATCGTGGGCTAGCCTTTGCAAAAAAGGCCGGCGCGGCGCGGCTGCCCCGGCTGCTGGGCTTGGCCTTCCTGCTGCTGGTGTTCTACCGCTTCTTCTTTGCCGAGCCTACGTCGCCCGTGGTCGTCATCAACCGCGAGCTAGGCATCAGCGGCACCGTGACCGTGCACAGCGACTCCCGTGGGTATCGGGTGTATCTGGATTCGTCGCGGGTACCCTACAGCTTCGATGATTTTGTCAACGAGCAGCTAGCCCCGCACCATGGGCTGGGCTACTACCTACGGCCGGGCGACTCGGTGGCCAAGGCTCCGCACGCGACGCAGGTGGTGGTGAAGCGCAACGGCCAAGTCAGCACCTGGCAGCTGGCGCCGCCCGCCCTACCAGCACCCTGACCAGCCCGCCTAGCTGGCAGCTAGTGCCCGCCGCCCAGCCAGTTTTCTCCCCGCCAGTAGCTTCGCGCTCGATGACTCTTAATCCTCACGCGTATCCCATCGACGAGCTTGTTATTCCTTGGGGCCGCTCCTTGGCTGAAGTGGCCGCCACGCTGCCGGGTAGCCGCCTGAAGCAGCCGCCCGGCTACCGGGAGTGACCCGAGCTGCACGGGGCCTGCCGGTCGGCTTTCGGGCTGGCCGCCACGGCCTACCAGCTGCGTGCCCCCAGCCTGCACAAGCCGGTGCTGGCAGTGCGCTACCACCTGGCGCCGCCGCCCAGGCACCCCCATACCACCGGACCCCGCCTACTGGCTGACGCTCCTGGCGCAACTGTTAGGGCCACCCAGCGGGGCTAGCCCCGCCGCCACCAATGGCGGCGACTACCGCGCTAGCTGGCAGCAGCCGGCAGTTTGCCTTTCCCTGCCGGGGCGCGGCGGACCTGGCCCCAGCCCAGCCCCGGCGGCCAGCCTGCTCTTGGAGCGGCGGGACCTGGCCGCGGCGGCCCAGCCGTTTTACGAAGCGGGGCAAGCCCAGGCGGCCGTCCTAGTAATGGCCCTAAATCAGGTTACGGAGCTACGGATTTTTAGCTTGCAGGAGCCGCAGCCCGACTATAGTGGCCGCCCGGCTGACTGGGTGCCCCCGGCCGTGCCAACCGCACCCACGCCCTGCCAAGTGCAACAAGCCCTGTATCTCACGGGCCTGGTAGAAACCCCTGCTGCTTTGCAGGCTCAGCTTAGCCCCCGGCAAGTGGCCTTGTGGCAGGTGCCGGGCCAGGCTGCCTGGGCGGTTTCTACTTCAGCCTGCACCATGCTGGTAGGCTCGCCGGCTGGCCCGCGCGTAGAGCTACTAACCGTGCGCCCGGCCAAAGGCGGCGGCGAGATGAGGCTGTATGTAGGCGACCTAGTACTGTATGATATCTACCACTTGGGGTAGCTAGGAGCGTGGTCGGCTTGGCTGGGGCCGGCCTACTTTGCGGGCTTGGCGAAGCCGTCTTTCTGGGCCCGCTCGCTCACCGCGGCCATGCGCTTTTCGGGGTCGGGGTGCGAAGAGAAGAGCGGCAAGGTTTTCGAGGTTTCGGCCTCATCTGAAAGCGCCTGGAGCTTGCCCATGTACCATGGGTTCACTTTTTGGGCCCTCAGCAGCTCGTAGCCATAGCCGTCGGCGCTGCTCTGCTGCGAGCGCGAAAAAGACGCGTTGGCCGGCGCCGGCCCTACATCGCCGAGCTGCGAGCTGCTGAGCGTAGCCGCCGCGCCCCCTTGCGAAGACGCGCCCGGCCCAAAAAGACTTCCATACCCCTAGAACACCCGCCGCTATTCCAAGGCCGACGACAGGCTGCACTGGCTGTCGAAGCGCAGCAGCTCGGGACTCAGCTTAAAGCCCCGGCCGCCGAAGCTCTTGCTGTACAGCTCCATGTCGGCCGCCGGGCGGTAGCCGTTGGTATTGCTGCTTTCGGGGCTGGAGCTATCGCTTACTTCGAGTACCGCGCCGCGCTTGACGTGCAGGGCGGCGCATAGTTTATCGGCCGTTTTCACGGCATCGGCCAAGGCCAGCACGTCGGCCTCCCGGCGCAGGCTATCGGCCTGGCTGTGGCCGTAGCTCAGGTCCTTGATGCGGCTAATGGGCGTGGCCAGCAATTCTTCCAGATAAGGCGAGAGTTGGCGTAAGTCATTGATGCGCACCGTCACGGACTGCGTAGAATTAAAGCCGGCGAATACTTCCTTATCTTTCACATAGGTGAATTCCTTGTTGGATGAGGTACTGCTCACGCGCACGTCGTCGCGCCCCGGCGCGTAGCGCTTCGACACGGCCAGCACCTGGTCGACGACCCGCTGCACCTCGGCCACGGCATCCTTGAGGCGGGGGCGGGTGAAGGCGGCGTCCACCGTCAGCTCGGCGTAGTTGGGGTACACCGTGACGTGGCCGTAGCCCACGCTGCGTACTTGGCGTGGCGTGGTGGCAGGCGCGGGCTGGCAGGCAGTCAAGCCCAGCAGCGAAACGATGAGAGCAGCAACCGTAAGACGAAGCATGCGGGGTGGTTTTGAAGGAAAGACGAAAGCAGGAAAGCCGTTGGGTGGGCGTAAAACTAGGCTAAGAACCTATCGCGCAACCTACCTATTGCTGCTAAGGGGCGCTTTGATAACCGGCAGTATTGTACTGCTCGGGCGTTGTTTTTGCAAAAAAGGTCTTGCCGCTGCCGTCCGTGAAGTACGGCGGTACGGCGGCACTGGTGCGGCGGTACGTTTCATCGGCCGCCACGCCCTGGCCAAAACCGCATTCGCCGTGACCTTGCTCAGTGGTGACAACGACCGCCTGGGCCGCGAAAGCCAGCCGCAGCCGGCAGTCCTGCAAGTATTCCTCGCTCCGAAACGCGCAGTGCCCCACGCCCCGGCGCACCGCTACCCGCTGGTACAGATTACCCAGGTGAAAGGCGGGCGGCCCGTTGCTGATATCTAGCGCCACCAGCACCGTGGAGTCCGACTCGGGGTACACGTAGAGCGTGCCGCCCGCTTCTTTGCGCTGGGGGTCGCCCCAGTTGTATTCTCCAGCGTAAGAAGCCGTTAGTCGTGCAGAGCGCGGTGGGGTGGGCGTGGTGGCCGGGGGCGTGGCGGGGGTTTTGCCGGCATGGTCGGCGGGCTCGGTGCAGGCCCCCAAGGTGGCCAGCAGCAGGCTAAGGCGAAGCGATAAGCGAATCATCGGGCGCGAAAAAGAAGGAATGGCAGTCGGTTTTGGAAGCCCTAGGGCGGCGCGGGCCGTGCCAGCTTGGCGTAGGGAAGGGGCACGCGGGTGGCGGCGGTGGGGCGACAACTGGCTAGCGCCCCTGAAGTAGCTCCTCGCCCTGCTGCTGCAACTCCAGCGCCAAGGTATACTGGCGGCGGCCATCTGGTGTGTTGGCCGTGCGCTGGAGCGTGGCTGCCCCGAGCCAGCGCCGCACGCGGCCACCCACTGGGGCCACGCCCAGCGCGGGCTGGCCCTTGGTGGGGCGGGTAGGGCCCGTCGCATCAAAGTTGCCCACCCACTGGGTATAATTCGCGGAGTAAGAATCGTTGTACACTTGGTAGGGCCCCAATGGCCCCGTGCGGGCCACCTCAAACGAGTAAAAAAGCGGCGAAACCCCCGGCAGCTGCAAGCGAATGGTAAAGGCATCGGGGCGACTGGGGCCGGTGAGGGCGCTGGCCCCAAACGACTCGCTCGCCAGCACCGAAAGCTGCCCGGCGGCATCAAGCTGCAACTGCTGCAAAGGGTACCCTTGCCGCCAGATGACGACCGGCTGCGCGGACAGAAGCTGGCCTTGCGCATCGCGCACCGTCAGGTGAAGCACGTAGGAAACCGAGCGTTGGCCCAGCGAAAAAATCCAGGCGGTGCCGCCCAAGGTGGCTACTACCAGGCCACCTACTACAAAAAGCACTTTTAGCATAGCTTACAGCGGGGCAACGCAGGCCGCAAAGAAAGGTGCAGCTGCAAGCTATAGCAAGCTTATTTCCACCACAGGCGTTTTTCTTCGGCGCGGGCCTGGCGGGTTTTGGGGCTGTCGGCCTGGCCATCCAGCGCGGCCATGTAGGTTTGCCAGCCGTTGGGCACGTACTTGGCCGCGACTTCAAAATCACTCACGCTGAAATCCAGGTCGCCGGACGCCGGGATTTTGAAGTCGCCCCAGTGGCAGGGCTTGCGCTGGTGCGTGGCGTAGCTGGTCCAGGTGGCCACGCACTGGTTGTTGCTGAAGCCGTCGGCTGGCTCCAGGGTGTTGTACTGGGGCTGGCCCTTGGCATCGAGGTAGAAGTAGGTGGTGAGGGTGCCGCTGATGGTGCCGCTGCCCGGCTGGCGGCGGTCCTCAGCCAGCTCGACGCGGCAGGTCAGCTCACCCTCCCGCAGCTTTGGATAGGAACTATTAGGTGCTTTGTAAAGCCGCGCTTTCACCACCGTAATAGTGCCGGCAAAGGCGCACACATTGGCTTTCACCCGCGTTTTGCCGCTCACCTGGTATACGTAGGGCTGGCCGGGGGCCGGGCGCACGCTGGTGTAGTGCAGGTAGAAGCGCTGGTAGTCGGCCCCAATAAAACCCAATGGCTCGGGAAAGGCATTGTCGGTGCCGGCGGCGGCTTTAGTACCGTAAAACACCAGTTGGTCAGCCCACCACAAGTAGCTCAGGTTCGTGGTTTTGAGCGGCGCCAGGTAGTCGGTGCCGGGCGGCGGGGCCTGGGCAGCTAGCGGCAGCGCCAGCAGGCAGCCGCAGTACCTTAAAAAGCTTAGGAGTAGACGCATTGTGAGCGATTGGTGAAGCTAATCAAACGGTAGTGTTCGCGGCCGGTTGCGCAGCGGGCTAAGGGTAGGTCCGTTGCCCAAGCCCGCTGGCCGTTGGAGCGGGCGGGCCACCGCTCGGGCCTTCCGCCTGCTCAGCCAGGCCATCTTCGTTATTTGCAGTGAGCGGGCAGGGGTAGGGTAGGCAATCCGTCCTGCTTGCGCAGAAAACCCCTGCTTCTCCGGCCATTCACGGTGCAATCCTCTTCCGCCAGGTGGCAGTCGCAGCCCCCGACATAGCCCATCATCCCGTAGTGCAGGGACGCGGCGTAGTGAAAGCCCGCAAGCCGATAAAAGCGCTTGGCCTTCCCCGTGGTTTCAATTACAATAGTATCGGTTTTTTTGAACCTCGCAAAAGCCAGCGGGATGTTAAACGCATACAGCCCGTCGGGCTGCGGGTAATGCACCACCGTATCATTCAAAATCTTACCATTTCGAATGAGGTAGAAGGTAAGCTTGCTAAGTTCCGCCTTGGTGAAGCCGCTAAAGGAAACGGCCGGGTGCTCCGTAATGGTGCTAATCGTATCGCAGGCGGCCGCGTAACGGGCCCCATCCAGCACCGCCTGCTTTTTCCGCCCCTCCAGCGACCACCAGAACCCGCTGGCCAGCACCGTCACTGCCAGCAGGGCCACGCCGAGCGCCCCCAGGCAGCCCTTGAGCACCCTGCGTTTGCGAGTAGTTAGCGCTTTCATCCTGCGTGCAGTTGTCGTGACGCGAAGGTATAGCCGCAGTGGACTGCTCGGGCTGCATCCTGCCCATCCCGACCGGCGGGCCTTGGCAAACTAGCCGTCGGGGTTTGCTTGCAAAATGCCCGTTGTAAGGTTGTGCTAGGCGAAGGCAGGTGCCTGAGCAATTCGGCTCCAACTGAGGAGGGCCGCCACTTGGGCAACGGGCAGCGCTCCTAGCCCAGCGTCGCTCGCCTGACTAGCTGCAAGCCACCGTCGCTGTACGCATCCGCTAGGGTAACCGCCTGGCCCCGCCACTGAAAAGTGCCGTTTTCGAACGGGGTGAGTTGGCTATCGACCAGGAAAAAGTAGTGCTCCCGGTCGGTCAGGGCAGCCAGGTTGTGGGGCGTTAGCTCCACTCGCTCCACGTAGTCGACTACTCCTAGCCGGTGCAGGGCCGGAATGGGTATTTCCTGGCCGTGGCGCAGGCACAGGTGCTTCTCGCCCTGGCCCGGCATCCCGAACCACGGCGCAGTTTGCCCCACCTGCATAGCAAGCGCGGAGGTGTCACCGGTAAAAACGAACGTTTTGACCTGGAACGTTTCAAAAACTGGCGGCAGCGACTTGTTCGGAAAAGGCTCTTCGGCTTTCCAAAAATACAGCACCTGGTTGCGCCAAGTTTGGTCCTGGGAGTCGTCCTCTGGTAAGGTGGGCAGCCAGTAGTGCATATAGACCGGGGTGGCTAGCAGCGGCAGGGTGGCGTGCATCAGCGCTTCGTGCTGCACCGGGCTCAAGGGCCGGCGGCCGGCGTCACTTGCTACCGAAGCCAGGGGCTCCCGGCTGGCTGGCTGCGCCAGTGAACCAGTGGCAACTGGCTGTTTTTCAGTATTTTTTATCCCAAACAGGTTACCGAATAGTCCCATCTTTATGGAGTCGCTTAGCTTTAATAGCCTCGCCCTGGCTAACGGGGCTCGGCTACCCTCCGTTGCCCGGCAGCACTGCCTGGCCCGGGGCAGGTTGCGAAGCCAACTAATGACGGGCCAGCCATTTTTACCTATAGGCCGTAAGTTGGAGAATAACAGCTTAAGCAGGCTAGCCACGCCCCGCTAGCTACTTGAGTAGCGGCTTACTTAATCCCCCAAAGTCTGCGCGATGCGATTTAGTATTTTGTCGATTCTCAGCTTCTTACTAGCGGCCGGCCCAGCTTTGGCGCAGTCGGACTATAACGTGGATGTGCCGAAAGACATCGTCATTCTGCAAAGCACCCGCGACTACGCGGCGGCGCTGGCCGGGGCCCGGCAGGCCGCCACCAAGCTGGGCCGGCCGCTGAAGCTGGCCGGCTATCATCCCAACAAAGAACTGGGCCTGAGCGCCAGCCAAGCCGACTGCACCGGCGACGGCTACGACTTCCCCTGCTACGTGCCCCGGGGGCAGGGCGGGGCCGAAAACAGCGACTACCTTTCCATCGAGTTTTCGGACGGCTACACGGGCTTTGCCAAAGGCTACTACATTGTAGTGGCCGCGTTGGCCCCACCCAATTCGGTGGCCCTGCGCCAGACGCTGGCCCGCGTGCAGCGCGCCTACCCCGCCGCTTACGCCAAGCGCACCTCCGTGTGGTTTGGCTGCATGCATTAGGCTCCTACTGCCTGTTGCGCACTACTTACTCCTACTAGCAGAGAAAGCCGTCAGGCTTTGCTCGGGGCTAGCCACCCGCAAAAGCAGCTAGCCCCGAGCTACCCAACGCTTAATCATCGCCCGCTACGCTGGGTTGCAGCGTCTGAATAGTGTGCTGAATGACGGCATCCATCACGGCTTTGCGGCCAGCCGGGTATTCCCACAAAAAGGTGGTGAGCGTGTTGTTTTTGAGAACGACTTTCTCGTAGAAAATCCGGCCCTTCACCTGCCCCGACAGCACGTAGCCGGTGCGCGTGGGCTGGTCGAGGGTGAGAGTGGCGTGCTTCTCCTGCCAGCTCTGCCGGGCTATTCTGCGGTCGGCAGCCAGGCCGCCATCCAGGGCATTGTAGCCGGCGTAGGCCGTGAGTACGGTTTGCCCGTCGGCCGACAGGAAGCGGCGGCCGTCGCCATTGTCGGCCTCGGGCTGCGGCCGAAAATCGGCCGGGTAGTCGATGCGATAGCCGAAGCGGGCGTTGTGGTAAGCTTTGTAGGCGGGCGGGGCCATGCTGGTCAGGGCCAGCGCGCTTGCGAGTAGCAGTAGCTTGTTCATCAGCAACTTTGCAATTGAAAGGAAATGGTGCTGGGGTCATGGGCATCGACGCAGAAGTACAGTAGGCCCGCATCGCCCCAGGCAAACTCCGCCGTGCTGTCAAATTGCAGCCAGAACGTGCCTGTGGGGTAGGCGCCTTGCAGCCACTGCGCGTAGCCGCCCACCCAGGAGCCCAGGTCGGGCTCGCCGGCCAGCTCCGTTACGGCCGCGCGGTAGGCTTCGCGCCAATCTTCGGGGTCTACTTGCTCGCACAGGGCTTGCAGCTCGGGGGCGAGGTCGGCCAGTTCGTCGTCATCGGGCAGCGAGGGCGCGGCCTGGGTGCGGATATAACTGAACCCGATGGGCGGCAGCGCGGCGGGCCGGGGCACTTGGGCCAAGTGCGCGGGACGCAGGCACGGGTAGGTTTTTACGCAGCAATCGAGCGGCGCGTGCCCGTCGTCAAACGGCAATTCGCCCCAGTGGTAGTTGTGGTAAAACTGTACCACCTGCGCCTCGAAGGGCCAAGGCATGGCCCCATCAAGGTTCACCAGCTGAAAAATCAGCTCCAGCGGCTGGCCGGTTTCGGGGTTAGTGGGCCAGACTTCACCGGCTTCAAAATAGGGGTCGCCACCGATGTGCGATAGCAGCTGCGAAGCGGCCGGACGGGCGGCGGGCGTTACCAGCAATTGCTGCTTGGTAAGCAGCCGGGCCCGCAGCTGGGTGCGGAGCTGCTCGGCTAGTGCGGATTGGCTACTCATCATATCCTGCTGGAAAATTGCTGGGCGCGGCCAGCTATTACGTGCTGCTGGGCACAACTACTCGCGCTTACCAACCTAGAGATTTTTTTTGAAATCCTGCAAATAGGTTTCTGATTTGATGCCATAAAAGACCATCGTGCCGAATATCGTCGCCAGTAGGCAACCGGTGATGAGGAAAAAACCGGATAGAATCTTGTACTCCAACATGATGGCCCCCAGACAAGCTAGCAGGTAAAGCAATAAATTGGGGCTACAGAGCGAACGCAGCGCTTTCTCATTGATAAAGTGGTTCTGCGTGGAGTTATTGCGGACGGCTACGTAAGGGCCGCGTTGTTGCCCTGGTTTAAAAGCGGCCGTTACCGTTAGCGAATTGCCCGGCCGGCAAGCGACATTGAAGCCTTGCAACTGAAAGGAATGCTCCCGGCCGGCGTCATCTTCCAGGAAAAACTGGTCGTGCACAATGGTGGTGGAAGCCAGGTTGAGCTCTACGGCAGACAGCTTGCCGGAGCCCTCGCGCAGGCGGCCGCCACCGCCGCTCACGCTCCCCTGCACGTTGGTTTCCATCGCTTTAGTGGTGGCCAGGACCTTGCCCGTTATCGATTCCAGTCGGTAGTTAATGCCATTGACGATAATAGTGCGCTCCATCGAAAGTTGTCTTTAGTAGCTGGTAAAAACGGGCTGGCAAGTTAGGCGGCATTAGCTGTTGTCAGCCCGTTTACTTCGTGCTTTTTGCGGCCATCCTGGTGGGAGACAAAGCCGGCGGGTAGCCGCGGGCTGGTCAATCTTCTTGTCGGCCGGTTATCCCAGTAAATGAGCATTGAGTTACGCTACGGACTAGCAACCTGCTAGCAGTAGGTTAGCTTGCCGGCGCGGCCGTATGCTACCCATAGCCTGGCTCGCGTTTGCTCTTTACCGGGGGGGGCCTTCCCCGGTTTCTCTGCGCCTAATTTCCCTCTTCCCATGCCCAGCCATTCGCCCGCCGAACTCGCTGCCCGGCCCACCCAGCGCAGCCTGGTGCTGGTGCAGCCCACGGGCGCATAGCGCTGCTCCTAGGCGGCCTGTTATTGCTGATTAACGCGCTGAAGCTAGCCGACAGCCCCGCGCCCGAGCGCAAAATAGCGGGAATGCTGCCGCACAGCCGCCTCATGGAAGAAGCAGTCGAAACACAGCCAGTCCAGTCCCTGGCCGTAAGGGTCGCCCCGGTGAGTAGGAGTGAACCCCAGTTGCGCCAGGTGCGCAGCCAGTTGCAGCAAGTTGTTTATCATGCAGGTAAGGCATCCAGATATGCAGCGAGTGAGTGCTACACAGGCCCCTAGCGGGGTAGGGTAAGCTCGTCGTAGGTCACGCGGGCATCGTCGGCCAGGCTGCCATCGGGCAGGGCGTGGCGGCGCTTTAGCACCACACGGTTGGGGGCGGCCCAGCGGGCTTCAAGCGGCTCCCAGGTGCTGGGCTCGATTTGCCAGAGCAGGCGCGCGCCGGTGGGCTCTATTTGTGCCAAGCTCAGCATGTTGGCTTGGTTGCCGCCGCCCAGGCCGGGGCTGAAGAACAACAAGCGGCGGCCATCGGGAGCGGCCACGGGGTCGCCGGGCAGCTCGGCCAGGCGGTGGCCGGTGCGCTGGTCTACCAGCACCGTGCCCGACGCTTCCCAGGCCCAGGCCCGCACCACCCACTGGTGGGCCGCGCGCAGGCTGCCCCAGTACATATACTTCACGCCCCCATTTTGCAGCTCAGCCTCGGTAGCCGTGGAGGCGAGTCGTACCGCGCTGCCCTGCGTCGGCCGCAACAACAGCGCTAGACCCTGGCGACGCACCCCGCCGCCGGCCGCCGGCAGGTGCTCGGCCCCGGGGTCGTTGGGCATTTCATATAAGGAGTTGTTGGGCAACCGGTTGAAGGCCGCCTGGGTGATGGGCCGCAACTGCACTACCTGCCCGCCGGGCAAGTGCAGCGGGTCGCCGGCCGCAGCCGGGGCCGAGGCCACGCCCGGTTCGGTCGGGGCTCGTGGGCTAGCGGGTGGGCTAGCAACAATGGGCGAGGCGGTAGCGGGCTGCTGGGTGGCCGGCTGGTCGGGGTGGCAGGCGCTGGCGCTTAGCAGCAGGGTAGCCAGGGCACCTAGGGTAGTAAAGGGGGTACGCTTCATGCAGGCAGACAGGCTAGGGAAAAGGAGTAATCTGGGGCAAAGGCAGTGGCGTGCTCAGGCTTCCCAGCTCGCCAGCCAAGCCAGGTATTCGTCGCAATAGGCATTGTGGTTGAGCTGCTTGGCTAGCTGCGCCAGCTCGGCCGCCGCAGGGTCGCTGTCGGATACGCTGAAGAGCAGAAATACCTCGCGGCCCGCCGCTTGGTCGAAAAACTGTTGCTGCCGCAACTCGGCCAGCACCGCCACGCACGTGGCGTAGAGCTGCTGGCGAAACTGCTCAAATTCCTTTTCCGCCAGCGCTTCACGCAGCACGTGCGTGCGCAGCTGGCGGCTTAGCTCGTCGAACTGGGCGGCCGCTCCGGCATTTTCGTAGGCCCACTCAGCAGGCTCGAATTTGGCATACGGCAGGTCCTCAGGCAGCTGGGCAGCTAGGTGCGCCAGCGTGTTGGCCACCGGGCACACTGTCATAGCGCCTTCGTCGCTGTATAAGGCAAAGCTGCAAAAGCTCTCGGCAGGGTGCGCCGCCAGCAGCTCCAGCAACGCGTCTTTGGTGGCTAGCGCGAGCTGCTGCTGGAAGGGCTGAAAATCAAAGGGCATAGCCAGGAAAATGAGGGTAGGGCAGGTGGCGTGGGCTACTCTTTATAAATGTCAAACTTGGCCAATGGCACCCGGCCAAAGTCTTTGGCGGTGGTGGCCGTGGTGGTGCCGTGCTCGGGGTCGAGGGCATAAAAGTGCTCGTGCCCATCGCGGTGCAGCAGCCAGGTACGGGCCGCCGGGTCGTACTTAAAAGTCACTAAGCGCGTCCAGCGCTGGGCGCTGCCCCCGTAGTGCTCCACCGTGAAATAGCCTTTTTTGATGACCAGGTCCATGAACGGGTCACCCATCATACCCCCACAATCCACGCAGTACACGGCATTGTCGGAGCGGGCGGCCAAGGCGTAGGTGCCGCCTGCGCCCCCCACAAAGACCAGCAGCGGCCGCTTGGTGGGATGGTCGATGACATCGGAGGTTTTTGCCTCATTGGGCCGATGCAGCACCACCAGCCAGTCGGGCAAGGCGTCGCGGTTGAGGTCGCCCTGGGCCTCATCGAGCACGGTATAGCCTGCGGGTAGCGCCCGGCGAATGGCGGCGGGTAGCGGCGGCGTAGGCGCGCGCGGGGCTTGCGTGGGGCCGGCCAGCAGCAGACTCAGGCCCGCTAAAAGAAGGAAGCTATTCATGGCAACGCAGGTTTTTTATGGCCTTGGCCCGCGGGCTAGCCTGCGGACCAAGGGCTTACATTTTCGTCAGGCAAATATCGGCCTGGTCCGATTCGCGCAGGTCGGTAGCAGTTTGCCAGCTTTCACCGGGGCTGGCATTTTCGGCCCAGGCCAGCGCTGCCCGCACCCGCGACGGGTACACCTCTGGGTGCTGCTCCAGCACGGTTTTTACTTGCTCAAACGTAAGGCCGGTTTGGGTGGGAGATGGGTGCAGGTAGCCAACTACGGCCAGGGTGAAGGTAGCCATAGGGGAGGGGGTTAGCAGGGAAAGAAAACAGGACCACAGATTATGCTGCAAAAGTCGATTCGGGTAGCAGCCCGCGTACAAAGGCCTCAAAGGTGGGGGCCAGCACCGTGGTGTGGTAGCCGTTTTCTTAGTCAATGTGTGCCACGGCGGGCCCGCCCTGGGGGCCGCAGGCGCGGTAGTCGAGCATCACCACATCGTGCCCGGCCGAAGGGCAATCGGCCACCACCAAGCCGATGGCCGGGTAGCCCCACGTGCCAAGCATGGACTGGCTGCTTAGCCCGCCGCCCAGCGAAAACGGTTTGGTATAGCCGATACCGGCAATACCGCTGATGGCAATGTGGTCGTCGGCCCAGCCGGTAGCCTCGGTGGTCGGCAAGCAGGTAGTAACGGGCACGCCGCCATTGCGCGTGCGCATCAGGGCCACGTAGAAGGTGGGCAGCCGGTAGCCCAAATCAGCTTCCACGCGGGCAATCAGCTCGTCGCTGGGCTAGGGTTCGGTGTAATAATGGGCAGCGTATTCTTCGTTTGTCCAAAAGTGCTGGGCATCAAAATCGGTGGGTAATTCCATGCGTGGTGGGGCGAAGGAGCATGGTTACAACACAAAGTCGGCATCGACCACACGCACGACGTGCGGGCCGCGGCCGGGGTAGTCGGCGTAGCCGCCTAGGTGCTTGGCTTGGCCGCCGTGCGCAGCTAGGGCCGCCAGCACGGCCATTTTGAGCGTAGCGGTATCGGTGTAGCGCAGGGGCCGGCCGCCCACGCCCTGCCGGCCGTTGCCAAAAAACACCATCAGGTTCAGCCGCAAGCCGATTTTGCGGTCGAAATAATACAGCACGTCGAGTTCAAACTGCGCGCACAGCTCGTTCAGCGCGGCCAGAAAACCGGCCTGTTGGGCTAGCGGCAGGTGGCAGTCGAGGCGCAGCAGGGCCGCCTGGGCTTGGTGCCGGCCGGGGTGGGAGTTGACGGCTTGCAGCTGGCCGTCGCCATAGCGGCAGGGCGGCGTGGGGTCGTGGGGCGCGGCCAGGCGCAGCAGCGGCTCGGTGGTGGGCGTGGCGTGGTGCTGGCGCAGCACGTTTTCCAACTCGCCGGCCACGTAAAAGGTGTAGTCGGTGAGGGCATAGTCGCTCAGGTCCAGGCGCAGCAGGGCGCCGTGCGCTTTGCCAAAAATGTAGCCCGTGGGGTAGCGCGCGGCTACGGTTTGCACAGCCGCGAGCAGGCCAGCCGGGTCGGGCGCACGCACGGTGGCCGTTAGCTCGGCGGGCCCATCGGCGTGCCCGCCCCGGCCCGCCCGGAAGCTGAAGAAATCGAGGTGATAGAGGTCTTCGGGAAAGCCGTAGTACCAATAAACGCCGAGGAGCATAAACGCGGGAAATAAGCTATTGCCGCCCGTTACGCACACCTGGCCGCCGGCGTTAGGGGCGGCGGGCAACCCGGCCAGCCGTTAAAAGGTAACGTATCTGATAACCCACCGGACTTTTTCTCAGCACCTTACTCTACGACGCCCATGCCCACCGCACCCGACGCTGCACCCGCCCAAACTGAACAGGAACTCCTAGAACGCTACGCCGCCCTGGCTTGCGACCGGCAGACCGACTTGGCGGAAGTCATCGGCGATAAGGACTGGAACGCGGACATGGCGGCTGGCACCATTTTCTTCGGGCCCGGCCTGGAGTTTCCGCTGCAAGCGCTGGGCACGTTTTCGCACGTCTCCGAAACGTGGCGCTGGGCCTGGGTCGGGGCCGACCCCAGCTGGCCCGCCCGGCTGCTAAGCCAGGCCGAGCAACTCCGCGCCTACGGCGAGCAGCACGGCATTGAGCTGCTCACCGTAGGGGAGTTTGACGCGACCGCGCAAGACCTGCATGCCATTGGGGCCATTGCGTCGGGCATGTTTGGGGCCAGCGGCTACTACTTGGCCAACTACGGCCAGGGCACGCTGGTGCTCACCGTTAAAAGCGCGCTGATTGACCAGGTACCCAAAAACGACTTTGCCCGCATCCCGACGGTGTTTTCGCAGGTCATCGGCCTGTTTGAGTTGCGCCACCGACCGGCCTTCCGGCACTACCTCACCCAGAAAGGCTACCCGGTGGCCGAAACCGCCGAGGCGGTGAGCGCGGCGGTGGGCTCCGGCACGCTCACCGCTACCTTCGACAGCCTCGGCCGGCTAGCCTCCCTCAAGGGCAGCAGCAGTGGCTAAGGGGTGCGCGGGCCTGATTTGGTTGGGCAAATCGCGGTAGCACTAGGGCCGGCTGCGGAGTAGCCAGCGCTTCACCCCACTCCTAGTCATTCTGGGTAATTGGCAGCTGTTGTTGCTGGTAGCGGGGGCAGTAAGTGGCGGAATCAAAATGGTAGCGGGTGGTGGGAAAGCCACCCTAGCAGAACGCACCGAGCAGCATGGACAGTTTTGACTAGTAAGGACAGGTACTGTAAAGGATGCTCAACGCCGCTAGGCAAGCTCCCAGGCCCGCAGCTGGCCATCGTAGGAAGCACTTAGTAGCTGGTGGCTGGCGGGTAGCCAGGCCAGGTCCTGCACAAAATCGTGGTGGCGCATTTGCTGCTCGCACTGCCCCGTGGCCAGTTGCCAGATGTTAATCTTATTGTCTTCGCCGCCGCTGGCCAGCCGGCCGTTGCCTAGCCAGGCTAGGGTGCGCACGATGCCCTGGTGCGCGGCAAAACGCTGCTGCACCGGCCAGTACGCGTAGTCGGGGCTGGCCTGCCGCACCTCGATGTACCCGGCATAATCGCCGCTAATGAGCAGCCGCTGCTCCGGCTCGAACAGCAGGGCATGAACTGGGGGCTGGGCGGTGGCTAGTACGCCCAAGTCCAGGCCCCGTTGCCAGTCCCAGCGCCGCAGCGTGCCGTCTTCGGAAGAGGATACCAGCTGCCCGTGCGGCAGCGGTACCACCTGCCAGACCCAGTCGGTGTGGCCGGTGAGCGTGTGCTGCACGCGGCCGTTTACATCACTCACTTTGATGATTTTGTCGGCCGAGCTGCTGGCGAATAAGGTATCGGTCAGGCGGGCCACGGCCAGCACGGTGGCGGCGTGGATGGTCAGCGTGCGCACCAGCGCCAGGGCGCCCGGTTGCTGCTCCCATACCTTGATGGTCGTGTCGCGCGAGCCCGATAGCAGGAGCGTGGGCGAAAGCGCGCAGAGGCTGAGCACGGAATTTAGGTGGCCGGGCAGCTGCTGCCGCAGCTGGCCCTGCGAGTCCCAGACCCGGATGATTTTGTCGCGGCCGGCGCTGACCACCCCTGCGCCAAAGGGCACCACCTGCCAGATGTAGCCCAGGTGCCCCGGGCCAAAGGGCACGGCTGTGGCGGGCTTAGGAGCCACGGCGGTTTCATACAGAATGTCGCTGCGCAGCACAAACTTCTCCCCACTGCCCAGCTCCTCGCCTTCGTGCCAGATGCGATGGTCGAACACGATAAGGTCGCCGCGGGCCGGCTGGTACTCGGCCCAGATGGTTGCGTCGTCCTTACTGCGGTAAAACAGCGTGCGCCCGCCGCTGAACCCGGTGGCATCGTTCAAGTAAATCATGAACGTGAGCCGCGACTGTACCGTAGCCGACTGGTAGTGCACGCCGTCGAGGTGGCGATGGAAGTACTGGCCCGCCGCGTAGCGACAAAAGCGGAGCCGGGGGTTGAGCATGCGCAAGTGCCAAGGGGTCGCACCCGGCTCGTTGGCCGGCAGCAGCGGGGGCAGCACCGGCCGGATGGTGGCAAACAACTGTTCGGCCAAGGGTTCGTCATCGACCACCAGCCGCTCGTTGTTGCGGTAGTAGGTGGGGTAGTGGGTGCTGGCGGCCCCAAACCCGGTGCTTACAGCCCGCGCCAGCAGGGCTTCGCACCGGGCAGCGGAGAAGGCCCCGGGCACCACAAAGCACAGCAGGTCGCTGTCGGGCAGTAAATGAACGGGCAGCGGGACAGAAGTAGGCATCACCAAAGATGAACACGAAAAAGGACTTGCACCAGCTAGAACGGCCCGGCTGCCTCATGCACGAGTAGTGAGGCAAGTTGACGTACCAATAGGAAACGAGTGAGCTGCTGCCATTAGGACGCTTGCTGTACTTGGCCCTTAGTACACATATCTGATAATCAGACTACTCACCTCAAAGCAGCCGCTAGACATCTTCGCTAAGCAGTCCACCAAAAGGGTTCGGATGAGGCGGTATCGTGGTGCAGCCAGGCGCCGACCCACTGCCAAAACGTGCGGGCCGGCCGGCAGGGCACGATGCCTTCCTCCGAAAGCTGCCACACGTAGCCACGCTGCGGGCCAGTCACAATCAGGGCCCATTCCAGGCCGCACCCGTCCGTGCCCAGGTACAGGCTGCCGTGGTACACCGCTGCCAGCCGGGCGGGGGCGGGTGGGGTCTCCTCATCTTCCCAGCGCCACGGCTGCTCAAACGGAAATGGCTGCCCAAGAGCCCGGCCGGGCTGCCAGGCCGCCCGCTGCTCATCTGACCACCAGCTTTCTGCCTTTCCTAGCGGGCGCAAGCCATGCGCGGGCGGCCCGGCCCCGCCGTTGCCAATGTGGGTCAGAAAAAGCCGGTACTCCAGCGGCAACAGCACGCGGTGCGTCTGCTCGAACGCGTCCAGCTCAGCCGCGGGCAGGCAGGGGGCAAAAACGAGATTGGCGCTGGCCAGTTCCCGTTGTAGCGCTAGCAGGTGGCGGTGGGAGGCATCCATTGGGCAAGGCCGGCGCTCACAGCTGGCGCAGAATAGTGGAGTCAGTGATTTTGTCGTCGTTCATCAGCAGCTGAGCTTTGCTGAGGATGATGGAGAGTACCGCGTCACCTTCGAAGGGTAGGAAAACGGCGCTCTCGCCCAGTATTTTGGACGAGCGGTCGGGCACGATGCACAGGTACTGGTCGTTGGGCTCCATCAGAATGTTGCCCGACCCTAGGTGGATTTTGTAGACGTGGCGGTGGCCTTTCACTACCAAAAAGTTGCCCTTGATTTCGCTCACCTGGCCGATTCTAAGGCGTGGCACCAACTGTTCCAAGGCCAGCTTGCGGGTCTTGGCGACCTCGCTGAGGTTGCCGAAGCTATAGCTTTCCCAGTAGTTGCGGAACTGGGCCAGGCCGCCGTTGTCGCGCCACTGCGGGTCGTTGCCCACACTAGCCACGCCCACGAACAAATCCACGTCGCGCATCACCTCCGAGAAGGCCAGCGGCGAGATTTCGGGTAGCGGCACCGGCGCCTTCTCCCGCACGAAGCGCACCTGGTCGGTGCTCACGTAGTGGTAGATGCCGGTGTCGTTCCACTCGCCGTCGGCGTTTACCTCGCTCACCCAGTACTCGGCCGTGAGGTTGTGGGCGGGCAGCGGCAGGCTAGCGATTTCCGAGTCGTAGCCCTTGTCGTAAGCCCCAAGCAAACGGTAGCGCCAGCCCCTGAGCTTGGCTAAGCTATTGAACTGGTGCTGTTTGAGAATATGCGCCGCCATTCGGTTCGAATAGGTGGCGGTGCGCTCCTCGGGCGGCGTCAGCAAGTACACCTCCCGAAACGCCTGCTTGAGCGGCTGGCGCAGTTGGTTGCGCTCCAGCAGCTCGCGCCAGGCCAGCACCTCGGCGGCGGGCGCCAGCACGGGGTGCCAGAGTTGGAGCTGTGTGTCGGCATCGGGGGCGGGCACGGGCTGGCCGCGTGGGTTGCGCCAGGTCTCGCCCAGGTACAGCGCATCCTCAAACGTGCCATCGGGCTGGTGCAGGTGCCAGATGAGCGGACGGGCTAGTAGGCTCAGTAGGCCGTGCCGCACGTAGTATTGCTCGAACCAGGGCCACGGAATGCGGCGCCCGTTCACGAGGCTGCGGTCGAGGCGGTCGCGCTGGGCGGTGTAGGTTTGCTGGGCCTGAGTTTGGGCGGCTTTCAGCTCCTTGAGCTCGTCGGCGTGGGTGGCCTTGAGGGCAGCAGGGGCGCTTTTGAGGGGTTTGCTGGCCTTCTGCCACTGCACCTCGGCCTTGCCGTCGGCCAGGGTGAGGGTGGCGGTGTAGTCGCCAAATTCCTCCACCAGCTGTCCGTTTTCGAGCCCAAAATCGGGCGCGGCCATGTCCTCAATATCGGCCGGACTCACGCCCAGCTTCGCCGATTCCTGGGCGATATACCTGGCGATGGTTTCCTGGGTGTCGGTCTGCCGAATTTTGCTGCGCACCCGCGCCAGGGCCGCTACGCCGGGCAGCCCGTTTTGCGACAGCGCCAGCAGGCAGGCATTGCCCAGCCCGGCGACCAGGGGTCCCTTGCCCGGAATCTTGCGGAAGCACTTGGCCCCTAGGGTAGTCAGTAGCGCCAGCACGCTGGCATCGGCCAGCGGTTGCAGGTTCCAGATGAGGCCCTTGGCCACGGTAGCGTTGGACTCTGTGACGAAGTCCCAGGTGGAGTAGTTATAGGTCGTGCCGTCGCCGTACTCATGCACGTGGGGCCGCGCCGCCACCGGCGTATCCACCAGCAGCTGGAGCCAGGCGCGGCCCTGCTCGCGCACGGCGGCGGGGCCGACGGCGGCGGTGGCGTCCAGCTCCTTGCGCAGCTTGGCGGTGGGCTGGCCAGCAGTGGCTTTTTGCCACAGCTACAGCAGGCCCAGCCAGGCGGCGGTGCGCGTATCGGTGCGGTCGAGGCTAGCCACGAACTGCCTGAGGGCCTGGCCAAGCGGGTCGTCCATCGCGAATACTACTATCGGCAACGCGTCATCACCGGCGGCCTGGCTCAGCAGCTCCTGGGTTTTGAGGTGAATTTTGAGCAGGTCGCCCGGCTGGCCGGCTGTGCGGTCGCGCAGCTGGCGCAGCAACGCCAGCATCGGCTCACTCAGCGGCGCACGCTTGGCCAGCTTCGCTAACTGACTCAGGATTAGGCTTAGGGGAAAAGCAAATAGATTTGGCAGACTCTTCTCCAAGCCTGCGGCGGTTAAGCCGTAGTAGGTAAACAGCCGCAGGTAGTCGGCCTCGGTCAGGGCTAGGCTGGTCCGCAGCAGGGCGGCCAGCACCTCACCCATTTCCCAGCGCAGCGGGCTGGAGTGCTCCGATTCTGCCTGGTTGATAGTCGCCCCCAGGGCCAGCGCCACGCGCCCCTGATAGGCCGCATCCTGCGCCCTTATGGCTTGGTAGGCAGGTAGCTCGCTGAGCTTGGTACCGTAGTTTTTGGCGAGTAGCTGGGACAGGAGCTTGGTCAAAATAGGCTTTATCTCCGCTGCCTCCGGGCTGGCATCTTCCAGAATTTTGGGGCGAATAGGGTCGGTTTTCGTAGCGGGCATGGCGGCGGCGGGGGAGTTAAATAAAGCCAAAAACGGTCGAGCAGTACCACTTTTCCGCTCTCAGCCGCCCACCAGCGGGGTCAGTTTCAGGAAGCTGGCCGTGGCGCCCTCGCGCAGCCATACTTCCTCGTCGAGGCTTTTGACCTGCCGGTTGTTCACGAGCACGAAAAAGCCGTTCTGCTGGAAGGCTTCGAGGGCGCGGTTACCTGCTGCTCGGCGTCGATGAGCTGGCTGGGGCGCAGGCGGTAGCCGTTGAGCACCCGCTCCGACTCGGTGGGCTGCACTAGGCCCTGAAAGGTGCCCGTCTGGCGCTCGTTATAGGCCGCCACCTCATCGTGCACGCGCCGGGCAATGAGCTCGCCCACGGTGCGCATTTCCTGGCTGATTTCCAGCTCCAGCCGGTGCAGGATGCTGCCGCTGGCCGTTTCATCAAGAATGGTGAGAAAGGGCATAAGCTGGGGGCTAGGGGGCGATGAAGGCGCTTTCTACAGCATGATTTCAGGCATTGTCGAAGACCCCGCTCCACGCGCCGTAGTGCGGCCCGGCCCAGGCTTTGAGGCGCGGAAACAGCCAGGCGGCGGGCGCCGGGGCTAGCGTAAGTCGGCGCACGGCGCGGCTAATTGGCGCTGGCCCGCAGGCGGTGAGGGCGTGGTGCAACGCCGCGCCACACAGCAGAAACTGCCCCAGGGTATCGGCCACGGTATCCCCGATTTCCCAGTCGCCCTCGCCGTGCCACAGCTTCTGAATACCCAGTTCGGGCTGGTCCAGGTCCAGCAGCACCGGGTCAGCCCCTTCGTCGCCCAGCAGGAAGAAGCCGGCCGGCCAGCCTTCTAGGGGCGTATCGGTGGTAGGGTCCCAGCTGTAGCCCGGCTGCTGCGGCCCCAACCGGTCCAGGCCGTAGAGGCACAGCGGATTGCCGACGGTGTCAAATTCCACGTCCTCCGCGGGGGCCACCTCGTCCAGATATATCACTAGGTCGGGCGGCAGCGGGCGCCCAAACTCGGTGCTGAGCCGGGCCGCCGCCTGGCCGCGGCCGAAGGCAAACGGCAGCCCGCCGGGCCAGAATTGCTGGATTTCAGCGAAAGCAGTTTCTAACGTCATAACGCCGCAAAGTAAGGGACTTTTAGCGGGGCAACTCCACCTGCACGTAGGTTTCAGAGCGTGCGTTCGACTCTTGGTCAGTTGACTCGTACTCCTGTTTGAGCAGCACGGTGCGCGGCCCCAGCCAGCGCGCCTCGCTGCTGCCCCAGTGCTGGGTGAGGAGCGTCCACAACAAGTGCGGGCCGGCCGGGGTGAGCTGGTAGAGCTGCGTGCCCACGGCGCTCTCGTCGCTGCCATCGTTGCCCTGGTCGCTGCGGGTACTGAGCAGGTACTGGCCATCGGGCGACACGGCCGGCAGGCCCGTCACGACGGTGCGGCGGCCGGTGCGCTGGTCCACCAGCGTGGTTACGTGCTTCGTGGCCGAGTCCGTCTGCACTACCCATAGGTGCGCCTGCGCTAGCTGGCCCAGGTAGCGCGATTCGGCCTGCTGGCTGATTTCGGCATTGGAGCTAGCCGCGGTGGTGCGCCGGGTGGTGAATTTCACCACGGGGCCGCTTGCGGGCTGGAGCAGCAGGTCGTCGCCCACGCGGCGCACCGGACCGCTCGTGGTCAAACGTTTGTCAGCTTCCCAGGCCAATTCAGTGGGCGCCTGAGCAAAGACCGCGGCCGTGCTAGGTTTCAAATAGAGCAGCCCGCCGCCGGGCACGTGCAGCGTGTCGTGGTCGGTAGGCTGGTCGGTATCGCCCGAGTGCAAGCGGCCGGTGGGCGGGGTAAAAACCGCCGCCGCGGCCGGGGTCGGCGGCTGGCTGGTCGGCGCGCCCTGGGCGGCGGGTGCGCCAGTAGTAGCGGGCTGGTCGGAATGGCAGGCGACCGCGGGCAGCCCCAGGAGTAGGAGATAACACTTCATAAGTAGCAGTGGCAAAAGCCGCCGGGCAGCTGAGCAAGACGGATAACCACTGGCTGCTACGGCTGGCAAGGCACCACAGTTATAGCGGAATGGTTATGCTTGGCGGGGCCCGCTGGCTAGCTTGTAAGGCGCTCACGTAGCGCGTGCGGTACTTGCTTTAGCCAGTGGCCAGCGAACTAGCGCGTCGTTATGGGAGGTCAAAAACCTCCACGTGGGTTTTGGTCAGCGCCACTACTTGCCCACCGGCCCGCAGCGAGATGACCTGGCGTAGGCTCTCATCTGGGTCCACGTAGAGCGTGATAACGGCCTGAGGATACTGCGCGGGCAGCGCCTGGAACGCGGCCCGCGTCTCGGCTTCGTCAAGTTTTTTCACTTACTACTTTACTGGTAAGGACCGCCGCCGGCGCTACGCCGTGCCAAGGGGACCCTGCTCTTTGTTGCAATTAGCAACGTAAGCGTTTACAAAAGCCACTGCTTTGTCGCTTGCCTCTTCGCGCTTGAGTGCGGTCTGTGGCACAGGCGAGCTTCCTATAATAGGTTGTCAATCAGTATCTTCTTTTTAAGAAGCAAGCGCTAAAAGTACCGCACTAAAAACCAGTTTACGCATTTCCTTTTTTGGCATAACACTTCAAGCTTTTAGTTGCCATCGCTACTTGTAACCTGTTCAAAAGTACAGCAAGGTAAGGTGCTTAACCGGCCCGCCGGGTTGAGGTAGATTGAGTGCCTGACCCAGCAGGTGCAGCAGCCTCAGGGCATCGTGCTTATCACGCCCGAGTCGCTGGAAGCCATGTTTGTGAATGCGCCCTACAGCGTCAGCGCGCTGTTTGCGCAGCTGCAATATGTGGTGATTGATGAAATCCACTCCTTCCTGGGTACTGACCGGGGCATTTACTTAAAATCGCTGCTTTCTCGGCTGGAGGCCGTAACTACCGCCCGGTCTTTCGCCCTAGTCGGCCTTTCAGCCACCATTGGCGACAAACGCTTTACGGGCTACGAGGACCGCACGTAGGTACTACTCGACCGGGCTAGCAAGGAGATGTGACCTTTTTCCGTTATTTCACGGCGACGGAGGCGGGCGGTCCTGCCTTTGCTCTGCTCGAAGCCTTCCTACTCGACCATGCGGCGCATGTTGGCCGGCAAGCCTTCGAGCCAATCCTGGTAGTGGGCTTTGGTGATTTCGCCTACGGCTTGCCTTATATACTAGGTGCGTCAAATTATAAACCTAGTGAGTGGGCCGCATTATACGCAATGATATCGTCAAGCCGCGAGTAGCGGCTAATCATGGCATCGGTTTTCTGCTTCGTCTGGTTTTTGATGAACTCATTGGACTGCCCATTGAGCTTAGCCGTGGTGATGAAGGATGCCCGCAGCGAATGGGCTGAATACTTCGTCCCCAAATGCTCCTTCACGAGCAAGTTCACGCGGCGGTCGGCTAGCCGACGGTGCGAGGGCGTGCCCGCTTCGCCAGTCTTGCCCCGCGCCAGCGACACGAACACTGGGCCTTCTGTGCGGCCACCCAGCAGCTCTACCCACGCTTTATAGGCCCGAATGGGACAGAAAAGCGGATTGGAGGCATAAAAAACAGCTTTTTGCTCCAATTCTCCTGCCTGGTTAGTTTTGCTTTTGGGCAAACTCAGAATTAGGGCCGCATCCGTCAGTTCGATGTGCTCCAGGTTCAGGCCTACCAGTTCGGAGCGGCGGAAGGCCCCGGTGAAGCCTATTAAAAGGAGCGCGCGCGCGCGTACACCCTTGGGCCTAGTCAAGTCAAGCTCGGCAATACATTTTTTTAGATGAGCCACCGAAAAAGCCGGGGCCTGCTTTTGTTTTTTGCCTACCACACGGGCCACGCCCTTGCGCAGCACATCCAGCGCTGGGGCGCTGATAGCCGAGGGCAGCCCAAGCAACTGGTGGTTTTTCTCAATGGCCGCTAGGTGCCGGTTGATGGTGGCCAGCTTGCGCGGGATGTCGGCTAGGTGCGCGACGTAGCTGGCGAGCGTGGCCACGGCCGCCGGCCAGGGCGTGAACTCGTGTGCGGCACAAAAAGCTTCGTAGCTCCGCAAGTCGGCTGAGTACGCGAGCCGGGTATTCTCCGCGCCTTCGAGGCCAAGCGTCAGATAGCGTCCGACGTTCGGCGCAACTTGGCCGGCCAGGTCGTTGGCCAACGCCAGGGCCGGCAGGTCGCCGGTCACGGCCGGCAGGTTCTTTTTTCCCGTTGGAGCCATCTGTTTATTGGCAATTGCAGAATTTGCGGGTTGCAAGTGCGGGTCAAAGGTAAGTAAAACTTAGGTCCGATAATGAATAGTTATGGTACCTAAGTTTTACTTTTGTGCCTTGCACTCTTTGCTGGTCGGTGACCAGCTACCACTAGCGGTTCAGTTAGCAACTACCGGCTTCGGCTGGCTGCTCTAAACCACCTAGCGTAGTTTCGCGTGCGCTAGCTATTCCTACTTTGTCCAACTACCTATTTATTGACGAGGGCGGCGACCCTACTTTCTACGGGCACCGTAAAAAACTCCTGGTGGAAACACCCGCCTACTAGGGTGGTCCAGTGGAAACGGATAGTGAGCTAAGATATGTTGGTTAGGAAGTCGCGCTAAAATTGATGCGGCGAGCGGTAGCCCAGGGCGGAGTGGCGGCGGTCGAGGTTGAAGTAGGTATCGAGGTAGTAGGCGACCTCCAGGCGGGCCTCTTCGAGGCTAGCCCAGCGCCGCCGTGCGGCAGCAATTCGGTTTTGAGCGTATTCCAGCCGGCCTCGGCCTGCGCGTTATCACAGGGGTTGCCCGGCCGGCTATAGCTAGCCAGCGCCTGGGCCTGGGCCTTTTCGATGCGCGTCCGGCAAGCCAACCTGGTATATTGACTGTCGCGGTCGGCGTGGATAATCAGGCCGGGAGCTGGTTGGCGCAACGTCAGCGCCTGAGGGCCGTGAGCACCAGCTCCGTGGGCATGTGCGTATCGAGGTGCCAGCCCACCACGCGCCGCGAGCAGGTATCGCGCCAGGTGGCCAGCTAGCACCAGCGCCCGCCGACCAGCGGTAGGTACGTAATGTCGCCCACCCACACCTGATTGGGCGCAGTAGGGGCAAGTTGACCAAGCAAGAGATTTTCGGCCACAATCGCTGCCGGGTCAGCGACGGTCGTGCGTGGGCGCTGGGGTCGCGGGCTCAGCGCCCGCAGGCCGCGGCAGCGTAGCCAAGTGCGCAGGGCGTAGCGCCCGACCGCGTGCCCTTCGGCGTGTAATGATGCCCGCAGGCGGCGAGTGCCCTAGCGTTGGGCATGGCGCGAAAAGGCGGCGGTGGCCGCCGGCTCCCAGGCAGGTGTCGGTCGGCCCGTCTCCGCCACTGGTAGTAGCCGGCGGTACTAACCGCTAGCACGCGGCAGAGCACCTGCACGGGCTCAGTGGTTGCCACCTGCTCAATGAACTGATAACGACTCATGCTTGAGGCGGTTGTGCAAAGATGGTCACGACTTTTTTTAAACTATCGCGCTCCTGTTCCACGCGCTTGAGCTCGGCGCGCAAGCGCTTAATGTCTTCGCGCTCAGCACTACTGGGCACGGCTTCGGCCAACACTTGGCGCTGCCAGCGGCCGAGCAAAGCGGGCGATAGGCCTTGGGCACGGGCCACATCCGTTTGCCGGGCTCCAGCGGCCACTTGGCGCACGCACTCGGCTTTAAAGGCGGGCGTATATTTTTTGCGGGTCAGCGGCGAGCCGCTCGGATTGCGGTTGTCGGGCATGGGCAGTGGAAGGTAAGACTTCACACTGGCTGTTTTTACTCGACCACCTCAGTAGTGGCGGCAGCCACTACCGTCGAGCTTTGAAACGCTTGATGCTCTACTTGCAACCGGCTCAGTAATTGGGAGGAGGTCAAACGTGGGGCTGGCAATTTCCACGTACCATCTTTAATTAGCTGTTTTCCAGATGAACAGGCGTAGTAGTCACGTCAGCGAAAAAGTCCAAAAATAGCTGCTGATTGTTCTCTGCGTGCATCATGGCCAGCAACTGCCGGGTTTCGGCAGCTACGTTGGCTACGCGTTCGCCCATCTTTTGCTCAAATGCCGCAATAGCCTGCCCGATGGTGTCGTAACGTCCGCTACTCAGCACCACGGCCAAGTCCAGCGCATCGGCCATGGCTTGATTGACGCCTTCCCCGTTGGGCGGCATCCGGTGGGCCGCGTCGCCCAGCATCGTCAGGTTGGGCTGGGGAGTCCACGGCTGGTCTTGCGGAAAATAGTACGCCCGGCGCGGTATCATCGTCAGCGTTTCGCTGGCAAACAGTGCCTGCCATTGCGGGCTCCAGGTCCTGAATTCCTGTTCAAACCAGCTAGCCACGGCTACCCGGCTCGCGAAGTCAATGCCCAAGGTAGTCAGCCAGTCTTCGGGCTTTTGCAACCATATCCAAAAAATAAGCGCGCCATCCCCTTTGGCCAGAAAGCTAATCATTTGGCCGTTTTCCAGTGCAAAGAGGCTCCCCCCCTGCACGAGTTGCCACAGTGTCGGCACCTGCTGCTGCGCCTGGGGAATGCTACCTTCTAGAAAAGTCATTCCCGCATACACCGGCTGCGCATCAGTTAAGTGCCTTCGCACCTTGGAGTTAGCCCCGTCGGCCGCCACCACCATATCGGCATACGCCCGGCTGCCGTTTTCAAACTGGATTTCCCACCCGGTACCAGCCGGCTGCATAGCCATAAAGCGGGCATCCCAGACCACGGTTCGCTCCCGCAAGGAGGCCAGGAGCAAGTCGCGCAGCGGGCCCCGGTCTATTTCCGGGCGGAAGTGCGCATCACCAAAATCCAGGGTTACGGGTGCGGCATGGTCATCCGACAAGATTTCCAGCTGGCTGTTGACGACGCGCACCTTGTCCGCGCCGGGGCGATACCGCTGCTTAAATTCCGCTAGCAAGCCCGCAGCAGCCAGAGCTTTTAACCCCGTATCGTGGTGCAGGTCCAGAGGCGAGCCTTGTGGGCGAGCCTGGGGCGTCGCATCCCGTTCATAAACGGTCACCTCGATTCCCTGCTGCTGTAAGAGTCGGGCCAGGGTGAGGCCGCCGGGACCACCGCCAATGATGGCGACTTTTTGGTGTTGTAAGAGCATCTATGTTTTGCGTTGAGAAATACCGTTCGGATTACTCTGCAAAATTGCGGCTACTTTTAGGGATGAAATAGTTGTAAGTGCTATTAAAACAGTCGAAAATGAAAATTACTGCTACTGGCCCCGGTATCATGGCCGACTTCACCAAGGTAATTGCGGCGACCATTAATGGGCGCTTTACTTACATCCCCGAACACAAGGGCACGGGCTACATCACCGGAATCAACTGGGGAAATGACCTGCGGATGATGATTCGCAACTATTATCTAAAGGAGGATATTTCCATCGAATGGACCAACGAGTCGATGGAAAAGCAGGAACATGTGGTCTTTTTGCTGAGCGGTATTCTTCCGTCTGCGCTACCCCCCGGCGAGGCCTTATTGCCCGAACAGGCGCGTATTTTAATCTGCCGACAGCTGGTTTCCTCCCTCATCAGCATGCCGTCGAATACCATTTTTGGTAGCGTAGCCATTGGAGTTTCTCAAAGCTACCTCCACCAACTTTTCGGGCATCTGGACCACCCCGTAGTGACCAGCGTGCTGGAAGCCGAGGACAGTTTCGTGCTGGAAACCGGCATTTCGCCTCAGATACTTAATGCCGCCAGTGGCATGCTGCATCAACCAGTACCGGAAAGCCTGGCTAGTCACTATTATAAATTGAAATGCGAAGAGCTGCTGTGCTACACCTTCGCCTTGTTGATGCAGCGCGAAGCTCTACCCCTGAGCAAGATGCACCTGGACGACATCAAGGCCATTTATGCCCTTAAGCTGCGCTTGCAATCGGCTTTCTCTGAAGTGCCCCCCATTGCCTCTCTCGCCAAAGAAGCGGGCATGAGCGAGCCCAAAATGCGCAAATTGTTCAAGCAGACCTTTGGCAAAGGCGTTTTTGACTACTACCAGTCCATGCGGATGCAGGAAGCTGCCCGTTTGCTGAAAGAAAAGCGCTTGACCGTCGCAGAAATTGGTTACCAGTTGGGCTTTACCAACCTAAGCCATTTTGCCCGGGTTTTTGAACAGCACCTTGGCCTGAAACCGAAGAAATATTCGGTGCTCTAAGCGCGAAGCCAGCTAGGTATGGCGTTGACTTTTGCTACCCAGCTAGTAGTAAAGGTTATAGCGTAATTTTTTACTTCGTGACAACGAGAACGCCGCTGAGAACTATGCAGCTGGCGAATAAGCCTGCGCGGCATAAGGCGCTCTGCAACTGGTGTCACTGCGATTCCAATAGGTCAGCTAGTTCGTCAACTCTTCTTAACCAGTTGCCTTTCCAGTGTCGAGCCCGCTTCGTCTTCTCGGAGCCACCTAAGCGGTTCCAGCTTCGGCTTGTTGGCGGGTGTCAAACGACGCTTGTGTAGCAGCCCCCAAGGCAGCGGCCACAACTAGCCGACGAGGCAGCTGTTCTCAGGCACCTGACCTAGCCGCTACTCGCCCGGAGAGCGCCTCTTCTTGCGGAGTATTTGCCCGGAACGCCCGGTGCCGGCGAGTGGTGGCTAGTTTTTCAACCAGGCGTACCTATTATGACTATTGTTTCTTCAAGGCCAGCGGAAACGCAGCAGCAGAAAATCGCGACCCTGCTGGCCCTCGCCCTGCTGCCTTTGTCCGGGTTTGCAACGGATATCTACATTCCCTCCATGCCCTCCATGGGGGCGGCACTGCACGTCACTAGCCTGCAGGTGCAGCTGACCTTAAGCTTTTTCCTGATTAGCTACGGCGTAGCCCAGCTGTTCGTGGGCAGCCTCGTGGACAGTTTCGGCCGCTACAAGCTCAGTCTGGCAGCTTTAGGGCTCTTCATTCTCTCCTGTTTGGTTATCGCGACCACGGGCAACATCTACCTGCTCTACGCCATGCGCGTGGTGCAAGGCATCACGGTGGCCGGTATTGTGGTGGCCAAGCGGGCTTATTTTGTGGACGTGTACACCGGTGACCGTCTGAAGAGCTATTTGAGCATCTTCACCATCATCTGGTCGGCGGGGCCTATCATCGCCCCGTTCCTAGGCGGGTATTTGCAGGACTTTTTTGGCTGGGAGGCGAACTTCTACTTTCTGGCTGCTTTTGCCACCGTACTCCTCGTTTTGGAAGTGCTGTTCAGCCGCGAAACGCTCCGTACGCCCACCGAATTTCAGTTGAAGAAGATAGCCGGCATCTACGGCGAGATGGTTAGCACGCTCGATTTCACGCTGGGCATTGTCCTGTTGGGCTTGGCTTATTCCATGGTCATGGTCTACAACATGTCCGGCCCTTTCATTATTGAGCATCAACTGCGGCTAAGCCCAGTTATCGCGGGCTATTGCTCGCTGGTAGTTGGGTTCGCCTGGATGGTTGGCGGATTTCTAAGTAAGGCCACTATCAACCGGCCATTCTACAAAAAGCTGCTGGTGAATAGTGGGATGCAAGTTGGGTTTACCATGCTGATGCTAATAAGCCTGGGCTGGCTGGTCAACTTGTATACGCTGGTTTTCTTTGCCTTCCTCATCCACATCTGCGCCGGGTATACGTTCAATAACTACTTCGCTTATAGCCTGAGCCGCTTCCCCAAAAATGCGGGAATTTCGGGAGGACTAACCGGGGGCATCGTTTACATCTTGGTGTCGCTCCTGAGCTATGCCCTCATCGAAGTCTTCCCCGCCAAAGACCAGCGCAACCTGAGCTACAGCTACTTGGTGCTGGCCTTACTTTCTGCGGCTCTAATGGTTATGCTGGCAACCTACTTACGCAAGCCAAAGTCTAGTGCCGCGTGAGTTGGTAGCAACGAGGGGCTGATGGGGTCCGATATACTAAAATTGTTCTAAACCATTCCGGCATCTAATCGGCTGTGAGCCGTTGAGTTGCTGGCCGAAGTCTTTGGGCTGATGCCGGTCGCCGGCCTTGGTTAAAAGTTTGGTATGGATGTTACATTGCTAGCCCACTCGCTTGAGTTAGGGTACCGGAAAGCCATCAGAAGTACCTATCGAATGCTTTGATTGCCGCTATGGGTTTCGAATACCACATTTCGCCATGCGAGTAGTCACTAAGAGGAAGTTAGCAGCCGGTAGCTGCCCCCGTTTTGTGCAAAGCTCTTGTTTGTCAATTCACTAGCTGAACTGGTGTAACAGCTGTACCAAACTTTTAACCAAGGCCAATAATGGCCTCACTCTCTAGCCGCAAGCAGTTGTAGAACCGCGGTAGCTAATGCTTCGGGGGCCTCCCGATGCGGGAAGTGCCCTACCCCCGCTAGCACCAGCCGCTGATAGCCAGCGGTGAAGTAGTCGTCAAGCCCTTCCGATGTCTGCGGATTACAGCAGGTATCGGCCCCTCCTTGCAGCAGCAGGGTAGGAGTTGCGAGGTGTTCAGTTTCGTGCAGGCGCTGTTGCAGCGCCTCGTAGCGGGGGTCGGTAGCCTCGCCGGGCAGCCACCGCGAGCGGTAGGCATTCAGGGTGGTGGCGGCCCGGTCAGACTCGCCGAAGTGGGCCGCCGTGGCGGCAAACTCGGCTTCCTCAAACCAGTTGGGCGGGCTCCAGGTGGTCCCATTGGATGCGGGCGAAGCCGACGGAGTCTTGGCGCACGGCCGTAGCGCCCGCGTCGGTGCACATAAACCACTGGTACCAAAACAGGCGAGACTGGGCTAAGTCGGGCTGGGTAAAGTGGCCCCGCGGCTGGTAGGCCAGGGCCAGGGTGGCGATGGCCGTTAGCCGCTCCGGGAACAACGCCGCCAGCGTATAAGCAGCGCGGGCACCCCAGTCGTGCCCCACCACGGCCACCCGGTCGAGGTGCAAGGCATCGAGCAGGGCAATGGCGTCTTGGGCCAGCGCTACGCTAGAGCCGACCCTAGGTGTAGTCGAGTCGAGAAACCGGGTCGGCCCCGTGCCCGCAGCTACGGCGCTATGGTGCGCTAGCCCGCGGCGTGCAGGTGCGAGGCTACCGCCGCCCACCCGCGGGGCGCATCGGGCCAGCCGTGCAGCAGCATTATCACCGGCCCATCAGTGGGGCCGCCTTCTTCATAGCCGATGGCAAGCAATTCCGTGCGAACGGTAGGCATAAGTCAATAAAGGGCTAAAAATGAGTGGTAGCTGCTGCTGGCTGAGTAATCCCACGCGTTAGGAGTGCGTGGGATGTTGCTTTTAAGCAGGAGTTGAAAACAGCGTGAAATCCGTTATCGATGACGTCAACTGGTAGGTAATCGCCCCACTAGCCTAGTTCGTTTCCCGCCTACTGGGCCGCCTCAGCCGCGTAGAAGGCGACCAGCAGTTTCAACAGACGCGGGTCCACTTGCTCCAGGCTAGTGTTGAGGGGCCGGGCGGTCGTGTAGGCGACCCCCAGCCCGCGCGCCGGGTCGGCAAAGCCCATCGTGCCGCCCAGCCCCGGGTGGCCAAAGGCGGCGGGGTTGGCCCCCATGTTGCCTACGTTCAGGCGAAAGCCCGCCGCATAGCGCCCGATGCCCCCACTACCCTGGTCGATGCCAGCAATTCGCTCGCGGGTGGCTTGCTGCAACACCGCCGGGCTCACCAGCGGCTCGGCGCCCGAAACCATTGCGGCGTAGAGCTTGGCCAGCCCCCGAGCGTTGCCACTGGCCCCAGCGTGGGGCAGGCCCTCGGCCCGGAAACGCCGCTGATTGGCCCAGTCCAAGTCGCTTTTCGGGTTGCTCATGGCCTGTTCCAACATCGCCGGCATCGGCGAATCAAACGTAACGGTACTGGGCGCGGGGGACTGCTCCATGCCCACGTGGCGGGCATCTTCCTGCTCCGGTAAGCCCAGGAACATATCGCCTTCCGCTCGGGCGGCCAGCTCCTGCGCATAAAACTGGCGCAACGGGCGCCCGTCCGTGCGGCGCAGGAGCTCATCAGTCAGGGCAGCAAAGCTCACCGGGTGGTACGACCAGACGCCGGGCCGGAAGTAGGGCTCCTGCCCGGCCAGCGCGGCCGCCACGCCGTCGTGGGCGTAGTAGTCTGCTAGCGTGGCGGGAATGCGCGTGGTGGGCAGGCCGCCCTGGTGCGAGAGCAGCTCGCCGACCGTAATCCCTCCCTTGCCGTGACTAGCAAACTCAGGCCAGTAGGTGGCCACCGGCTCCTCGTAGCTGATTGTACCCCGCTCGACCAGCAGGGCGAAGCACATGGCCACGATGCCCTTGGTGGCCGAAAAGATGGTATAGAGGCTGTCCGGTGCAATGGGGCGGGCGGGGTCCCGGGCCATGCGGCCGCCCCATAGGTCGACGAGGGCCTCGCCCCGGCGGTACACGGCGAAATGCGCGCCAAGCTCCTGGCCCGAGGCTAGGTTTTCGGCAAAGACGGTGCGGACAGCTTCGTAGCCGGGGCGCGTTACGCCTTCGACTAGCGCTGGTTCTATTGGGCGTGACATGGGTGCTTTTGTTGATTGAAGAGGTGGGGGGAGTAGGCTAGCGAGCGCATGGCCGCACGGCCAGTTACGTGGCTCAACAGGGAGGCTTTAGCGAAGCTGGCGAAAGAACTCCCGCAGGTCCGTCGCGTAGTAAGTAGGCTCCTCCATCGCCGTGAAGTGGCCGCCGTGCGGCAGCTCTTTCCAGTGCAAAATGTTGGTCAGCTTGCGGTCGGCCCAGGGCCGGGGTGGCGACAAATTATCGGCGGGGTAGAGAGAAACGCCCGCCGGCACCTTGATTTTGCCGATGGGCGGCAGACTGTGCGCGTTTTCGTAGTACATCTGCAACGACGAGCCGATGCTGCCGGTGGTGTAGTAAATCATCAGGTTGGTTAGCAGGTCGTCGCGCGTCAGCGCACTTTCGTGGCCGGGGGTCGAATCGCTCCACGACACAAACTTTTCGCTGAGCCAGGCTGCCAGGCCCAGCGGCGAATCCGTCAGCCCGTAGGCTAGGGTCTGGGGCTTGTAGGACTGCAGTGACATGTAGCCGCCTTCCTTCTTAGTCCAGTCCTCGGCCGTTTTGCGAAACTGCTTTTCTTCGGCAGTTAGCTCCTGCTCGTCCATCGCCATCAGCTCGTCGAGGTTGCCTAGGTCGTTGAGGTAGATGCCTAGCAGCCGCTCCGGGTAGTTGAAAGCCAGGTGCATGGTGACTTGCGAGCCGACGTCGCCCCCGGCGGCGGCAAACTTTTCGTAGCCCAGCTGCTCGTGCATCAGCTTGGCCCACAGGTCGGCCACGCGGGCGGCGTTCAGGCCCCCTTCCGGGGGCAGGGGCGAGTAGCCGAAGCCCGGGATGGAGGGAATAATGACGTCGAACGCGTCGGTGGCTGCCCCGCCGTGGCTAGCGGGGTCGGTGAGCAGCGGGATAACTTTCCAGTACCGCAGAAAGCTGTCGGGCCAGCCGTGCGTCAAAAGCAGCGGCATTGGGTTCGGGCCCTTGCCCTTAATGTGAAGGAAGTGCGCGGGGAGGCCGTCGATTTCGCAGGTGTAGTGGGGGTATTTATTCAACTCCGCTTCCTGCGCCCGCCAGTCGTATTCACTACGCCAGTAAGCTACTAGGTCTTGCAGGCAGTCTTTATCCGTGCCCCTTTCCCAAGGTTTGCCGGGCGTCGGAGCGGGCCACTGGGCCATCGCCAGCCGGCTGCGCAGGTCGTATAATACCTCTTCCGCCACCTGAATGCGAAAGGGCTTGAGGGAGGACGAAGACATGCGCGTTGCGGGTGGTGAGCAGAGCGTCTCAGGGGACGCCTGCTCGCTGTTTCTAACTACTATATTTTCTGCCTGACGAGGCGCTTAGACCGGACCCGCCTGGCTCTCAGGCAGGTCCAGTCCCACACTGGAGCAAGCGGCGGCTAGTTGGCCGCGCCCATACTCAGCGAGCGGTTCAGGGCCAGGATGTCTTCGCGCCCGGGCGTGGTATCGCGCTGCATGAGCTGGGCCATAATTTGGTCGCGCACCTGCGGGGCCTTGCCCGGCACGGCGGCGGCCAGCGCCTGGGTTAGCTCGGGGGCGGTGAGGTCGGTGCAGTAGGCGGGGGTGCCGGGCTGCTGCCGCCACGAGTCGGCCAGGCTGCCCGCGTCTACCACGTCGAAGCCCGTATCGTTGATAAGCTCGGTTACGCGCTGCTTGGCCGGCGCGTCGTCGCCAGCCACGGAAATGGCGATGCGGCCGGGCGTGCCCGGCGCAGTGCCGCCCGCCACCAGGGTTTGGGACAAGATGTTGTTGAACGCTTTGACAATGGGGCGGCCCAGCTGCTCGGCTACCCACTCGCTTTCCACTTGCCCTTGGTCAAGCGCCTCGATTTTCTCGTCCCGCAGCGGATAGTAGTTACTGGTATCGGCCACCACTACCTCCGCCGGCACGTCCCGCAACAGGTCGGCCGGCAGCTTCGGAATGACGTGGAGCGGCACGCTGGTGAAGAGGACGTCCACGTCCTGTACCACTTCCTGCAGCGTAGCGGGGCTGGCGCCCAACTCCCGGGCTTTCTCGGCCAGTTCTTCCGGCGGGCGGGTATTGGTGACTTTCACTTGGTGGCCAGCGGCCACAAACTTTTTAGCTAGGGTAGCGCCGATAAAGCCGGTGCCGATGATGCCAATTTTCATGAGATGGTATTGAAAGGAGTTAGGAGGAAAAACTTGTCTTGTTTCAGCCGCGCGGGTTAGTGGCGGGGCGGCAGGTTAGTGACTTCGCGGAAAATATCTACTGCGTGGTCCACGAAACCGGCTGGGTACTTGCCCGAGAGCAGGATGTCGAAATATTCCGGACCTTTCGCCTGCATTTTGCTGAAGGACAGCTCCTGATTGGGTACCAACTCTTCGCGCCGGGCAGCTTGCCGAGCCGCGACCAGCTCGGGCAGGGTTAGGTCGGTGCAGTAGGCGGGGCTGCCAGGCTGCTGCCGCCACGAGTCGGCCAGCGGGCCGGCATCCAGGGCATCGAAGCCCACGTCGTTTACCAGCCCCAGCCCCACCTGCTTGGCGCGCTCGTCGTCGCTGGCCACCGCCAGCGCAATGCGGCCAGGGCTGCCGGTGGGCTTGCCTTCCACGGTCAGGCTGTAGGCGTTGATGTTGCTAAAGGCCTTCACTACGGGGTGGCCCAGCTGCTCCTGTACCCACACGCTGTTGATAGTGCCCTGCTCGATGGCTTCGATGCGGTCATCGCGGTGGGGCCAGTAATTGGTCGTTTCCACCAGTACCACGTCCTCGCTGAGCTTCCCTCGTAGGGTCTGCGCCAGGTCCGGAATCGCCTTCAGCGGGATGGACACTACCACTACCGCCACGTTCTGCGTCACGTCGTCCAGGGCTACGGCGTGGGCACCGGCTTGCTGCGCCAGGTCCTGAATAGCCGCCGGACCTTTCATATCGGCCAGCGTGACGTGGTGCCCGGCGGCACTGAATTTTTTAGCGAGCGTCTTGCCGATGAGGCCGGCGCCGATAATTCCAATGTTCATAGTAAGCTGTTTAAAAGGCGAGGTATTGTACTAGGTGGTCGGGCGTGCCGGCAAGCCGAAGTGCGCCCGGTTGATATCCACGCCGTGGTCGATAAACCCCGCGGGGTACTGGCCGCTAAGCAGGATGTCCATATACTCTTGACCTAAGTTGCCCATCTCCCGCAGGACGGCGTCGCGGTGGGCCGGGGCGTCCGCACGCCCGGCCAGTGCCCGGGCGGCCTGGGCTGCGGCCAGCGGCAAGTCGGTGCAGTAGGCAGGGGTGCCGGGGTGCTGCCGCCACGAGTCAGCCAGCGGGCCGGCATCGTAGCCGTCGAAGCCGGTCTGGTTGACCAGTTCGATAACCACTTGCTTGGCCGCGTCCTCGTCGCCCGACACACTCAGGGCAATGCGGCCGGGCGTACCAGCCGGGTTGCCTTCGGCAAAAAGGCTGTAGGCCCCGATGTTATTGAACGCCTTAATGGCCGGGTGACCAATGGTTTTCTCGACCCAGGCACTGTGTACCATTCCCTGCTCCAGGTCGGCAATCGCGCCATCCCGCTGGGGGTAGTAGTTCATGGTTTCCACCACGATAACGTCCGGCGGCACGGCGCGCATAACCTCCTGAATAGCGCGCAGCTTACCCAGCGGGATGGTCAGCACGATAACGTCCGCGCCCTGCACAGCCGCCTCGACCGTGGTGGCCGTGGCCCCAATTTCGCGGGCGAAGTCTTGCAGCGACTCCGGGCCGCGCGAGTTAGCGATGCGTACCTGGTGGCCGTGCGCTTGTAGTTTGCGGGCGAGGGTCTTGCCGATGGTGCCGACCCCGATGATTCCGATGTTCATAGATGTTGAAGAGTTAAGACGAGTGAAAAGGCTAGGGAGGGGTTAGCGGGCCGCCACCGTGGCGGGCTGGGTTTCGGGCAAGCCCAGTTGGTAGGGCAGGCCCAGGTGCTCGCGTAGGGTGGTGCCGGTATACTCGGTGCGCAGCAGCCCGCGCCGTTGTAGAATGGGTACGACCTGCTCCACAAAGTCAGTCAGCGACTCCAGGCCCGAATCGGGCACCACGCTGAAACCCTTGCCCACCCCGGCCTCGAACCAGAGCTGAAACTTATCGGCAATCTGCTCGGGCGTGCCCAGGAAGATGGGGTGGTAGTTGATGGGGCCGTGTGCTAATACCTCGCGGATAGTGAATCCCTTCAGCGCCAGTTCGTAGGCGTACTGCGCGCGTTGGTCCTGGCGACTGGGGCGGGCGCGCTGCAGCAGCGCCGCCGGAATAGGCGCGTCCTGGTTCAACTCCATAACTGGGATGCTTAGCATATGGCCTAGGTATTGTCGGCGGGAGGTCGGGTCGCCCAGCTCATCGAGGGCAGCGCGGCGTTTCAGCGCCTCCTGCTCCGAGGAGGCAATGGACACCCCGATGCCGTTGAAGATGGTAAACTCGTCGGGGTTGCGACCCGCCTGCCGGATGCCCCCCGCCAGCTGTTGCCAGAAAGACTGCGCATAGGCCAGCGTGGGCGGGTTACTGTACATGGCGTTGGCCCAGGTCGTGGCGAACTCGAAGCCGTATTGGCCCCCACCCGCCGTGAATACCGGCGGCTGGCCCTGGGGCGAGGGCGGTAGGTTCAGAGGCCCGCGGGTAGTCACGTACTGGCCTTTAAAATGGATGGGCTGAATCAGGTCGGTGTCGGCAAACACGCCCGAGGCCACATCCAGCTTCAGGGCCCCTGCCGGCCAGCTGCCCCAGAGGCGCAGCACGGCTTCCCACACTTCCAGCGAGCGGGCGTGCTTGTGGGCGTGGCCGAGGACGCCCGGGAAGTAGTTGAGCTGCGCTTCCTGCGAATTGGTGGTCACCACGTTCCAGCCCATACGGCCCTGGCTTACCAGGTCCAGCGAGCGCAGCATGCGGGCAATGGTGTACGGCTCGTTGAGCGACGTCGAGAGCGTCGGGATTAAGCCTACTCGCTCCGTAGCCTTGGCCATTAGGGCCATCAGTACCACTGGGTCGAGGCCGTGGTGGGGCGGCTGGTTGCTGATGTCCATCGTAATGGCGGGACTATCGGCAATGAAGAGCCCATCGAGCTTCGCCTGCTCCGTGAGCTGGGCCGCTTTGATGTACACATCCTCGTCGAGCCAGGCAGCTTTGTTTTGCGTGGGCCAGCGCCAGCTACCAGGCTCAATGCCTTGACCGCTGGGCAACTGGGTCACGATGTGCATCTGTTTCGGCCGGTGAGATACTGCCATGAGCAGGGGGGGGGTAGTTGGGGAGAGTTGCTAGTTGGTAAGCCCCCGGCAGCAAGCAGCCAAAGCAAGCGTTATCAACGCATAAGCAAGCGCCAATGTTTCGGCGTAAAAACAAGCCCGTTGCCAGTGCCAACGGGCCGGGGAGCTACTCCTCATCGGGCAGCAGTAACTGGTTTGAGCAGGTGCAGAAAGTCTTCTAACTCCTTCAGCTTTTCGGCATTGATGGACATATACATGGTGCGGCCTTCCTTGTGCGACTCGATTAAGCCCGCCTCGGACAGGGACTTGAGGTGCTGCGACATGGAGGGTTGGCTGATGGGCACATATTGGAACAAGTCGGCACACACCGTGATGTCCCCTTTGGCAATTTCCTGCAACAGACGAAGCCGGGTAGGGTCACCGAGAGACTTAGCTAGCTTGACGAGGGACTTGGTATCCATAGGGGACAAAGGTACGCGGCATTTTTAATGCATGCGCATGCGCTGATATGTTTAACGCCGTGACCAGTGAAAAAGTTGCGGGCCAGTGAAGTAGTGAGAGTGTTTGCAGCCTCCTCTTACCAAGCCTGACTACTGGTAAGCTTCGCTTAAAAATTGACCCATAAAATCCGGAGTATGGCAACTCCGGGTCCCGCAAGGGGCAGTGGCTGTTGCAGAAGTAAGTGGGTGGCCCGCGGTATCTTAGGGTTATGCAGGGCCACAAGCAATTCACCGACCGCGTCGTGCTGCGCTTTCGCTTGTCGGAGCGCGTGCCGAAGCAGAATCTCTACCGCCGGCTAGCCGAGCTGTTGGACTGGGACTTTCTCTATCAGCAGACCCAGGCGCTCTACAGCCACACGGGCCAGCCCTCGCTCGACCCCGTGGTCTTCTTCAAGCTGATGCTGGTCAGCCGGCTGGAAAATCTGGTTAGCGACCGGCGCCTGGTCGAGCACTGTAGTTTGCGGCTCGATATCCTGTACTTTTTGGGCTACGAAGTCGACGAGGACTTACCCGGGCACTCGACTATCAGCCGCACCCGCCAGCTCTTTCCAGCAGCCGTCTTCGCGCACTTGTTCGAGCACGTCTTTGCCCAGTGCGTGGCCGCCGGCCTGGTCACGGGCCACACTCAGGCGGTGGACTCGGCCTTCGTCAAGGCCAACGCCTCGCTCGAGAGCCTGTGCGAAAAGCAGCCCGCCGACGTGCCGGCATCGGTCCTGCAGGTGGCCAGCGAAGCAGCGGCAGAAACGCCGCCTGCCCCGCCAGCGGCCCTGCGCGCCAGCCCCGCGCACCACTTACGGCGCGTGGCCGCGGCCCACGCCCGCTACCTGCGAAATGACAGTGGCCCGCTAGGACGCGACCGGCCGCAGGCGCGGCTGCTGAGCAATAAAACCCATTACAGTCCCGCTGACCCCGACGCGCGCATCTCGGTCAAGCCCGGCAAGGCCCGCGCCCTTAACTAC
>Ga0265798_10000608_pt1 | contig 58542 bp, 53 predicted proteins | sample P3T30metagenome_FD_192430 | JGI IMG/M metagenome (GOLD analysis project Ga0265798, IMG submission 192430) | Plant litter microbial communities from East Loma Ridge, Irvine, California - P3 T30 | ecosystem: Environmental > Terrestrial > Plant litter > Unclassified | place: USA: California... | reverse complement strand
AACAACAAAGCTTAACTATTCTTAACTTCTCAATGGTAATAAACGGTAAAAATGCCGATCGCTAAAAACAATAACCTCTTTCTCCTCCTCACCATACTAACGGTTTTTCTGTTCGTATGGGACTTGGCCTACGGACCGGTGTCGATTCCTATAGAGGACGTTTTCGCGCGCATTACCGGAGGAAACGCATCCAAAGAAACCTGGGATTATATCATAGTGAATTACCGTCTGCCCAAAGCGATAACCGCTGTTCTGGCCGGAATCGGATTGTCCGTAAGCGGTTTGCTTATGCAGACGCTGTTCCGGAACCCGTTGGCCGGGCCTTACGTTCTGGGATTGAGTTCCGGCTCGAGTCTCGGCGTCGCCTTCGTTGTAATGGGCGCCGGCCTGATTCCGGGAATCCTGAGTTCGTGGATGCTGTCGTCCTACGGCATTATCCTGGCATCGTGCGCCGGAAGTTTCCTCGTGCTTCTTGCCGTGCTCGCGGTTTCCCGACGATTGCGCGACACGATGGCGATCCTCATCGTAGGATTGATGTTTGGCAGCTTTACAAGCGCGATCGTGAGCATCCTCACCTATTTTTCCACCGCGGAACAACTACAGAAATTCACGTTCTGGGCCATGGGAAACCTCGGCAATTTGTCGTGGGTTTCGATTTTGATCCTCGGGATTTGCGTACTTACCGGATTAGCGTTGGCGATATTCTGCATCAAGCCGCTGGATGCGCTTTTGCTTGGTGAAAATTACGCGAAAAGCCTGGGAATGAATTACAAGCGCGCCCAGTTCCTTATTATAATGGCCACGAGTTTACTGGCCGGAAGCATCACGGCGTTCGCAGGGCCTATCGCGTTCGTAGGGCTGGCCGTTCCGCACATGGCCAAATTATTGTTCCGGACGAGCCATCACCGGACCCTGTTTTTCGGGACGTTGCTTTTCGGGGCGATCATCATGCTCGTTTGCGACATCCTGTGCCAGTTTCCGGGAACCGATATCACGCTGCCGGTCAATGCGATAACTTCCATAATCGGAGCGCCGGTCGTGATCTGGCTGCTCCTGAAAAAACGAAACGCGTTCGACTGATGGAAATCCCAATCCTGCATACAGACAATCTCAGCATCGGCTACCACACTAAAAATCAGGAAACAGTCGTGGCTCACGATGTGTCGGTCTCGCTTCAAAAAGGGAAACTGGTTTCATTGATCGGGGCGAACGGTATCGGGAAATCGACGCTGCTGCGGACGCTGACGGGAATCCAGAAACCGCTTTCGGGAACCGTTTTGCTAGAGAACAAGTTGATATCCGATTATTCCCACCTGGAACTATCCCGAAAACTGGCGTTAGTTTTAACCGAAAAGCTTCCGCCGAGCAACCTCACGGTCTTTGAACTTGTCGCGCTCGGACGCCAACCGTATACGAATTGGGTCGGAAAAATGACGCCCGGTGATATTGCCAAAGTCAACGAAGCCCTTCATCTGACCTCGACATTTCATTTATCTGCCAAAAGGCATTTCCAGATTTCCGACGGACAGCTTCAGAACGTCCTCGTCGCACGCACCCTGGCCCAGGATACGCCGCTGATCGTGCTCGACGAACCTACGACCCATCTCGACATTCAGCATAAAGCCGCACTTTTCAGGTTGCTTAAAACGCTGAGTTCGGAGACCGGGAAATGCATCCTGTTTTCGACGCACGATGTAGAAATGGCGATCCAGCTCAGCGACGAAATCATCGTCATGAACAACGGCAAAGCCATACAGGATGTGCCTGAAAACCTTATCGGAAACGGGACATTCGACACTTTGTTCCCCGACGAAAGCATTGTTTTCGACAAGCAGAAACTACGGTTTGTTTTCCGCGGATTTTGAGGTATATTTGAGTCAGACACGACTCACACATGAAAAAATATATTGCCTTATTGCTGATTTTTTGCGCTTCACCGGCGTTTGCACAGATAAATCTCGAACTGACACCCCAGGGTTTTCCTTCGTTTACAATCGCCCGTCCGAAAGTGCCGGACGACAAACTTATAGAATCGGTGCGCAATTGGGTGGCGACCTATAACGAGAAAAACCAGTACGGTTATGACGTTACCGAGGTGTCCGAAGCCGGCATGACGATCGATGCCTACAAAAGGAATGCGTTTTACTACAACAACCGCGGGGAGATTTACCAGCATCGGATCCGGTACACGATGCGGCTCGAATTTTCTTCGGACAACATCAAAACCTCGTTTGCCGTAAAGGAAATTTACGCTCATAAAAACCTGCTCGAGCTTGAGGTCGTCGACTTTTTCCTGCCGGATGGGCGTCTGAAGGACGATTATCGCGACGCGAAACCTTCGCTCGAAAAAACGGCGAATTTGATCCTGAACAATTTTGTAGATTTCATGTCAAGGGTAAGAGAGTAAATCGGTGACTTCGATGACATCGCCCGGTTGCATTTTTCCCAATACGACATTTCCGATCCTGACGCGAACCAGCCGCAACGTGGGAAATCCGACGGCGGCGGTCATTTTGCGGACCTGGCGGAATTTGCCTTCCGTGACGGTAATAGACACCCAACTCGTAGGGCCATGACGCTCGTCCCGAACTTTCCTGAAGGGCAGATCCGGGTTTTCTATCAGCCGTGCCTGGCATTTGCGCGTGAGGTATTTGGATCCGTTAAGGCCGATCTCGACGCCGTTTTGCAACCGTTCGGCAGCTTCCGGAGTAATAATGCCGTCGACCTGAGCGAAATATTCTTTTTCCATGTGCTTGCCGCGGACGATTTCGCTCATCATTCCGTCGGTCGTCAGGAACAATAAACCTTCGGAATCTTCATCGAGACGCCCTATTGCCATCGTCTTTTCCGGAAAATCATGCAATTCCCCGAGTTTCTTCTTGTTGCGCTTTTTCTCGTAAATAAACTGGCTCAGATATCCGTAAGGCTTGTAAATGATGAAATGTTGATGTTGCATGGCGCAAAGATAAAGCAATGTTAAACCACACGCAATCGATCGGGAAAAGCCGTAAATTCCTGTAAAACATAAAACCATGGATAGTACACATAACAAGGATCTCGGCGACAAAACGATGAACAACCAACAGAAAAAAGGCGATCTGAACGAAGGCTTCAGCGGGGAAAACGTTCCTGAAGATTACAATCCGGCCAAGCACGTCAAGGAAACCGAAACGGATCAGTCAGGCAACGAAAAAACCGTCGACCGCGCGCGCAATGCCGATCGGACTACAGACGATGAAGGGAAATGGAAAGAATCGGGCGCGCACAAAAAAAGTGATTTGTCTGAGGAAAAAATCGATGGGAAAGAGGATTTCAATTACCGTTCGCCTGGTAACAAGTAATCCTTTTAACTATTAAGAACATTATTTAAACCATTGTGAACGTTGTTGGAACCGTTAAGATCATTATTTAAACCGTTAAGATCATTAAGTGCATTAAGGACATTAAAAGTTTAGCTTTTAATAATTCGCAAATTGCTATGCGATTGGATTATCAGTATAGCAGCATTAAATTATGCTGTCATTTGCTGATTTTCGATTCTCTTTACGGGAAAAAATAAAGGTCTTAACGATCCTTCAAAATGTATTTTCTAAATGTTCTTAATGCCCTTAATGTTCTTAATGTTCTTAATGTCCTAATGATCCTTCAAAATGTATTTTTTGAATGTTCTCAATGTTCTTAATGTCCTTAATGGTTAACGGTAAAAAATCACCTATCGGTTTTAACAAACTGAATATTCGCCCCGATTTTAACCTCCTCACCCAACACCAATCCGCCGCCTTCGGTAATGCCATCATACACGATATTGAAATCGCGCCGCTTAATCGTACCGTTGACTTCAAATCCGGCGCGGTAACGACCGAAACCGTCCTTGAGTTCTCCTCCAAAGAGCACTTGCAGCGATATATTCCTGGTGATCCCTTTTAAGGTCAGGTCGGCCTGAAGCACGTATTCGTCACCGGATTTGTGCGTGAGCGACGTCGATTTAAGCGTGATTTCCGGAAATTGGTCGGCGTTGAAAAACTCCGGAGATTTGAGATGCTCGTCCCTGTCGGTTTCATTCGTGTCGAGGCTGTAAGTGTCTATGGTAATATCGATTACGGCGTCTTCAAAATTTTCCTTGTCGGATGTTTGCAGTGTTCCCTTGAAGATGCGGAAAGCTCCCGTCACAGTCGAGATAACCAGGTGCCGGATCTTAAAATGTATCTCGGAATGTGCGGGATCGATCTCCCAAAAAGTAGTTTTCATACGAAATTGTTTACGCCTAAAGTTAGCCTCATTTGCTTTGGCGTGCAAATGCTTTTGCAAATTTTGGCTGTATTGTCCCGATCGGCCCTTCGCTTAGCCGGAATGCCATGCTTCGGCAGAAAATCGTCGTCTTATATTTGCCCGGAATCCGTCCAAATAATTCTATTCATGAAGCCGCAATCCGATTTTGATTTACATTTGTCGCTCGATGCTTCAGACCATGATTGTATCGGCCCACCTCTTTTTTTAAAAAAAGACCGCTTTTCAGGCTATTTTTATCGGCACGCAAACCTGCGCATGCCTTCCGTTCCTCAATTTCACAATCAACATAGATGTCACAGAAGACTTTTTCCGGCAATTTCACAACCTTCGTCTCTTTAACCAAACGCTCGCTCAAAGGCGACTATACCGATCTTACCACCGGAAGCATCCGCGTCTCGGTAATCCTTCTCGCTATCCCGATGATGCTTGAAATGATGATGGAATCGGTTTTCGCACTCGTCGACCTTTATTTTGTCGGACATCTCGAACACAGCAGTTTTGCGATCCAGGCCGTCGGTCTGACCGAATCCGTCCTGACGATAATCTATTCGCTTGCCATCGGGATTAGCATGGCCGCAACGGCGGTCGTGGCCAGGCGCGTAGGTGAAAAAAACCATGAAGCCGCGGCAAAGGCCGGTATGCAGGCGGTGATTATCGCATTTGGGATCAACCTTTTAATCAGCATTTTCGGGATTGTTTTCGCCACTGAAATCCTGACGTTTATGGGCGCTTCCCCGGAGGCGGCGCTTTATGGGACGACATTCGTCCGCATCATGATGGGTTCGAGCCTCATCATCATTTGCCTTTTTCTTTTCAACGGGATTTTCAGGGGTGCCGGAAACGCCGCGATCGCCATGAAAAGTTTATGGGTCGCCAATATCGCCAACATTATTTTGTGTCCGATATTTATCAACGGCTTTGGCCCTGTTCCCGCATTCGGCCTTAACGGAGCAGCGATCGCAACCACCATCGGACGCAGCCTCGGCGTTCTTTACCAGCTTTACCATTTGTTCAACGGCAAAAACGTGATCGTCGTCCATCTGTCCTATTTTAAGCCGCAATGGGATCAGATCAGGCATCTTGCCAAAATCTCGGCTCCTGCCGTGGGACAATTCGTGATCGCATCATGCAGTTGGATCTTCCTTGCACAATTGGTGGCGACAACCGGAGGCGACGTGGGGTCTGCGGGCTACCAGACTTCGCTGAGGCTGATGATGTTTTTTTTGCTTCCGGCCTGGGGACTCAGCGGCGCTGCAGCGACTTTGGTCGGACAAAATTTAGGTGCGAAACAGGTGGAACGGGCGGAAAGAGCCGTTTTGGTTACGGCCAGGTTCAACGCGATTTACATGGGCGCCGTGATGATCCTATCGCTTTTGGGAGCCGAATGGCTTGCCGGAATTTTCAGCAACGACCCGGCGGTGCGCGAAATCGGGACACAAGCCGTCCGGATCATGGCGTGCGGGTACATTTTCTACGGCATCGGAATGGTGATGATCAACGCATTCAACGGATCGGGAGACACGAAAACGCCAACCTGGATCAACCTCTTCGGATTCTGGGCCTTCCAGATCCCGCTCGCCTATGTCCTGGCCAAAACATTCGACATGGGCCCGACGGGCGTATTCATCGCCATTCCCGTTGCGGAAACCGCTATTACGATTGCCGGCGTGATTTTGTTCAAGCGCGGTCGGTGGAAAACGATTCAGGTGTAAATTGCGATCCTAAACCTTATCGAATTGAGAACCGCACCTTTAACTTTGCTGCTGAAAAGAATCTTTTCAAACAACATGGCCGCACTTGGCTTTTGCTTTACGGTATTTGCGCTGCTGTCAATCCCGCTGACGCTGTTCATTTCTGCTATGGTAATGAGCGACATTGAAAATTACGATGCCGATGCGATTCTGCGGAACGGAAATCCGGTAACGGCGCGCATCATCTCGATGGAACCGATGACCAATGTTTCCGTAAACGGGGAACATCCGACAATTTTCAGGTATACGTACGAAGCCCGAGGCAAAACGATTACCGATGCCTTCCAGACCTTCGACGACAATCGTATGGATTATAAAGTGGGCGATACCGTTCCCGCCAGATACTACAATGGCCAATCGATACTGACGGGAATGGAGCGTTTCGTTTTCCCGTTTTATCTCTTCGGGCTGATGCCGCTGCCGTTCCTGATCATCGGATTGGTGTTCATGTGGCTGTTTTTCCGACCTGTGTGGCGGGAATATCAACTGTACAAATCCGGAAAGGTTATCGAAGGAACGGTAGTTTCCCTGGTTCCGAACGGATCCTATCGCGGCAGCAGGCAAACCGTGACCGTCCATTATGTGTATGTGGGACGCGACGGGAACAAGGTCTTCGGGCAATCGACTACATCCGATTTCGGGGTGATGCACGAGAAAAAGCCAGGGGATGCGATCAAGCTTTTCGCTTCCGACGATTATGAAACGAGCGCCATCGTGCCGAGGATCGAAAACCAGAAATACCGTTGGGGCATCCAATGGTAAATGTAAACATGGGCGTCCGTTCTTATTACGGCAACCGGAACTCCGGATTGTAAATGAGCCCGATAATGTTGCCCCACAAATCCTTGACGGAGGCCACGACGATCTCACCACCTACATTTGTAGGTTCTTCATGCGGGATTGCGCCCAATTCAACGAACCGGGCATATTCCGATTCGATGTCGTCGACGCCCCAATAGGTCAGCACGCTCTCGGCTTTTGAGGCGGCGGCGGTTTCTTCCGGTTGAAGGCCGAGCTCGTATCCTGCGATTTCAAATCCTGCATAAAAGGGTTCGTTGAAATACGGATTGGTCTGGAATACTTTTGAATACCATTCGATGGCTGACTTAAGATCGGCTACTTTGTAGATCGTGGTCCTGAGACCGAGAATTTTAGACATAAGACTTGAATTTGGTTTGAAATCAATCGATTGTTGGTTCTTGTGGCGAACTCATCCTTTAGCCCGGATGGAAGCGGCTAGCTTTTGGGTGCCCTGCCTATTTTTTGCCGACGTGTGCGGGCGACCGGAGGAAGCCCGCAAAACGAGCTGCAAAAAAAGGCGGGGCGCCCGAAACTAATAGCGGACAGCCGGAATTGCTCCTAAAATCTTACAAATCAATATTTTAGTTGTGATTGCGTCAATTTTGCAATTCTATCTTAAAATTATGTAAAAATTTTGAGCGGCCGTCAAAGTAATTTAGCAACATGGGAAACGGAAATTCCTGTGCTGAAATTCACTCATCGCTAACCTTAAAATATAAGTCATGAAATCAGTCTCACTCTTCGTATCGGCCTTGGCACTGTTGGCTTCCACTTACTTCTTCACGGTAGATTTCAGATTATCGGCAGAAGGTAACTACCTGATATACATGGGCATGCTTCTCACTTTGATTTTCATATCTATCCTCGGAATCGTTATAAACCTGCCGATCGCCAAGCTCAGAAAGCCGAAAGCACGCACGTTTATGTACAACAGTTATTCACGCGAACGCATCCGCAACAAGAGTTTCGATTCACAATTGGGCATGTTGTAATAAATAGAAATCTCTATATTTTCCAAAGTGGTTCGCAGTTGCGGGCCATTTTTTTTTGTTTTCATGAGATTTTAAAATATAGGATTAAAGATTGTTTCGTGAGTTTTCGTCCGGGGGGTTGTCATTTAACAAAATGTACAGTTTTTCTATATCGATCGCATCTTTAGAATTCCGAACTTACCTTCAGGGAAGGGGCCGGTGCTTATCCCTACAAAATAATCCGATAGGACAGGTGGAGAAAAACTGGAAATTTTGTTAAGGTTTTTAGCAGAATCGTCCGCGGTCTCCAGCGATGATCATCCTATATATCGCAACACATTGAGCCAATTTCAATTGAGAGGAAATCATTTCGTATATGCCAGGAATAAAATTCACCGCTTGCATTTAAGTGCGGAATCACTCAAAATTTCAAACAAAGTCCTCTTCGGCAGAAAACCCTAACATGAGACATATTCCCTATATTTACGTTTTATTCCACCAAACATGAATCCTTACATAATCACCGCCATCGTTTTTTGCGCGGCGCTCGGCATTGGTTTTCTTATCGGAAAGACAATGGCGCTGGCCAACGCACGATCGGAATCATCCTCACTGAACGAAAAACTGCTGTCGGCGAATTCTCAGTTGGAACTGATGCGCGATCAGCAAAAAGCGGAACGGGCCAATGTCGAAAAAGCACTGGATCGGCATCTCTCGGATATTTCGAATTTGCGCACCGAAAAGGACGCCCTGGCCATTCAGTTGACCAAAAAAGAAGCCGATTTTGCGAATTTGTATGAGAGGCACCGCGAACAAAAATCGGAGATTGAGCAGCTCCAGGAAAAATTCACCAAGGAATTCGAGAATCTCGCCAATAAGATACTCGACGAGAAATCGATTAAGTTTACGGAACAGAACAAAGTAAACCTGGCCAATATCTTGTCGCCATTGCAGGAAAAGATCCAACTTTTCGAGAAAAAGGTCGAGGATACGCACAAAGAATCCATCGATTATCACGCCGCGCTTCGCCAGCAAATTCTGGGGCTGCGCGAAATGAACGAGCAGATGAGCAAGGAAACGGTCAACCTGACCAAAGCACTGAAGGGCGATTCCAAAATGCAGGGGAACTGGGGCGAGTTGGTCCTGGAGCGCGTGCTCGAGAAATCCGGCCTGGAAAAAGGGCGGGAATATGAGGTACAGCAAGGCTTTACCACGGAATTCGGGCAACGGGTCTTCCCGGATGTCGTTGTGAATTTGCCCGATGGAAAAAAAATGGTCATCGATTCCAAAGTATCGCTCGTGGCCTACGAAAAATTCTGTAACGAGGAAGACGATATTTTGCGGGCTTCCTGTCTCAAGGAGCATGTCAACTCGATAAAGCGACATGTGGAGCAACTGGGCGAGAAAAATTATCACGATTTGTATCAGATGGAGAGCCCGGATTTCGTACTGCTTTTTATCCCGATGGAACCCGCTTTCGCGATCGCCCTCAATGAAGACACGACGCTTTATAACCGTGCTTTCGAGAAAAATATCGTTATTGTGACGCCGTCGACGTTGCTGGCTACGCTGCGGACGATTGATTCGATGTGGACGAACCAGAAACAACAGGAAAACGCTTACGAAATTGCGCGACAGGCGGGTGCTTTATACGACAAATTCGAAGGTTTCGTAGGTGATCTGGTGAGGATCGGAAAAAAGATTGATGAGAGCAAACTCGAATATTCGGGCGCGATGAACAAGCTTTTCGAGGGAAAAGGAAATCTGATCACAAGCGTGGAAAGACTCAAGAAAATGGGCGCAAAAGCAAAAAAAGCGCTTCCTGAAAACATCCTGAGGCGTGCCGATGCCGAAATGGACAAACTGCTCGAAGAATGATGAAATTCAAAACTGTCGAATCGTCCTTCGTGAATATTTCGGAACTCATGCTGCCGAGCCACTCCAATTTTTCCGGCAAGATCCACGGCGGCTACATCCTGATGCTTATGGACCAGATCGCGTTCGCCTGCGCAAGCAAGTTTTCCGGACATTACTGCGTGACGGCATCGGTCGATACGGTCGATTTCCTGAATCCGATTGAGATAGGCGAACTCGTAACGATGAAGGCATCCGTGAATTATGTAGGTAAAAGCTCGATGGTGATCGGGATCCGGGTCGAGTCCGAAAACATACAGACCGGAGTCTCGAAACATTGCAATTCCTCTTATTTTACGATGGTCGCCAAAGACAGCACCGGTAAAAATGTAACCGTTCAAGGCCTTGAATTATCATGCGATGACGACCTGAGACGGTTTTTCAAAGCGGTCAAGAGGTTGTCCGATAAGAAATCGCATAAGAACCACGATGAGACTTTTGATTTCCGGTCCAGGGCGGCTCTCGGGGAACTGACGAAATATAATGTAAAATTGAAAACCACGGCGTCTGCCGGTATTGGAACATCATGAAAAAATTACTGTTGCTTTTTGTCGTTTTGAGTTGTTTTCAACTATCCGCGCAAGCGACATCTGAAAAACCCGATTACGCCCAAATCGAAAAATCCATTTCCGACGCGGCGTCCGAAATGTATTATCCGAAACTCATGGACCGCTTCCTGAAAGGCGATACGACGATGACCCTGCCGCAAAGACGCCATTTGTATTACGGTTTCCGGTTCCAGAAGTCGTACAATCCGTCAGGAATTCCTAAAGAGGCGCAAACCTTGAGGACGTTGCTTCAAAAGAAACCGATGTCGGACGCCGATGCGCTTGAAGTAATCACGATCGGCAAAAAGATCCTTGCCGGCAATCCTTTCGACATGCGCATGATGAACGTCCTGCTTTATGCGAGCGAACAGGTCAAGGACATGGCGCTGTTCAACAATACGCTCTGTCAGATGAAGATCACGGTCGACGCGCTGTCGAGCTCAGGTGACGGCAAATCGAAGGAAACGGCGTTTTACGTGCTCAACGTGTCGGACGAATACCAGCTTCTGGCCGTACTTGGCTTTCAACCGGTTGGAAAGCAGATGCTCATCGACCACAAATACGATTATCTTGAAATTGCAAAAAATCCGGATGGAATAAAAGGATTGTATTTCGAGATCTCACCCAGCCTGGAATTTCTGGGAAAACAATAGGGCGAATAAAGGCGCGCCTGGCCTTCAATTTGTCCTGACCACGGCTCCTTCGCCATTTTCTTCCGATTTATATTTGTGAAAAATCTTACTTATTATGAAACCTATAAAACCAATCCGGATTGAAACGATCGTTCAGGCACCAATTGACAAAGTCTGGGAATTCTGGACGAAACCCGAGCATATAATGAACTGGAACAACGCTTCCGACGACTGGCACACGCCAAAAGCGGAAAACGATCTTCAGACAGGTGGCAGATTCTCGAGCACCATGGCGGCAAAGGACGGTTCGTTCAGCTTTGATTTCAACGGAACATATACTGACGTCAGGACCAACCGGCTGATCGCGTATGTTTTGGAGGACGGACGAAACGTTTCGGTTGAATTTGCGGACAATGGGGATTCGGTGGCCATTTCGGAAACGTTTGATCCCGAAGACCAGAATCCGGTAGAAATGCAGCAAGGCGGCTGGCAGGCGATTCTCGACAATTTTAAAAGATACGTCGAGCGCAACTGATGGCCGGATCGTTGCTTGGGAATTCAATGTCTGTCGAGGAAAGGAGATTTATGCAAAGTGCTGTCGAGTTTAACAAAAACTACATTTTTTCTGTAAGTGCCGCATTGATATATTTCGGAACTTACCTTCAGGGAAGGGGCCGGTGCTTATCCCTATGAAATATTTTAATGAGAGAGGTGTAGAAAAACCGGAAATTTTGTTAAAGTTAAATTTGCATCAACGACACGATTTCGTTCAAACGAAGCCCTGAGATCCAGGGCTTTTTTCTTGCCGAAAAACCCGCGGTAAGGAAATAATAAGCCAAAACTCCGGAATAATCAAATCGGTCCGGTTGTGAACACGCTTCTTCTATCTTTGTTTGAAGATAATTTAACCGAAGCGCCGTGAAAAGCAAGCTATACCATTTAACTATCGTTTTTGCGTTGAGCGCATCCGGCTTCGTAACGGCCCAAAACCATCCGGCGGACAGCCTGAAGCGAATCGTGAGAAATGCACAGGAAGACACGGTTCGCGTCAATGCCTACAATCATCTGTCGAACCTATACCGCGAAAACAACCCCGATTCCACCTTGTACTTCGGGAAAAAAGCCCAATCACTGGCGCAAAAATCCGATTATGGATTCGGACTCGCCTCCTCTTACCAAAACCAGGGAAACGCGTTCATCGTTACCGGAGATTACAAAAAGGCGCTTTCGCTGTTCGTTCGTTCACAACAGCTTTTTGAAGAATTGCTTTCGGACGATAAAAAAAACACTGTCGTAAAAAATGCTTTGGGACGCGCTTATGCAAGCTCGGCGGTGGTTTTTTCAGAAGAAAGCGACTATGCGCACTCGCTCGCCGATTACCAGAAAGCCCTGACGTTGTTCACCGAAACTTCGAACAAACCGATGATGTCGCGCGCGTACAACAATATCGCCGTGGTTTACAAATCGCAGGGCAACCTGGAAAAGTCACTGGATTTTTTGCAGAAAGCGTTCGTTTTGCAACAGGAAACGGGCGAACAATCGGCAGGTGTAACGTTGCTGAACATCGGGGCGATACACTTCGAACAAGGAAATTCAGACAAAGCCAAAGATTTTTACGACAAGGCATATTCGATATTACAGGAATCTGGCAATCAACGCGGTTTTGCCCTGCTTTACAACCAGCTTGGCGATTACCACCGGAAACTGGGAAATGTCGCTAAAGCGGATTCAGAATACCAGACCTCCATAAAATTATACGAGTCGATGGGCAACAAATTCGGAGCCGCCCTCGCCTATCACAACCTCGGATTGCTGTACCGCGAACACCAACAGTTCGATAAAGCGCTTGGGTTCGCTCAACGATCGCTTGAATATGCGACGTCTATCGGAGCGCTGAACCAACAGTATCATACCGAGCAATTGCTCAGCGGATTGTTTGAAGATTCGCGGCAGCCGGAAAAAGCACTTGAATACTACAAGAAATACGTGGCCTCGCGCGACAAGATCATCAATGAGGAAAACACCAGGAAGTTCGCACTGGCCGAGATGAATTTCGAATATCAGAAGAAAGAAGCGCTGCTCAGGGAAAAAAACAAGCGGCAGACGCAACTTATTATTTTGTCGGCGTTGGCGCTGCTGTTGCTCATAGGGCTCATCGTCGTGATTTACAACCGACGCCAGGTAAAGCGACGCCTGACGCTCCAAAAGGAAGTGGCGGAATACGAGCAAAAAGCGCTGCATTTGCAGATGAACCCGCACTTCGTGTTCAATTGCCTGGGCTCGATCTCAAGTTTTATCGTGCAGAACGGAACCGATTCGGCATTGCGCTATTTGTCGAAATTCTCGAAACTTATGCGCTTGACGTTAGAGTACTCGAAAGGTTCGCTGATCCCGATCGACAAAGAGATCGAAAGCTTGCAGAATTACCTCGAACTCGAGCAGTTGCGCTTTCACGACAAATTCAATTTCGAAATCCGCTCCAGCGAAAACGTAGAGTTCAACATGGGGCTTCCGCCGTTGCTCGTGCAGCCTTTCGTAGAAAACGCCATTTTGCACGGCATGGTGCCCAAGGAAGGCCACGGCCATATTGTCGTGGATTTCGATGTGAAAAACGGGCAACTGCTTTGTACGATCCAGGACGACGGCATCGGGATCGCCAGTTCACAGGCACTGAAGGAGAATTCGATGACGGCACACAAATCTATGGCATTGGAAATCACGAAGAAACGGTTGGAGATCATGGAATCGAAAACGTCGAAATCGGCTCAGATAGATATCGCGGAAACAAACGAAAACGGAATGACGGGAACCAGGGTGACGCTGAGGCTGCCGGTTCAGTATATTTCCTGAAGATTGAAGAATTGAACGTTAAAAGATTAAAAATTATTAGAAATGGCGATTTGAGGAGTGCGGTTGCGTGAGGGATTGAAGCAAATGTCTGAGCTCTTTTGCGTAGCCTGCGAAGCAAAAAGCGAGTGCGGAAAGCCCGACGGCGGCCCGCGGACTCCAATCTGGAAAATAACCTGATGCCGCCGTCACGCCAACTTTAAACTTTAAACTTTTTGACCTTAAACTAACACCGAACAAACAAAACCATGATAAAAGCAATACTAATCGACGACGATCATCATCTCAGGACCGGACTCAAGGCACTCCTGGAGCGTTACACGGACGATATCGCCATAATTGGGGAAGCGGAAAGCGTCAAAACCGGGATCGAGGCCGTCGAAAGGCTGAAGCCGCAGGTGATTTTCCTTGACATCCATCTGAGCGACGGCACCGGTTTCGATATGCTCGAGAAGCTGTCGGCCCAGGGAAAGATCAAGGCGCACATCGTCTTTATCACGGCCCACGAGCAATATGCGGTCAAGGCGTTTAAGTTTTCAGCTTTGGATTTTATACTGAAACCGGTCGATTTTGAGGAATTGCAGAACACCATCGCCAAGATCAAGGGTGTCGTCAACCAGAACAGTTCGTTCGAGCACATCGATCTTTTACTGGAAAACATCCGAAAAAAGGTGGACAATTTCAAGCGGATCGCGCTCTCGACAAGCGACGGAATCCATTTGTTCGACGTGGCCGATATCATCCGGTGCGAGGCAAAGGTGAACTATACCCAGTTTTACATCAAAAACCACAAGCCGGTGCTCATTTCGAGAACGCTGAAGGAATATGAAGAAATATTGTCGGAACACGGGTTCGAGCGCGTGCACCAGTCGCACCTGATCAACGTTTCGTATCTCAAATCCTACATCCGCTCTGACGGCGGATACGTGATCATGTCGGACAACACGACGATTCCTATCGCCCAGAGCAAAAAAGAGAAATTACAGGAGCTGATCCGCACCTTATAACCTGAAGCATTAGACCTAACATAAAACGGACATTAATCATGAGAAAAATACTACTATTGTTCCTGTTGCTTACCGGGATCGTAAAGGCGCAAATCGTCAACATTCCGGATGCGCATTTCAAGGCCGAGCTGTTATCGGCGAGCCCGACTGTGCTGTTGGCACAAAATTTCAGCGACCAATGGGTTGCCATCGATACTAACAACGACGGCGAAATCCAGGTCAGCGAAGCCCAGGCCATCAAATTGCTGATCGTATCCAGGCCTAATATCCTGAACATTGATGGCATCAGCGCTTTCAGTAATGTTGAAATCCTGCGGATACGGCTTATCAGGGCGCCATCGCTTGACATACATGGCCTGCCTGATCTAAAGACTTTGTCGTTTATGAGCACGCAATATCTTGCTGGCCTAAACCTCTACGATTTGCCCGTCCTCGCGACATTGGAGCTTATCGGAAATGAAAGCCTTACCGCATTGGATTTGCACAACGTTCCCAGTTTGAAGGGTTTGATGAGTTTTTACTGTCCGATCTGGAACCTGAATATCAACGGACTGACCAACCTCACGTACCTGAACGTGACGGGCAATATGCTGACGAGTCTCGACGTGACGGGATCTCCGAACCTTGAAACGCTTAACTGCTCGAACAATCTGATCACAAATCTTAATGTGAACGACCTTGAGCATCTGACCGACCTGGATTGCTCGGGAAACCGGCTGCTGAACTTGAACGGAATCCCGAACGTGACGAAACTCAATTGCTCCCGGAACAAACTGACAACGTTTCTCGTTGGCAACCTGACCAACCTGACCGAACTCGATTGTTCTGGGAACGACATTGCGAACCTCAACCTGAACAGCCTGACGAACCTGACGAAGCTGAATTGCTCCTACAATAAACTTGTAACTTTTACTTTGTCGGGACTTCCTGATCTGACCACATTCGATTGTACCGGAAATACCGAACTCACAACGGTCACGCTGGCCAATCTGGCAAGTTTGAATGAAGTTAATGTTATGGGAGCGATATCGGGCCAGTCAGATATCCTGACCAAACTGACAAGTTTGAATCTAAGCGGATTACCGGCTCTTAACAAACTCAATTGCAGTTACGGCCTTCTGACAACACTTAGCCTGAGTAATTTGTCGAGCCTTACCGAACTCACCTGCTCCTACAACCAGATCACGTCGCTGAATTTGTCGAACCTGCCCAATCTGAAGAGACTGGACTGTTCGGTAAACCCGATAGCAAGTTTGGATGCGTCGGATCTTTCCAGTCTTGAGGATTTGGTTTGCGCGAACGGATACATCGTAAACGGCATGGTCATCGGAAATCTACAGAGCCTGAATGTGGCCGGACTATCCAACCTGAAAACGCTAAATTGTTTATGGAATTTATTGCCAACCCTTGATCTTACGGGCCTGACGAGTCTTGAGTACCTAACATGCGACGGATTGTCAAACGGATTGGGTACGCTGACTTCGCTCAACGTGAACCACCTGTCCAATTTGAAATCACTGAGTTGCAGCAACCAAAAACTTACGAGCCTGAACGTGAGCAATCTGACGCAGCTGGAAATGCTGTACTGCGCGTACAATCAGATAACGAATCTCGATCTGACGGGCCTGACCAGCCTCAAAACCCTCGATTACAATTATAATCTGCTCTCGAACCTGAACCTCGTCAATTTGCCGAGCCTTCAAAGCTTGACGTGCTCGAATAACCAGCTGGTTACACTGAATGTTCTCAACCTGACGGCACTGAAATCGCTGAATTGCTCGTTCAATGAGCTCACGACCCTGAATTTGAGCGGGTTGTCGAGTCTGGAGACGCTGGATTATTCGTTCAACCAACTGACGCTCTCGAATGTCAGCGGATTATCGACCAACCTGAAATCACTTACATGCGCCGGAAATAACCTTACGAGCCTTGACGTTTCCGGTTTGACAAGCCTTGAGACCTTAAGTTGCCGGGTCAACGAACTTACAAACCTGGATTTGTCGACGTTGTTCAATCTAAAATCGCTGGATTGTTCCGGAAATCAATTGTCAAGTTTAGGCGTTAGCCACATGGCCAATCTCGAATCGCTCAACTTCACCCAAAATTTGCTGACAGAACTGAATATCTCGGGACTCAGCCACCTCTTTCTATTGTATTGCGGTGACAATCAGCTTACGAGCCTGGATTTGTCCGATCATCTGAATCTGGTAAATCTGGATTATTCGTTGAACGCATTGCCAGACCTCGACCTCGTACCGCTCACAAACCTTAACCTTTTGGGATGCACCGGTACGCAGACCACGACTTTGGACGTCAGCAACATGCCAAACCTGCAGCATTTGTTTTGCGATAATAACCAGCTTACTACATTGAACGTGAACAACAACAGCCTACTGAATGAAGTGCATTGTGCCAACAACCTGTTGACGACGCTTTTCATGAAAAACGGCCGTAATCACATTATAGATTTCGGAAATAACCCAACGTTGCAGTACATCTGCGTCGATACGGCCGAACTTGAGCAAACCCAAACCGTATTGAACAATTTAGGAATGGACGCCACGGTTTCGAACACGTACTGCACATTCGCACCAGGTGGCGATTTCAATTCGATAAACGGGATTGCGATCTTCGACGCAGACAATAACGGCTGCGACGTTACCGACGAAGTCAACCCCTTTGTACGCTTCGACATCAATGACGGAACGACGACCGGCGCGACGGTAACGAACATCAACGGGGAATACGGCTTTTTTACAAACGTCGGAACATTTACCGTTTCACCTAATGTTGAGAATCAGGCGTGGTTCACGTTTTCGCCTCCATCGGCCGAATTCACTTTCCTGAACAACGATAATAACATCGGAGTACAAAATTTTTGTATGGCCGCCGTCGGAACGCATGCCGATGTAGAAGTGGTCGTTTCACCTATAGAATGGGCACGCCCGGGATTTGACGCCACATACAAAATCGTGTACAAAAACAAAGGCAACCAAATGTTGTCCGGAAGCGTAAGTCTTGCTTTTGACGATACGAAGCTCGATCTGGTAACTGCATTTCCGGCAACGTCGGCAACCTCCACCAATTCACTTTCCTGGAATTATGTCAACCTGATGCCCTTCGAAAACCGCAGTATCACGGTAATCCTGAACGTGAATGCACCTACGGAAACGCCGGCTGTGAACAACGGCGATATCCTGACGTTCGTGGCATCGGTCACGCCGACTGAAGGAGACGAAGTTTTGTAGGATAACCAATTTTCGCTCGCCCAGACCGTCGTCGGATCATTTGACCCGAATGCCAAGACCTGTCTGGAAGGCAATGTGGTATCCCCGTCCCATATCGGAGACTACCTTCACTACAATATCCAATTCGAAAACCTGGGTACGGCCGAAGCGGTCAACGTCGTCGTGAAGGACGTTATCGATGCATCCAAATTCGACATCAGTACGCTCCAGGTACTGTATTCGTCACATCCGATGAGGGCGAACATTCGCGGCAACATCGCCGAATTCGTTTTCCAGAACATCAGCCTGGCTCCGGCAGCCGGTGATCCGCCGGTAGGAGGCCATGGAAACGTGCTTTTCAAGATCAAGACGCTCCCGACGCTCGAAGTGGGGACTATGGTCGAAAATACGGCGAACATTTTCTTCGATTACAATGCGCCGATCGATACAGATCCTGCGCGTACCGTTTTCGAATCATTGGGTGTCCCGGACGTGGATATTGACAAAACGGTCAGTGTTTACCCGAATCCGACGAATTCCATACTCAACATCAAAAGTGAGCATGGCATTTCAAAAGTCGAATTGTTCGACGTTCAGGGACGCATTCTGCAATCGAGCCTTCAAACCGAAAACACCGCGGCCATTGATCTTTCGCAAAGGACCAACGGAGTGTATTTCGTGCGGATTTTTTCCGATGCGGGCGTCAAAGTAATCAAAGCGGTAAAAGAGTAGCATCAAGCAACGATCTATCATGAAAAATATCATTCTAATTTCGTCGGCTTTTATCACGGCCGGCCTGGCAACTGCCCAGGACATGCCTGTCCCGGACGCGGTCCTGAAATCGAAACTGCTGGAATCGGCTGTTTCCAACACGATCGCCCAGGACAATATGGGGAACAACATCGCGATCGACTCCAATGCCGACGGCGAGATCAGCTATGACGAAGCGCTTGTCGTGTACGGCCTGGACATAAGCAATCCTTACAATTGGGACGGCCCGAAAATTACAGACCTTGGCATCATCGGGAATTTTCCGAACCTGCGCCATCTGAATTGTGCCAACAACCAGATCGGAAACATCGATTTTACGTTTCTCGGCTCCTTGTCGACATTGGACTGCAGCAACAATGTGCTGACCGGACTCGACATTCCGTTTGCCCCCCAACTCAGGAAGCTAAGTTGTTGGGAAAACCAGATAACGGCTATCGATGTCTCCGGATTTCCGCTGCTGAACGAGTTCAATGTGCGCCTTAACGAGCTCACGTCGATCGATGTTTCGGCATTGACCAACCTTCAGCTTTTAAACTTTGGCGGAAACCATATCGCGAACCTGGACGTATCGGCTAACGGGAACCTGACGAACCTGGATTGTTCCTCGAATCAGCTGACCGAACTGGATCTTACGGGACTGTCGCAGCTTATATTCCTGAACTGCGGCGCCAATGCGCTGACGGCAATCGACTTGTCTCCCGTCCCTGGCCTGGTCCAGCTGGACGTTTATCAAAACCAGCTGACCGAAATTGATCTGAGCGTCGTTCCCAACCTCAACGCATTCAGCGGCAGCGAGAACCAGTTTACCGAACTGGATTTTACCGGTGTTTCAGATTTGCGTCTGATGTTGATCGGCCTCAATCAGCTGACGTCTATCGACCTGAGCCATACGCCGGATCTTCAGATACTGGTCTGTGAGAATAATCCGATTGCCGCACTCGATCTCAGCGTCGTACCGAAACTGAGCGCGCTGATCTGCCAGAACAATTTACTGACGACGATCGATGCATCCGGATCTCAGCTGATCAACCTCGATTGCAGCAACAATCCTTTGGAAACGATCTTCCTCAAGAACGGGTTTCTGACGATGGCCACACAAACCTTCGACATTTCGGATATCCCGTCGCTTCAATACATTTGTGTCGATGAAGGCGAGGAAGCGCTCGTTTTGCAAAAAATCATCGATTTGGGATACCCGGACACTTCCGTCAGCACGTATTGCAATTTTACGCCGGGTGGAGATTTCAACACCATTACCGGATCGGTTTTGTTCGATGCAAACGGAAACGGATGCGATGCCGGCGACGAGCAACAGCCGAACATCAAACTGGCCATAAGCGGCGGATCGACTCCGGGTGCCACGTTTTCAACGGCGAACGGCCACTACAATTTCTATACGAAGACCGGCAATTTTACCGTAGCGCCTCAGGTGGAGAATCCGTCGTTTTTTAACTTTTCGCCAGCGACGGCTTCCTCCTTATTCCTGAATACCAACAACAACGTGGCGACGCATGATTTCTGCGTATCGGCCAACGGAATTCATGCCGATGCCGAAGTTGTCATTGCACCGATCGACCGCGCCCGTCCGGGATTCGACACCAGGTATAAGATCGTTTACAAGAACAAAGGCAACCAGATCCTGTCGGGTAACGTGACGTTTGGTTATGACGATTCGGTCATGGATCTTGCAGACGTTTCGGTAGCGCCCGATGTGCAGACCGCGGGTCAACTGCAATGGAATTACACCGGTTTACTGCCATTTGAAGTGCGTGTCGTATTCGTCACTTTCAACATCAACGGCCCGATGGAAACGCCTGCCGTCAACCTTGACGACATCCTGACCTATTCCGCTGCCATCAATCCGGTTGCATCCGACGAAATGCCTTCAGATAATACTTTTTTGCTGAACCAGACGGTTGTGAACGCCTTTGATCCGAACAACATCATGTGCCTGGAAGGTGACAGCGCCGATCCTTCGACGATCGGGAATTATTTGCACTACATGGTGAATTTCGAGAATCTCGGCAATGCCGAAGCGGAAAATGTCGTGGTGCGCATCGATGTAGATCCCGCCCTTTACGACATCAATTCGCTTCAACTGATGAGCACGTCCCACACCGCCTATTCAAGGGTATCCGGCAATCGCGTCGAATTCGTGTTTGAGACGATCGGGCTCGATCCGGCGGAAGGCGATCCTGCGGTTGGCGGCCACGGTAATGTATTGTTCAAGATCAAGTCGAACAATGCGCTTGAGACCGGTGATTCGGTCAGCAAATTCGCCAATATTTTCTTCGATTACAATTTCCCGATCGAAACGGGCGATGCCGAAACCGTATTCCAGTTACTCAAAAATCCGGAGTTTGAAGCGGACGACACTGTTTCGGTTTATCCGAATCCGTCAGGCGGAATGGTACATGTAAAATCGGATGCGCCCATAAAAACGCTGGAACTTTTCGACGTGCAGGGCCGTTTGCTGCAATTTGCCCCGAATGCCGTCTCGCTCGACCTTTCAGCAAGAAGTACAGGACTATATTTCCTCAGGATCAAAACGGATAAAGGCATTTCTGTCCAGAAAGTCAGCAGGAAATGATGTCGCGATAATGTGTGTTATTTGAGATCATCTGCAGATTATCCGATCTATACCGGCTTGATGAACTTTTGGAAATCGTCTCCGGAAGGCTCTTCAAAAATCCGGAGTCCGAATTCGGGAACGATCGTCATGAGGTGGTCGAAAATGTCGGCGATGATCACCTCGTAATTGATCCACCGCACATCGTTCGTAAAACAATAGATTTCCAATGGAAGGCCTTGTGGCGTCGGCGAGAGCTGTCGCACCATCGTAGTCATGTTCTTGTGGATGCGCTTGTTTTCCTTGAGATAGGCTTCTGCGTAAACACGAAAAACCCCGATATTGCTCATGCGGCGTATGTTGACCGAGATCGATTCGGCTTCGATATTTTTGTTATACCGGGCAATTTCCTGTTCGCGCTCGGTAATATAATCGCGTATGAGACGGTACTTCTTGAATTTTTCGATATCGTCAGCGTCCAGGAAACTGAAGCTGCTCATCTGGAGGTGGATCGAACGCTTAATGCGGCGCCCGCCGGATTCCTGCATGCCTCTCCAATTCTTGAACGAATCGGAAATGAACGCGTAAGTGGGGACTGTAGTGATAGTACGATCGAAATTGCGTACTTTGACGGTATTCAGATTGATGGACAGTACATCTCCATCGGCACCGTATTTTGGCATTTCAATCCAATCGCCTACACGTACCATATCATTTGCGGAAACCTGTATGCTCGCCACGAATCCCATAATGGTATCCTTAAAAATCAGCAGCAAAATGGCCGAGGCCGCTCCTAAAGAAATCAGGAAGGCATAAGGCGATTTGCCCGTCAGCAGCGAAAAGATCATGATGCCGCACACAAAGAACACCAATATCGTAAATACCTGGGAATAACTATCGAGCGGTTTGTCCTCAAAGGCTTTCTTGGATTTAAGCCAATCCCGAAGCGACTTGAGCACGGCAATGACAAACCATCCGACGCTTATGATCAGCACGACATCGGTAAACTTCATCGTTCCCTGCACCAAAGTAGGAAAGCCTGCGAAAATAAGGGGAAGGAATTGTTTGGCTATGACCAGCGTGACGATGTGCATGAAATATTTTACGACCTTGTTGCGAAGTAAATGATCGTCAAGCTTGGTACGCGATTTCCGGATAGCCCTGATAATGAAATATAACAGGATCTTCCTGAAGAAATAATCGAGAACGAACAATATCGAACAGAGGCATAAGATCAGCACAATGGCATTTATGATATGCGCAACGCCGGATGCAAGTCCAAGCCTAATCAAAATATTGAAAACCGCATCGTAAATTTTTGATTGTACATGTGCGTCCGGAAGTTGCATAAAGCGAATGTTTTTACAAAAAAAGCGATTCTTAACGGCAAAGCCAAGATTCCGGACAAATCGGCAGTAAATGGATTCAAAAAATTAAAAAGCCCCGACTGACGCCGGGGCTTTTTAAACAACTGGTCGTTCGACTTTCGACATTCGACTATTTAGAAAGATACATCTTGCGTCTCGAATACAATTCGTAAAACTGATCGTCCTTCAAATCGTCGATGAACAGGATGCTTTCACCTGTCGATTTCATTTCCGGCCCGAGCGCCTTGTTCACTCCGTGGAATTTTGAGAAAGAGAATACCGGCTGCTTGATCGCGAACCCGTTCAGTTTCGGGTTGAATGTAAAATCCTTGACCTTGTTCTCGCCCAGCATGACCTTCGTGGCATAATTCACGTACGGTTCGCCATACGCTTTTGCGATAAACGGAACCGTCCTCGATGCGCGCGGGTTGGCCTCGATAATGTAAACCGTATCGTCCTTTATCGCGAACTGAATATTGATGAGCCCGACGGTTTTCAGCGCCAGTGCGATTTTTTTCGTATGGTCCTTGATCTGCTGCATCACGAATTCGCCCAGATTGAACGGCGGCAATGTCGCATTGGAATCGCCCGAGTGAATACCGCAAGGTTCGATGTGTTCCATAATCCCGATGATATACACATCTTCACCGTCGCAGATCGCATCGGCCTCAGCCTCGATCGCACCGTCAAGATAATGGTCGAGAAGCAGTTTATTGCCCGGAATATTCTTTAACAGATCGATGACGTGCTCTTCCAGTTCCTGCTTGTTGATGACGATCTTCATGCCCTGTCCGCCGAGTACGTATGACGGGCGAACCAAAAGCGGGAAGTCGAGCACATCGGCAAGCTTGGTCGCTTCTTCGGCAGATTCCGCAACGCCGAATTGTGGAAACGGTATGTGAAGCGACTCCAGAAGCTCGGAAAAACGTCCGCGGTCTTCGGCAAGATCGAGAGCGTCGAAACTTGTCCCGAGGATCTTTATGCCGTAACGGTCGAGTTTTTCAGCCAGCTTCAACGCCGTCTGTCCGCCGAGCTGAACGATGACACCAACCGGATTTTCGTGTCGGATGATGTCGTAAATATGTTCCCAGAAAACCGGCTCAAAATACAGCTTGTCGGCCGTATCGAAATCGGTAGAAACCGTTTCCGGATTACAGTTGATCATAATCGTTTCGTATCCGCATTCCTTCGCCGCCAGGACACCGTGGACGCAGGAGTAATCGAATTCAATGCCTTGTCCGATGCGATTCGGGCCTGAACCCAAAACGACTACTTTTTTCTTATCGGAAACCACGCTTTCGTTCGAGACGAAGCTTGTTCCGTCGGCTTTCTGGATCTCCGCCTCGAATGTGGAATAATAATACGGCGTTTTGGCCTTGAATTCCGCGGCGCACGTATCGACAAGCTTGTACACGCGTTTGACGTTCATCTGCTCGCGCAAATTGTAGATCTGGGATTCGAGACAGCCGATCATGTGGGCGATCTGGCGGTCGGCGAAACCTTTTTGCTTGGCTTCCAGAAGCAATTCCTTCGGAAGGCTTTCGATCTTATAATTGGAAATTTCTTTTTCCAAAGCGTATAATTCCTCGTATTGCTTAAGGAACCACATATCGATTTTGGTGATCTCGTGAATTCTCGACAACGGGATGCCCATCGCGATCGCATCGTAGATCACGAAAACGCGGTCCCAGCTTGCATGCGTGAGCTTGTCGATGATCTGCTCGTAATTCTTATAGCCTTTCCCGTCGGCTCCGAGGCCGTTGCGCTTGATCTCAAGGGACTGCGTCGCTTTGTGAAGCGCTTCCTGGAACGAGCGTCCGATGCCCATCACCTCGCCTACCGATTTCATCTGAAGGCCCAGCGTTCTGTCGGCGCCTTCGAATTTGTCGAAGTTCCATCGCGGGATCTTGACGATGACGTAATCGAGCGTAGGCTCGAAAAGCGCCGATGTCGACTTGGTGATCTGGTTCTGGAGCTCGTCGAGATTGTATCCGAGAGCGAGTTTGGATGCAATTTTGGCGATCGGATAACCTGTAGCTTTCGAAGCCAATGCCGATGAACGCGATACGCGCGGGTTGATCTCGATGGCGACGATGTCCTCTTTTTCGTCGGGCGAAACTGCGAACTGAACGTTACATCCACCTGCAAAATTTCCGATGGAGCGCATCATCTTGATGGCCATGTCCCGCATTTTCTGGAACGTGTGATCGGATAGCGTCATCGCCGGAGCGACCGTAATCGAGTCACCCGTGTGGATTCCCATCGGATCCATATTTTCGATGGAACAGATGATGACGACATTGTCCTTTTTGTCGCGCAAAAGCTCGAGCTCGTATTCTTTCCATCCGAGCAAGGCCTTATCGATAAGAACTTCGTGGATTGGCGACGCTTCAAGGCCGCGCGTCAAAAGTTCGTCGAAATCTTCTTTTCTATGTACGAAGGCCGCTCCTGTCCCGCCAAGCGTAAACGACGGACGGATCACGAGCGGGAACCCGAATTCCTGGGCGATCTCCTTCCCTTTCAGGAACGACGTCGCGGTTTTGGCCGGAGCCGCCGGAATGCCAATCTTTTCGAGCAATTGCTTGAACTGTTCGCGGTCTTCGGTAATGTTGATGGCGTTAATGTCGACGCCTATGAGTTTTACGTCGAAATCCTGCCAGATGCCTTTTTCTTCAGCTTCCAGGCAAAGGTTCAAGGCCGTTTGTCCGCCCATTGTGGGAAGAACGGCATCGATCTGCGGATGCGCCTTCAGGATTTCGATAATTGATTTTGTGGTGAGCGGCTTGAGGTAAACGTGATCGGCCATGCTCGGATCGGTCATGATCGTCGCCGGGTTCGAATTGATCAGGATTACTTCTATGCCTTCTTCGCGGATCGACCGCGCCGATTGTGATCCCGCGTAATCGAATTCGCAGGCCTGACCGATTACGATAGGCCCCGATCCTATTATAAGGACAGATTTGATGGATGTGTCTTTGGGCATGTAACGTTGGTTGTTGTAGTTAGATTTGTTTAAGGTTTAAAGTTAGACGTTTCGCCCTAAACTTTAAACCTTAAACTTTAAACAAAATTATGGGGTATAAAAAAAGGCGTAACCACTTAAGATAACGCCTTTTGAAATGCTGCTTCCAACATTATTTTTTGTGTCTTGGCTCAGAAGAAACAGTCAGTTTGTGACGTCCTTTGGCACGACGACGGGCAAGCACTTTCCTACCATTGGCAGAGGCCATTCTATCCATGAAACCGTGCTTGTTTCTTCTTTTTCTCTTTGATGGTTGAAATGTTCTTTTGCTCATCGCTTAACTATCTTTAAAAATCGTGTGTAACTATCGTTTGTTCAGGTCGTGATAACGTGTTTTCAAAACCGAGTGCAAATATAGTGAGAAAATCTTTTTTTGCAAGAGGATTGGAAAAAAAAGTTTATTTATAAATTTCGTTCAAAGTTGAAGGTTTAATGTTTAAGGTTAAGGTTAAGGTTAAGGTTAAGGTTAAGGTTAAGGTTAAGGTTATGGTTATGGTTGGCGACCCATTCAATTATCTCATCATCTAATTATCTCTTCTAATTCGCTAATTATCTAATTCGCTAATTATCTAATTCGCTAATTCGCTAATTGTCTAATTCACTAATTCGCTAATTAACCCTATCTTTGCCCCGCTAAAAACTACCTCATGTTCAATAAAAATATTAAGATCGGGATCGCTGTTGTCATCTTTGCCGCCGCGATCTGGCAATTCGTCGAAGGTAATATAGGAAACGGTGTTTTCCTGATCCTGCTGTCGCTGCTTCCGGTTTTGCTTTATTTCAAAAACGAATTCATCATCCTTGCTTTTCTTAAACTACGGAAACAGGACTTCCCCGGTGCCCAGAAATGGCTTTCATACATTAAAAATCCCGACACGGCGCTCGTCCGCAAGCAAAAAGGGTATTATAATTACCTGCAAGGCATCATGATTTCACAAACGAATCTCAACCAGGCGGAGAAATATTTCCGTAAAGCGGTAGAATTCGGACTGTCAATGGATATGGACATGGCCGTCGTAAAACTCCAGCTCGCCGGGATCGCCGCAAGCCGCAGACGCAAGATCGAAGCACAGAACTTATTGTCTGAGGCCAAAAAACTCGACAAGCAAAATATGCTCAAAGACCAGATCGTCATGCTGAAAGAACAATTGAAGCGCATCTGATTTGCAGTCATACAAACCTTTAACCCGTTCTTACCGAGCGGGTTTTTTATTGCTATATTTATTATTACATAAAGAAACATTTGTTAATTTCTTTTCCTACTTTTGATTGTGTTAATCTATAAAATTGGGGTTTATGAGATTAATTTTACTTTTGCTTCTTGTCGGATTTTCGTCTCAAAAGATTATCTGCCAGGAGAAAGCTGTTCTTTTTTCGGACGCTATAAAAACCAATCTGAAAAAATACAATAAGGCCACCGATAAAGTTTTCGAGTCCGGCGACATTTCAAAAGGACAGGTCATGTTCGACTCCCTGGTGCAGAACCATCTCGTAGGATCTAAATTCGACGATTACACGTTCAAGAGCGTCAACAGCAAAAAGGTCAGGCTTTCCAAAATTAAGATGCCGACGTTCATCATTACCTATTCTTCCTGGTGCGTCATCAACAAAGGCGAGATCGCGGCATTGAACAAGCTGGCCCGCAATTACAGGGACTCGGTTCAGTTCATCGTCGTGTTCTGGGATACGAAGCAAAACATGAAAAAGATCGGGCGACAGTTCAACGGCACGATCAGGGTGTGCTATGCCAACGAATCGTATCGGAACGACGCATCGGCGGTAGCCACCTTAAAACATACGCTGGGCTTCCCGACGTCCTATTTCCTGAACAGCGAAATGGAGGTCGTCGACATCAAGCGTGGCGGGATCTCGATTCCTCCGCGGACACCTTCCAAAAAAGCGATGGATTTGAATTACGCGCTTTTCGATGAGCGCCTGACGGATTTTCTGCAGAAGAAGAACAGCGTCCGCCAGTTGGCTGAAGTCGAAACCGGGCAGGATTAAAAACTTTCGGGCAATCCCTGAATCAATCCGAACGCTTGAGAGGTTTTAACAATATTTCCAGATTTTCTGTACATCGGCTATCGGCACAATTCCGAACTTACCTTCAGGGAAGGGGCCGGTGCTTATCCCTAAAAAATTTCCAGGTCATTGTGGTACAGAAATACTGTACTTTTTGTTAAAGTGTAAAATCCGAAAAGTTTCAATACGAAACAAGCATCATTTTCAATTATAAAGTGCCGGAAAGAATCCTGATCCCAACCAGGACTAAGCACACCGCCAGCGCCCTGATTATGGCTTTTCCCTGAATTTTATGCGACAGCTTCGCTCCGATCTGGGCACCGGGAATGATCCCGATGATAAGCCACAGGATAAGGTGCTGGACTTGCGCCGGTGCATAACTCCCTTCGGCAAAATGAGTGATGACGGTCACCGAGGCCATGATCGCCAGGATAAAATGTGAGGTCGCCGTTGCGATATGAACCGGGAACCGCAGCCATTCCACCATGGCCGGAACGTGGATAATCCCTCCGCCGATTCCTAAAATTGGTGACAGATATCCGACGGCCACACTCAAAAACGTTCCTTTTCGCCAATCGTAGCTGTATTCATGCACCGCTCCCGACCGATCCGTAAGCTTGCGGTGCGTCCAGCCCTTGTGATTTAAAACGACGTTGCTTTGAGGCTTGGCCTTTCCGCCTTTTATGAAAAGGAAAATGGCGAGAGAGATTAAAATGACGCTGAACGCCACGTCGAATGTTCCCTTTTCCATTGATTTTGATGTCATTACGCCCAAAATCGAACCCGGTATCGTACAAACCGCAAATATAAGGCCCGCCTTGTAATCGACTTTTTTGTCGTACATATAGGCTGACGTTCCGGAAATGGAGTTGGCGGCCACTATCGCCATCGAAATTGCCGTGACCGTGCCCGGATCGAATTCCGGATGGAAGATCAGCAGCAGCGGAACGAGGATAAATCCGCCGCCTGCTCCTATCAGCGTGCCGATTGTGCCGATTGCAAGTCCGATAAGGATCAAGATCCAGAAACTGTCCATCAATAGCCGCTTGTAGGAATGTCGATTACGTATTTTTTGCGTGCGATATTCGTCAGCTTCCTGTCGCGCAGCCACGGATTGTGGATTTTGAGTATCTTGTAGTTGATACCTTGCGAGTTGGCGAACGACGCCAGATCGTTTATAGTCGAGTCGACTTCGACCTTGCGCACGGGCAATAACGGATAGGTTTCCTCCGGAGCCACCGTGAACCCGTAAAGCGCCGGATTCTTCATGATTTCTTTTAAGGCCAGTATCCGGAACACGTAGCGCGCGGTTTCCTCGGTCAAGAGCAAATCGTAATAATTCGTGACTTTCTGGAAATCGATTTGCTTCGTAACACCGGAAACGCCTCCGTTATATGAGGCGGCGGCCAGCGTCCAGCTTCCCATTCTCGCCTTGGCATCGAGCAGGTAGCGGCATGCGGCTTCTGTTGATTTTTCGAGGTGGTAGCGCTCGTCGACGATGTCGTTAACCTCCATGCCCTTTTCCTTCGCCGTTGCCGGCATAAATTGCCAGATCCCTCTTGCCCCGGCTGGTGAAACCGCATTGACGAGCCCGCTTTCAATGACGGCGAGATACTTGAAATCGTCCGGGACACCGTTTTTGGCCAGGATAGGCTCGATTACCGGAAAGGCGCGGTTGGCCCGCTTGAGGATGATAAGCGTCGTCGCGTCGAGATTCGCATTTACCAGAAGTTCGCGGTCGAAGCGTTCGCGAACGTCGGAAATCTGCAACGGAACGGCTTCCCCGCAAAAGTCTGCCTGAGTAGGAAAATACAGGGGCGTACCTTCTTTTAAAATCTGCTTTTTGGTGTCGGTGGAAACACCGTATATAAGGAAACTGCTCGCGATAACGGCAGTGGCGATAACGCCGAATTTGTGGATCGGTTTCATGGAAAGCTGTTTTTAGGTATTTGTAAAACTACGAATTTGAGTCGGAACCTGCCTGCCCGAGAATGATTTTGGGCAGATTTTCGTTGAGCCATTTGTACTTGTTCAGAATCATGATATGGGTGCCGCCTTTTACCGGAATATAGTCGGTCGTGATGTATTTTGGCGGGAACACTTCGTCGGAATCGCCGTGGATATGGATTACGTCCGCATCGGGAACAGGCCGGTTCCAGTTGATTATCTGTTCCAACGCCCAATCGAGGTAAATCTTGTCGCGCATAGCCAGAAATTTCTCATAAAGTTTGAACCGCTGGCGGAATTTGCTTCCGAACGGCAATCTTTCGAAACGGCTGAAATCAGATGCCAGGTGCGTCGGAAAAATCTTGTAGAGCTTGGTGTACTTGGTGAGTCGCATCCGCATCGGAAACTGCAGATGCGACTTTACGCTCGAAATGATGATGACTTTGGACGGCTTTACGAACTGCGCCATCTCCTGTACCAAAACGCCTCCGAACGAAACTCCGACCAATACCGGATCTTCGTCAGTCACCATTTTGGAGATGCGCATGGCGTAAGCCGAAAGCGTTTCGGCAGGCTCGGGAAGCGTCCATTCGAGAAAATGAATCTGGAACCGGTCTTCGGGCAAATGGATTCGCTCGAAGATTTCCGGGCTTGCGGCCAGACCGGGCATAAAATAAACGGGGATCTTCCTCATAATGTTTAACGGATTACTAACAGCGAAGTGCCGATAAAATCGCGAAATTTGCATAAAAATACTGGTTTCGCATCGATTGCATCTCAGGCCTCAAATCATTTTATCAAGAAATTGTGACGAAGCCTGATCCATTTCCTTCCAATCGCACGCTAAACTATGGACCGCCCGCGTTTTCTTATAAGACGGTTTCGGTTTACAGATAAGGCTTCGGAAACGACAGGACTTTCAGGGATTTAATCGTGAAGTACCAATTACACTATGAATATGGAAATAAAGGACAATACTTTTCAAAGGCAGTTCGAGGCCTTTTCGGACGGAAAAATGATAACCGTGGAATATTCCCACCAGGAACGCAAGATTTTCCTCACCAGGATTATTACCCCTGACGGTTTCGACAACGAAGAATTCATCAACGAAATGCTCGCGAATATTCTCGAAATTGCATATGAGCGGAATCTGAAAGTGGTCCCGACGTTTCCGAAAATCGCCGCTTTCTTCAGGAAGAACCAGAAATACAAAGATCTTTTGCCGCCTGGCATCAAAATTTAACGCCCGTTGAAGGGCGTTTTTTATCGGATGACGAGCTTTTTGAAAAAGGTCTGATCGAGGGAGTTTATTTTGAGCAGATAAAATCCCGGGGTGACATCCGAAACATCGAGCTTCAACACGTCTTTATACGTTTTGATTATTTGTCCGTTCATAGTAATGATTTGTACCCCAAAAGACGTATCGATTCCGGAAACGAAAACGTCGTCGCTCGCCGGATTCGGATAGATACTTACCCTTTGCGCTACGACCGGATCCAATGCCAGATCATTGCTGTCTTCAAAATCGAAAGCGCCATCCCCATCGGTATCGTCGTTAAGAACGCCGTCGTTATTGGCATCTTCGTCCGCATTGGAGATTCCGTCATTGTCTTCGTCCCCAAGCGGATCAACGCCTCTTATATAATAACAACTGAAGACCGAGAGCTGGGTGTACAATCCGTCAGGTACATATTCAGGGCCGGGCCCGACGTAGATAAATCCGAGTTGTGTCGTAAAATCCGGGCTAGTGATCGTGTTAATCCCGGTAAGTATCTGCCCATCCCCTTCCAGCGGGCCATATACCTGGAACTCATAGTTGGCAGCAAGATCGTATTGAATCTTGGCTGAGATGGGCGGAATCAAGATGCTGAGATATTGCTGAATGTCAATGTCGAATATGTTGTCCGCCCCGTCATCCAGGACAAAATAAGGATTGCAACCCGGTGGGCTTGGAGGAGGATTTTGTGCTCGAATGCTGGATACGATCACGACAAAGCACAGGAGTAATAATTTTCTCATATCTTGCGTTTGTACAAAACTACTAATTCCGATGCGTCGGACAAGCTTATCCATATGATTTCTAACGAACTTCGCGGGCAAGTCGTCGATCTGTTCGAAAACATCCAGAAATATTACGGCGACCTCACCGAGATCACAGAGGGTTTATACTCTCACGGGGATACGTTCGATGCCAATCTCACAACCTGGAACTTGTCTGAATTTACGCTTATCCGGTCGGCTTACCGCAACAACGGCGCGCGTTTAATGATGGAGGGAGAAAAGATGTATTATGAGATTTCAGCTGAACGGCTCGTGGATTTCAAGCATCCGGGACGGCATACGTACGAGTTCATCGAGCTTTATGGTGTCAATGTGTACCGGATAACGAAAGTGAGGTTTCATTCGAAGTACTGAATTCCACGCGCACCGCACCGTCTTCATCGATTTTCGTCAGCACGACATCCTGCAAGGTATTGGCAAGTTCCGGGTTCCACGGCGCTTTCACCTTGACATAATTTTCGGTGAATCCGTAAATATAGCCTTCCTTATTCTCGTCTTCAAATAATACGGTCCTCGCCGATTCGATCTGGCTCTCATAAAACGCCCGTCTTTTCTTTACGCTCAATCCTCTCAGCATCTTGCTTCGCTTGGCGCGGACATTGGCCGGAACGATTCCGTCGAACAAAGCCGCTTCCGTATTGTCGCGCTCGGAATACGTAAATACATGCAGATAGGAAATGCCCAGGTCGTTCAAAAAGTGGTAAGTATCCAGGAAATGCTCGTCAGTCTCGCCTGGAAAACCCACGATCACATCCACTCCGATACACGCATGCGGCATAACTTCGCGTATCTTCGCCACCCTGTCCGAATACAATTCGCGCATATAACGACGTTTCATCTTCCTGAGGATATCGTTGCTTCCCGATTGCAGCGGAATATGGAAGTGGGGCACGAAAGTCCTCGATCTTGAAACAAATTCTATAGTTTCGTTCTTTAGCAGGTTCGGCTCTATCGACGAAATTCGCAAACGTTCGATGCCTTCCACGTTGTCCAGATTCTGAACCAGGTCGAAAAACGTATGCTCGTGCCTTTTATTGCCGAACTCGCCTTTGCCGTAATCGCCTATGTTGACGCCCGTCAACACGATTTCCTTTATTCCTTTTTGTGAGATTTCCTTTGCGTTGCGCATGACGTTTTCCATCGTGTCAGACCTTGAAATCCCACGCGCCAGCGGAATCGTACAATACGTACACTTGTAATCGCATCCGTCCTGAACTTTCAAAAAGGCACGCGTGCGGTCGCCAATCGAGTACGATCCGACATAAAAATCCGCTTCATGGATTTCGCACGAATGCACTTCGCCCATATCGTTTTTGGACAAATCGTTGATATAATCGGTAATCTTGAATTTTTCGGTAGCGCCCAGAACAAGGTCTACACCGTCGACGGCCGCCAGTTCCTCCGGCTTCAGCTGCGCATAACAGCCAACCGCGGCAACAAATGCTTTGTCGTTGAGTTTCATAGCCTTTTTTACGACCTGTTTGAACTGCTTGTCGGCATTTTCCGTAACCGAACACGTGTTGATCACATAAATATCGGCGACGTCTTCAAAATCGACGCGATCGAAACCCTCGTCCTGAAAACTGCGCGCGATCGTCGACGTTTCAGAAAAGTTCAGCTTGCAGCCAAGCGTGTAAAATGCGACTCTCTTTCTTTCCATTTGTTTATGGCGTTGCCTTCGGCCGGGCTATCCGCATTACCTTTTGCAAACCTCAACGGTTTCGGAAACCTTTGAGGTTTAAGCAAAAGGGTAATTCGCTTCTATCCCTAACGCGGTCCCGTTTCCACAAAAACCACGCACCAAAATAAGGGCGCAAAGATACGCCAAAATCCAATCAAAAAACATTGCTCTAAAGTCAGTTGACAAAAAAAAGTCACATCAAAAAAAGCATCTTTAATTGCCAGATTGGTTTCAGTATTAACATTTGTCCGCGCAATTCATTCCGGATTATTGCGTTTGCCTTATACGATTCTCCAGAATTTAGTATCCCTATGAAAAAACTCTTCACGATCATCGCTTTGGTTTCGCTGTTTTCGGTTTCCGCCCAAAAAAAGAAGATTCAGCCGTCCCAAATGCCCGAAAAAGCGTTGACTTTCATCGAAAGTAATTTTACGAGCGTGGCGCTGCGGCAGTGCTTGCAGTTTACCGAAGGCGAAAACGTCCGGTATAAGGCAGTTTTGGCCGACGACACTGAAATCGACTTCACCCAGGACGGCCAATGGAAAGAGATAGACGGCAAGGTCCATTCGATACAACCTACATTCCTGGGCGCGACGATCATCGGACACCTAAAGAAAAACGCACCGGGACAACGCCTGCTCAAAGCCACCACCGATGGAAAGAATATTACCGCAACGCTCGTCAACGGACAGCAATTCACATTCGACGCCACCGGAAAACCCCAAAAATAAACATTCGCTAAACTTTTTTTAAAGCTCGTCTTACCGATGCCCCAATATCGTATCTTGTAGAAGACAACAACAACTTTACCGCTATGAAAACCATTTATCTAATCGCATTCGCGTTCCTGTCGGCCATCGGCGTCCAGGCCCAATCCGCGAAAATTTCTACCGCCGAGCTTCCTGCCGCCGCCCGTACTTTTTTGAATGAACATTACAAATACCGCCCCATCCAATACATAAAGAAAAAGGATCAGGACGCGTTCCCGTATACGGTCAAACTGGCCCAGGGAACCCAAATATGTTTCGGGGAGAACGGCGAATGGTGCAAAGTGGACGGAGACGGTTCGTCCCTTCCCAAAAACCTGGTGCCGGAAAACATCGCTTCCTACGTACGTACGAAATACCCTAAAAAGCGCATTACGTACATCGAAAAAGGAAACGAAGGCATCGACATCAGCCTCAGCAATAATATCGGGCTCGAATTCGACGGGAAAGGAAATATCGTCGAGTGATTTCCGGCTATAAAAAAACCTTGATTCGCGTCAAGGTTTTTTTGTGCTTATTCTTTTCGGTATTGTTTCGTTTCTTCGAAAACGTGCTCCAGGATTTGCGCTTCTTTTTGGTCGAAATCCAGGTTGCGCCGCGACATGACGATCCGTGCGGTCTCAAATGCTTTGTTCGTCAGATAGGTAGTAAATCCTGAAGCGCCTCCCCAACTGAAACTCGGCACGAAATTCCTTGGAAAGCCGGCTCCGAAAATATTCGCGCTTACGCCGACGACCGTGCCGGTATTGAACATCGTATTGATCCCGCACTTCGAATGGTCGCCCATCATGAGCCCGCAAAACTGAAGCCCCGTTTTGACGAAGCCGCCTTTTTCGTAATTCCAGAGCTTGACTTCTTCGTAGTTGTTTTTGAGGTTGGAGTTGTTCGTATCGGCTCCGAGGTTACACCATTCGCCAAGAACGGAATTGCCCAGGAAGCCGTCGTGTCCTTTGTTCGAGTATCCGAAAAGTACCGAATTCGATACCTCTCCTCCTATCCGCGAATGCGGCCCGACAGTTGTTGCGCCGTACACTTTCGTTCCTAATTTCACCTGTCCGCCTTCGCAAAGCGCAAACGGCCCGCGAATCACGGAATTTTCCATGATTTCAGCGTTTTTTCCAATATAGATCGGGCCAGTCGACGCGTTCAACGTCACAAATTCGAGTTTGGCGCCTTCCTCGATAAATACGTTTGCCGGAGAAATGACATTGCAGCTTGACGGGATCTGCTGTGAGATACGGTCTTCGGTCAACAGGTCGAAATCTTCACGCAAAGCCGCATCGTTTTTGGCAAAAATGTCCCAGGGATTGGCAACCGTGATACAATCGTCTTCGAATTCGATGATTTCATACGCATCGAAATCGACTTCTTCCTGCGTATCCTGCGTAAAAAAGGCGATGATTTCCCCGTCCTTGGCGATGGCCTGGTTCGGCTCGAGGCTCTTGACCATTTCCGCAAGTGTTTCGTTCGGGCAGTAAGACGCGTAGATCATGACGTTCTCTTCCATTTCGACCATCGGAAATTTCTCAGACAGATATTCCTCGGTCAGAGTGGTAGTAGTATTTCCAAGATATTTCTCCCACTTTTCACGAATGGTCAGGATGCCGATGCGGATATCGGCAACGGGCCGCGTAAACGTAAACGGTAAAAGTGCGTTGCGGACGGCGCCGTCAAAGAGGATGTAGTTCATGATTAGTAGCGGATTAGCGAATTGGCGAATGAGACAATGAACACGATTCGCCAACGGAACCCGAAAGTACGAAGTTCCATCGGTTCCAAAAAATCTAATGAGATAAGAAATGGGTTCGATTTCATTATCCCATCCCAAAATTCGCTAATTCCCCCATTCGCTAATTCGCTAATTCCCACATTCGCTAATTGACTTATTCGCTAATTCGCTAATTCCCACATTCGCTAATTAACTAATTCGCTAATTAACCATTCGCTAATTAACCCATGCTAATCAACAAAAAAGCCCTCCAAAAGGAAGGCTCTTCGTAATTTGAACACTAATTTGAAATGCGCAATTACTTGCTGAATTTCGCGTATTTGTTTTTGAACTTGTCGATACGCCCTGCAGTATCGATAAGTTTGGATTTACCAGTGTAAAAAGGGTGAGATGTTCTGGAGATCTCCATTTTTACGACAGGATATTCAACTCCTTCGTGAGTGATCGTTTCTTTTGTATCAGCTGTTGACTTGGTCAGGAAAACTTCGTCATTCGACATGTCCTTAAAAGCGACAAGTCTGTAATTCTCTGGGTGAACTCCTTTTTTCATGGTGTATCCTTTTATTGAGCGGCCTTTCATCCTGAAGCTTCACTTGGAAGGTATGGTTTACGGACAGCTTTTGGTTTATCTTTAATTTTGAGTGTGCAAATGTACAATTAATTTTGAAAAATCAAATGGTCGACCTTATTTTTCACAACATATTTTTTACCTGAAGCGTTACCTTGGATTTACTATATTTGTTTACCAAAAAATAACAAACTATATGAATGCAATCATTAAGAAAAACGGGATCTCCTTTGGCGTAATTATCGGAGTGCTAAGCATCCTTTTTGCAACGCTTACTTATGTTTTCAGGCTGTACACGTCTTGGTGGGTCGGGCTATTGAGTTTCGCCGTATCGATAGTACTTTATTGCGTGCTTTTATCCAAGACAAAAAAAGAACTGGGCGGTGTCTATTCATTTAAGGAAGCTTTCACAACCTTTTTCATTGCGGCCGTTATAGCGGTTGTGGTGGCGACACTTTATAATGTAGTCTTGTACAATTTCGTTGATCCGGGAGCAAAAGAAATCGTGAAAGAAGAAACGATCAAGTCTACCGTCAAGATCATGGAATCGATGGGAACGCCGAATTCCGCTATCAACGAAGCGGTTGACAATATGCAAAACGATGACCCGTTCTCAGTTTCCAAGCAATTGCTCGGAGCGGCGATCGCACTTGCCATCAGCTGCGTTCTCGGACTGATCTTGGCCCTCATTTTCAAAAGCCGCACTACGCATACGGAGTAAATAATGAATTTATCGATAGTTATCCCGCTGCTCAACGAGGAAGAATCATTGCATGAGCTTCACAACTGGATCGTTTCCGTGATGGAAAAGAACGGTTATTCTTACGAAGTGATCTTCATCGACGACGGCAGCACCGACAATTCCTGGCAAATCATCGAAACCCTTTCACACGAGAACGCTCATGTGAAAGGGATTCGCTTTATGAAGAACTTCGGGAAATCCCAGGCTTTGCATGCAGGTTTTCACGAAGCGAAAGGCGATGTCGTCATTACGATGGATGCTGATCTCCAGGACAATCCTGACGAAATCCCGGAATTGTACCACATGATCACCGCCGATAATTTCGATCTGGTTTCCGGATGGAAGAAAAAGCGCTACGACAATGTCGTGATGAAAAACCTTCCGTCAAAATTGTTCAACTGGGCGGCACGCATGACGTCCGGTGTGAGATTGCACGATTTTAACTGCGGATTAAAGGCGTACCAGAACCGCGTCGTCAAGAATGTGGAAGTTTCAGGCGAGATGCACCGATACATTCCGGTCCTGGCAAAAAACGCCGGATTCAAGAAGATCGGGGAAAAAGTCGTAAAGCACCAGGCACGCAAATACGGAGAAACGAAATTCGGGATGAACCGTTTCATCAACGGATTCCTGGACCTGATCACGATCTGGTTCCTTTCGCGTTTCGGGAAACAGCCGATGCACCTGTTCGGGGCGCTGGGTTCCGTAATGTTCGTGATCGGATTTTTTGCCGCCGGATACATCGGGATCAGCAAACTGGTCAGATTGTACGATCGCGAACCGACGATCCTCGTTACCGAAAACCCATGGTTCTTTATTTCGCTGACCACCATGATCATCGGCACGCAATTGTTTCTCGCCGGATTTTTGGGCGAGATCATCCTGCGGGCGAAAAACAGCAACGACCGCTATAAAATTTCAGACACTGTAAACATATAGTCCCCGTCGTTCGACATTCGACATTGGACATTCGACGTTTGACATTCGACGTTCGTCGTTCGACATTCAACGTTTGACGTCCGACATAAATTTTATAAACGCATTAACAGATCCGGTGGCGAATTTTGAGGAAATTTAGCTATTGGAACACGGAGCCTAGCCCCGATGCAAGTGAAAAGCTTTTCGCGAAAAAAACGAGATTTTGCCGCCGGATCAGGGCGACCGGAGGAAGCCACTGAAGCCGGGTGCAAAAGCCGGTTTTTTCACGGAAACTTGAAACGGACAGCGGGAAATCGCTCCATAAAAACATCAGCAAAATGCATATTGAAAAACCTGTACTCGACCGCGTAAACGAGTGGCTTACGCCCGGTTTCGACCGTGAAACGCGTGAAAAGATCGAAGATCTGATGACGTCTAACCCTAAGGAACTCGAGGAGAGCTTTTACAAGAACCTGGAGTTCGGGACCGGCGGAATGCGCGGTGTGATGGGCGTCGGGACGAACCGGATCAATGCGTATACGCTGGGTAAAAACACCCAGGGTCTCAGCGATTACCTGCACAAAGTTTTCCCGGATAAGGATCTGAAGGTCGTGATCGCCTACGATTGCCGGAACAATTCGAATACGTTGGCGAAGGTCGTGGCGGATGTTTTTTCGGCGAACGGCATCCAGGTGTACCTTTTTTCTGACCTGCGCCCGACGCCTGAGCTTTCGTTTGCGCTCAAATACCTGAAATGCCAGTGCGGCATCGTGCTCACGGCTTCGCACAATCCTCCTGAATACAACGGTTACAAGGTGTATTGGGAAGATGGCGGCCAGCTGGTTCCGCCACAGGACAAGGAAATCATCGAGGTTATCGAAAGTCTGACGTACGATCAGATAAAGTTCACGCCAAACGAAAAGCTCATCACTATGATCGACAAAGACGTAGATGCGGCATTCGTGAAATCGACAGTGGAAAATGCGGGATTCGATACGCCTCAAGCCTCAAAAGACCAACTAAGTATCGTCTATACGCCTTTGCACGGAACTTCGATCAAGTCGATTCCGGCCGTGTTGGAGAAAGCGGGTTATAAAAACCTGCACATCGTTCCGGAACAGGCGACGCCGGACGGGAACTTCCCGACGGTAAAATCTCCGAACCCGGAAGAGCCGGAAGCGCTCTCAATGGCGGTTTCGCTGGCCGAAAAACTCAATGCGGACATCGTCATCGGTACCGACCCGGATGCCGACCGGCTTGGCATTGCAGTTCGCGATAACGACAACAAACTTGTTTTGCTCAACGGAAACCAGACCATGGTGCTCATGACGCATTTCCTATTGGAGCAATGGCGCAAAAAAGGCAAGCTCAACGGAAACCAGTTCATAGGTTCTACGATCGTTTCTACTCCTATGATGCACGAATTGGCTTCGGCTTACGGCGTCGAGTGCAAGGTCGGACTGACCGGATTCAAATGGATTGCAAAATTCATTAAGGATTTCCCGAACCAGGAATTCATAGGAGGCGGAGAGGAAAGTTTCGGCTTCATGGTCGGCGACAAGGTGCGCGACAAGGATGCCGTCGGAGCCACATTGCTGATCTGCGAACTGGCGGCACAGGCCAAAGCCAACGGCAGCTCGGTTTATGAGGAATTGCAAAAGCTGTATGTCGATTATGGATTCTACAAGGAATACCTGGTTTCGCTGACCAAAAAAGGAATCGAAGGCGCACTCGAGATCAAACAGATGATGATCGACCAGCGTCTGAACCCGATCAGTGAAATAGCCGGGGAACGGGTTATCGTCGTGGAAGATTATCAGGCTTCTATCGCAAAAAACCTGTTGACAGGTGAAGTCGAAGAACTTACCGTTCCAAAATCGGACGTACTGATCTATTATACTGAAAACGGTGCAAAAATCGCGGCGCGCCCAAGCGGGACCGAACCTAAGATCAAATTTTATGTCAGCGTGAATGCGGCTATCGATTCCGTGGACGACATTCCCGCCGCCGAAAAACAACTGGACGACAAGATCAAATCGATCCTGAGCGACCTTAAAATCGATTAATGAGCAGTTTAAGAAAGATTATCCCTTTTGTAAAACCGTATAAAAAGTACGCGTTCCTGAACATTTTTTTTAATGTGCTGTATGCGTTGTTCAGCACGTTGTCGTTTGTGGCGCTCATGCCGATGCTGGAAGTTTTGTTCGGGAAACAAAAAAAAGTATATGAAAAACCGATTTATTCGGGCCTTTCGGACATAAAGGACTATGCCTCGGACTTGTTGGCCTACCATACCACCGCGTATACGAATGACCATGGGATCGGGCAAACGCTGTCTGTCCTGGTCATCGGCATCATCGCGATTTTCATGCTGAAAAACCTTTGCGATTATTTTGCAATGTATTTCGTCACGTTCCTGAAAAACGGCGTCCTTCGCGATCTGCGGACGGCCATGTACGACAAAATCCTGCATTTGCCGATCGCTTTTTTTTCCGAAAAACGCAAAGGAGACACGATCGCCCGGATTTCGAACGATGTAAACGAGGTCCAGAATTCAATGCTCGCCATCCTGGAACTGATCGTCAAGGAACCGCTGACTATTATTTTTACGATCGTCACAATGTTTATCATGAGCGTGGAACTGACGACGTTCGTCTTTATATTTATCCCGATTTCCGGATATATTATTTCACTTGTCGGAAAACAGCTTAAAAAGAAGTCGAGTCTTGCCCAGCAGGAACAAGGCACGTTCCTGTCGACGCTTGAGGAAACGCTCGGCGGATTGAAGGTCGTGAAGTCGTATAATGCCGAAAATCATTTCAGCAGGGCATTCGGCAATTCCACGAATCGCTTCTTCAGGTTATCGAACAGCATCGTCAACCGCCAGAACCTGGCTTCTCCTTTGAGCGAGGTCATGGGAATCGCGGTGATTGCCTTCCTTTTGATCTACGGCGGCCAGATGGTCCTTGTCGACGGAACGCTGAAAGCCAGTTCGTTCATCACCTACATGGGTCTGGCCTACAACATCCTGACGCCGGCAAAGGCAATTTCGAAAGCATCTTATGGCGTGAAACGCGGGGCCGCTGCTGCAGATCGCGTGCTTGAGATCCTCGACGAGCACAATCCGATCACGACAAAAGTAGGGGCGATCCACAAGGAAAACCTGGAAACCGCCATAAAACTGCAGAATATTACGTTCGGATATCTCGAAGACAAAGTACTGAAGGATTTTTCGCTCGTCGTCAGAAAAGGCGAAACCGTGGCACTGGTCGGGCAATCCGGAAGCGGAAAGAGTACGATCGCGAACCTGCTTACCCGTTTTTACGACGTGGATGAGGGAGAGATTTTAGTAGACGGAACTGACATCAGGGACCTGGATATGCAGTCGTTGCGCGGCCTTATCGGACTGGTGACCCAGGATTCCATCCTGTTCAACGACACGATCAAAGCCAATATTTCCCTCGGAAGGCCCAACGCCACCGACGAGGAAGTCATCGAAGCGTTGAAAGTCGCGAATGCTTACGAATTCGTAAAGGATCTGCCGGAAGGGATTTACACCAACATCGGCGACAGCGGGAACAAATTATCCGGCGGGCAAAAACAGCGCCTGAGTATTGCACGCGCCGTCCTGAAGAATCCGCCTATCATGATTCTGGACGAGGCGACATCGGCACTCGACACGGAAAGCGAGCGTTTGGTACAGCAAGCCCTGGAAAATATGATGCAGAACCGGACGTCAGTCGTTATCGCCCATCGCCTTTCGACGATACAAAAAGCCGATCGCATCGTGGTCATGCAAAAGGGCCGCATCATGGAACAGGGCACGCACGACGAACTCATCGCACACGATGGCGTTTATCGCAAGCTCGTCAATATGCAGTCATTCGAATAATACAAGATTTTAGAAACGGCCCGATAATATGAGGGTCGTTTTTGTTTTGTAGTTTTAATCCGGGCTGGATGTGGAGTATGATCAGACGCTTTTAAAAACAGACCTGTCACCTTTTAAGACGTGTGACGTCGGACTCCGAAATGTTAAATATTAATCCCTTCGCCGATTATGTACATCTACAGCCAGGATATCAAGCTTCCGCCGGACCCAGAGACGATCGTCTGGAAATATATGGACTTGTCGAAACTCATCGACGTGTTGCTCAGCGGCCAGATGTTTATGTCGCGCTCCGACAAATTCGAAGATCAGTACGAAGGTACTTTCAGCGAGCCGACGTATGAGGAAATCAAAAAACTGTCGGCGGACAATCCGGACTTTTTGCAGTATTACAAACACCACCGAGAACAGGTCGTGATTTCATCCTGGCATCTGAACGAATACGAATCGTTCGCCATGTGGCAGATCTTTACTCAGAAATTCGAAGGTTTGGCGATCCAGTCGACGATCGGGCGTCTGCAGGAAGCGCTGGCTCCCGAAAGACAGTTCAAACAATATATCGGAGAGGTGAATTACATCGATTACAAAAAAGAATACATCCCGTTCGATAACGCTTTTTTCCCATTCCTTTTCAAGCGGAAAAGCTTCCAGTACGAGCGCGAAGTCCGGATCATCACCGACGTTTCGGAATTTGGAATGACGATCGACAACGGCCTCAAGATCGATGTCGACATTTGCCGGATGATCGATAAGATCTACATCCATCCCAAATCGGAAAATTGGTACAAAAACCTCGTGGTCGAACTCGTAAGACGCCTGGGATTTGATTTTCATATCGAGAAAAGCGATCTGGAAAGCGAGATCAGGATTTAGCCGAATGTCGAAAGACGGATGTCGGAAGAATGTCATAAGGGCGATGGAAAAAGCGGAAGCCCATTGAAAACCAAAAGTTTCCATACCCGATAAATATCTCGTGAACTTTTTCTATACTTGCGGAAACAAACTACAATGACAATCTGTAAGAACTGCGGCAATTCGTTCGAGGGAAACTTTTGCAATAATTGCGGGCAGAAAGCCAAAACCGAGCGCCTGGACTGGAAATACATTTCGGACGAAGCAAAATATACCTTTCTTCACTTCAACGGCGGCCTCACCTATACGTTGAAGCAATTGGCCACGCGGCCCGGGTTTGCAGTACGAGACTTTATCGAAGGCAAGAGGGTCAAACATTACAAGCCTATATTATTGCTGTTTGTACTTGCCGGTATTTACGGGTTGCTGATGCATTACCTCGATATTTCGGTTTACCTGGACAGGTCGGAAGAGCAAAAAGAAGCAGTGAAGTTGCAAAAGATGATAATGGAATGGCAGATCGGCCATTATTCGCTGATGGAAATTCTGGTCCTGCCGCTATTGGCGTTTGCATCGTGGCTGTCTTTCAGGAAATCAGGCTACAATTATATCGAGCATTTCATATTGAGCGCATTCCTCGCCTCGCTGCGGCTTATATACAGCATTGCAATATTTCCGCTGATTTATTTTACAACAAATCTTCCGAACGCACTTGCCATCCATTTCCTGATGGCGATGCCTTCGTATTTGCTGTCGATCTGGGCTTACAAACAATTTTTCAATGAGAAATCGGTGCTGTACGTCATAGGCAGGCTGCTACTGATGATGCTCATCCTGATCATTCTTTTCGTAGTCATCATCATTCTGTTATCCGTGATTGTAGCGGTTTTCTTTCCGCACATTTTTACGAAAGCCCCGTAGATAATATCAGACGGGTTTGTATTCGATTACCTTCCAATCCGGGGAAAGCAGGTCGATATAATTGTAGTGCAGCACGTCGTCTTTGTCGAATGCGCCGCTTTTGTTGGTGTCTTCGATGGTACGGAAGTACAGGCGGTTTTTTGTGTCGATGAAATTCCAGTCGATCAGTTCGCGGAATTCACCCGAAACTTTCGTCAATCTGCCGCCTCCGATCTCGCCCAGGTATAATGTCCGGACGTCATTCGCATCGAGTTTGCCGTCCTGGTTGGTATCCATATCGGATAACGAATACACCAAAAGCTGCTGTTTGGTCTTATCGGCGAAAGCCTTGAGGAACGTAGCCGACTCGATCAGCACCGGCTTTTCAAAAACCGACTTTATGGAATCGGATGCAATTTCCTGTACCCTGAGATTCTTGAGATAGCCCGTAATCTCGAACTCGCCGTAATTGCTTACGGTAAAACTGCCTTTTTCATAGCTGTAACCCGATTTCCGGGCTCCGTCCATAACGCGGTATTGCCCGACGGGATGGATCAGATAAGACGTTCCCGAGATATGTATCGGCAAATCGGCGATCTCGATTTCGGCAGTGTCGGCAACCGGAGCCTCTTTCGATTCGCGTGCCTTGTAGGTGACTTTCGGCTTTTCGCCCTCTTCGTTTTTACACGAAGCCATCAGCAGAACGGCCGACAGCGAGAACAACAACACTTTATTCATGAGATCAGATTCAGATTATTTCAAATTTACGCAAATGCAGGTTTACCTTTCTTGTAAAAGTAAAATCTGTCAAATATAAAAAGGACGTTTTTCACTTAATTCAACCTTGCGGAAAGTTTAACGTTGAAAACCCGTGTCGTCATATAATTCGGGATGCCGTACTGATTTTTGGAATACACGTCCCTGACCCAGGTATTCGTGATTGCGTTCTGGTTGTCGAACATGTTGAAGATTTCGAAACCAAGCGACAGGTCCTGGAATTTTTTAAGCCAATGGCCCTCCGGTCGCTTGTCGTTCGTTTCCGTAAAGACATACGAAAATCCGACATCGGCACGACGGTAATCGCGCAAACGGCTCTGGTAAATATACGGATCGGCATAAGACGGCGAACCGCCCGGCAAGCCGGTATTGTAAACCAGGTTGATGTAAACCTTCACATTCGGGATGGCCGGCATATAGTCCTGGAACAAAACGCCGAATTTGAGGCGTTGGTCGGTCGGACGCGGAATATAGCCACGGCCGTTGAGATTTTCCTCCGTCTTCATATAACTGAACGTGAACCAGGATTCCGTGCCGGGAACGAATTCACCGTTCAGGCGCATGTCGAGCCCGGACACGAAAGCTTTCGCATCGTTGTTGGCGCGATATCGGATCCGGACGTTTTCCAGCGTATAAGTATTGACATCAGATAAGGATTTGTAATAGGCCTCCGCCGTGAATTTGAAAGGGCGGTCCCACATTTTGAAACTGTAATCGCCTCCGACAACGTAATGGATCGAACGCTGCGCCTTGACATCAGGGTTGACCGTTCCGGAAGAATCCCTCAGTTCGCGGTACATCGGCGGTTGGTAATATAAACCTCCGGAAACGCGGAACAAAATGTCGCGCTCCCACTTCGGCTTGATCGTAAATTGTGCCCGCGGACTGATCACAGTCTGGCTTTTCCCGTCTTCACCATATTTGTTGGCGACGGTCCAGTTGTGGGCACGAACACCTACGTTCATCCAGAAATCGCTTTCGCCTAACTTGGTTTTGCGGCTCCATTGCGCATATCCCGAAAGGCGGTCGATCGTGGTGTAATTCAGTGCACGGACGTTCTGGTAAGGAACGAGCGGGCCCGTATACGGATTGTACGGCTGGTCATTTCGTGGCAGATCAACGATTGGCGGATTCAGCGAAAAACCGGCGGAATCGATTACTTCCCACTCGACGAGACGGTCGCGGATGTCCTCACGCGAATACTTGAATCCCCATTCTATGCTGCTTTCCCCGCGAAGTTTATGCACACCTTTCACTTCGGTATTCACGATAAACGCGTCGAGGTCGTTGCGCGCATGGTTCAATTGCTCGCCGATCCCGCGGTTGAAAACGACGTCCCCGAATGTGTCCGATCCTATATTGGCATCCACTTCCCCTAGAAAATATGCAGCATTGATATCGAAATATTCCTGTTCGATGGCATGGTATGCCGATCCTATAAACTTGAGCGTAAAATTATCCGACACTTCATACGTGGTTTTTAATGCCCCGAAATACGTCTCGTATTTGTCTTTTTCCTGTCCTTCGTAAAAAACCTGTAGCGCTATCGGCTCGTCTATCGTACCGAAATTGGTCTGACGCGTGAGCGGTTGATAATTGTAGCGGTTTTCGGATATGTTTCCCAGAAAGCTGAACGTCCATTTCGGGCTCGGCTTAAAGTTGATACTCGTCTGCACGTCTATGAATCGCGGACGGAAATTCGTTTCGGTTTCCTGGCTGTTGACGAGCAGACTGTTGTCGCGAAAGCGGGCGCCTATCAATCCGGACCATTTCTGGTTTTTGGAAACGACATCCGCCGAAACGCTTCCGCCAAGCAGGCTGGCTTCGACCGATGCGCCGAATTTGGTCGGGACGCGATACGTGATGTCGAGCACCGACGACAATTTGTCTCCGTACTTCGACTGGAATCCTCCGGACGAGAAATTGACGTCCTGGACAAGATCGGTATTTGTAAAACTCAACCCTTCCTGCTGGCCGGACCTGACGAGAAACGGGCGATAGACCTCGATCTCGTTGACATAGACCAGGTTTTCGTCGTAATTGCCTCCGCGGACAGAATACGCCGTACTCAATTCGTTGTTGCTCGAAACACCCTGCAAAAGCTTGACGATATTCTCGACTCCGGCATTTGCGCCCGGGATATTCCGGATCAGTTGCGGTTTGATATTGGTCACGCCTTCCACCTGTTCGCGGTTCGTCATCGTGATTACGACATCCCGAAGCTGTTCGAAATTCGTATTCATCACCGGATTGAACTGAAATGTCTCCCCGGGCTGCAGCTCGAATGCCTGAGAAACGGACTTCAATGCCGGATGCGTGATCGACAACACAACAGGCTGTGCGGCAGGAACGTCGACGGCGAAAAATCCAGTCTCGTCGCTCACGGTAGTGGTTTGCCCCACCGCAATTGTCGCCCCGTTCACGGCTTTGTTGTTTTCGTCGAGAATAACTCCTGTAATCCTTGAATTTTGCGCGAAAGCGACGATACCGAACAAAAGGAAAAAGAGCGAAAAAAGATATTTATTGGTCTTCAAATGGTTTGGTTTTACGGAGTTTGGCTCCTGAAAAAATACGTTTCAAATATAGCGGAATTTCCCACATTGTCGGTTACCACGAGCTTTAATTCATTGCGACCGTCGACTGCGAAATCGCTTGTGGAAAACCAGTGGGTGATGCGCCTGGATTTGTAATCGAACTCGAAAAGCACCCATTTCCCGTTCAGATATCCTTTGTATTCCCTGATCCCGGAAAGCGCGTCCGATATGACAAAGGAAATATTTCCCTCCTTAACTACTTTTCCTTCGATCTTTTTCGGGCTTGCGATCTTCGGAGCCACGTCATCTTTCGCGAGCTTAAATCCTCCCATATTTTTGGTATAAGTCGAAAATGTGGAACCTTTCCGCCTGGTGGAATTATAGCTAAGGCGGGATCCGTTTACCGAAGCGATAAAAGTCTTTTCACGATCGGCTTCCGGAATAGTTTTGTCGTCGATCGTCACGTTGAAGCTGGTATGCACCGGAATATCGTCGTTCCCGAAACTCATCACATTGCCGTTCACGTCAAAATTCACGTAAGTATCTTCATAAAAGGACTTGGCGGGAATGAACACCGAGAAATTCCCTTTTTCGAGATTGGTATCTTTCGCGGCCGATATCAAATATCCGGATGGTTTGGTTTCCGGCATCGGAATAACGGCGGGAATCGCGTATTCGATCGGGATATTGATAACGATGTTATTGCCGTAAAAATCAGATATTTCAAGTCGGGAAACCTTGTTCAGATTGGGTTCTATTGCAATGGCACCATTAGTTGCATCTGTTTTGACAAGGCTGAAGTCGTTTGTTTGTTTGCGAAAGAGTTTCTGCACCCTCTGCCCTGTTTTACGGTAACGGGAATAATCGATCAAAGCGTTGATGTAACGCGATTCGTCAAATGCGAATGTGTTGAATTCGTATCCGTAGGAAAGCTGTCCGTTCACATAATTCTCGACTTTGTAAACACCGTTCTTTCCAGGCGAATAATCGCATTTATCATAGGCGCTGATGCCGAACCCGATCTTTCCGAAAGCTGTGATCTTCTCGGCGAGGTAGCTGCCGTCTTCCGTCATGCGGACGTCAACCATGACCGGAGTTTTTACGCCGTTGACTTCCGAATTCGCATCTATCGGATACACGAGCAAATTCTGGAGTACCGGCTTTTTGTTGTCGAGGATGATTTTGTCGAATCCGAAAAACAGCGGATTGATGATCTTCTCTGATTTCGTATCGCGGATCTCGAAATGAAGATGCGGCCCTTCAGAACCACCCGTATTTCCCGACAAAGCGATGATGTCGCCTTTGAGTACTTTGAGTTCGTCCGGCTTCGGGAACAATTCCACTTCAAACGATTCCTGCTTGTATTGATTTTCCCTGATGTATTTTTCGATGGCGGGAGAGCCCATTTTAAGGTGTCCGTAAACCGTCGTGAAGCCGTTCGGATGGTCGATGTAAATGGCTTTCCCGTATCCGTAAGGCGAAATCTTGATGCGGGAAATATGGCCGTCGCCGGATGCATAGACGTTGAGACCTTCCCGTTGCTGGGTCCGGAAATCGAAACCGGCGTGAAAGTGGTTCGACCGAAGCTCCCCGAAATTCCCCGACAGCTGAAGCGGAATGTCGAGAGGCGACCTGAAAAAATCTTTCGGATAAACATCCTGGGCATAAATAGGCGCGTACAAAAGTGTAAGGAGTAGAAAAAATCTCATGGCGTAAAATTTAGTTGAGCGAATAAGGCGGCCTGGGGCCAAATCGCTAAGATAAAAAAGCGCGAGGGAATCCTGTTACGTTTTTTCTGTATATAACAAAGATATCCGTAAATTATTATTAGCTAAATCGTTATAAATTTTCTTTTTTCCGACAAAAAAATTTCCGTAATTAATGTGAAATACTACCTTTGTGTTTCAGCTAATGACAAGGTTTCCGTATGAGTGAAATAGCAGGAATTATTGACACTCTCGAAGGCAGGATCAAAAAACTGCTCCACAAGATCGACGCCCTGGAGGCAGAGAACGGGGAACTTCGGGAGAATGCGATAAAGGCTGTTGCGGTCGCGGAACGCCAATCTGATGAGATAGGCAGACTGAAATCGGCAAACGAAACACTCCGGATGGCCAATTCATTGCTGGGCAGTGACGACAACAAAAGAGATACGAAGCTCAAGATAAATTCATTGATACGGGACATTGACTACTGTATCGCACAGCTCGCGGACTAATGGACGAAAAGCTCAAGATCAAACTCTCGATAGCCGACCGCGTTTACCCGTTGACGGTGAACATGTCGCAGGAAGAAGGCCTCAGGAGTGCGGCCCGCAAGATCGAGCAGATGATCAAGCAGTTTGAGGAAAGTTATGCCGTTCGCGACAAACAGGACGTTCTGGCCATGTGCGCGTTGCAGTTCGCTTCGCAACTGGAGCAGAAACAGCTTGACAACGCCATCGACGGTACCGAAACGATACAGCGTCTGAGCGCGATGAATGAAATGCTTGCCGAATATCTCAACAGATAATACGTTCTTTACATAGACAACGATACTGCCTACACTAGTTACCATTTGATAAACTCAACATTAAACAATTCAAATGGGTGAATCTCCGCTCCTAAAGCACGCCGGCTTGTCCCGGATCCTTGAATCGCGGGTTAGCCCAAAACTTGTCATAACGAGTTTATGCAAGCGCCTGGTGTAGGCTTTTTTTATAGCCATTCGTATGGCTTTTGACCATTAACCAGAAGTTTAGAGAAACTTCGGAACATTTAATTTAACCAACATGGACAGCATTTTATTTATAATTGTCGGCGCGGTAGTCGGGATCGGGGCAGGTTTTGCGATTGCCCGGATGCTCGAAAAGAAGAGCGCGGCAGCTTTGATCAAGACCGCCAAGAGAGACGCGGCCCTTATACTGAAAGACGCCAATCAGGAAGCGGAAAATATCAAAAAAGACAAGATTCTCCAGGCGAAAGAGAAATTCATCGAGCTTAAAGCCGAGCACGAACAGGTAATCCTGGCCCGCGACAAGAAAACCGCAGAGGCTGAAAAACGCATCCGCGATAAGGAATCCCAGATTTCCAGCGAACTTTCCAAGACTAAAAAACTTAACGACGATTTTGAAGCGAAGGCCGCCGAGTACAATTCCAAACTGGAGGTGCTCGACCGCAAATCGCAGGAAGTCGAGAAAATGCACAAAAGCCAGCTGAACCAGCTTGAGGTTATTTCAGGCTTGTCTGCCGAAGATGCCCGCGAACAGCTCGTCGAAGGATTGCGTGCCGAAGCCAAGACCAAGGCGATGGCGCACATCCAGGATACGATCGAAGAGGCGAAACTCACGGCTCAGCAGGAAGCCAAGAAGATCATCATTAACACGATCCAGCGCGTCGGGACGGAAGAAGCGGTCGAAAACTGCGTTTCTGTCTTCAACATCGAGTCGGATGACGTAAAAGGCCGTATCATCGGGCGCGAAGGCCGCAATATCCGCGCTATCGAAGCCGCTACCGGAGTCGAGATCATCGTCGACGATACGCCGGAAGCCATTATCCTTTCGTGTTTCGATCCGGTACGCCGTGAAATCGCGCGTCTGTCGCTTCACAAGCTGGTTACCGACGGGCGTATCCATCCGGCGCGTATCGAAGAAGTCGTCGCAAAAACGACCAAGCAGATCGAAGAAGAAATTGCCGAAGTAGGAAAACGCACCGTCATCGATCTTGGCATCCACGGATTACACCCGGAACTGATCAAGATTATCGGGCGCATGAAATACCGTTCGTCTTACGGACAAAACCTGTTACAGCACTCACGCGAGGTATCGAAGCTTTGCGGTATTATGGCAGCGGAGCTCGGATTGAACGTCAAGCTGGCCAAACGCGCCGGATTGCTTCACGATATCGGGAAAGTGCCGGATACTGAAAGCGATCTTCCGCACGCGTTGCTTGGTATGCAGTGGGCCGAGAAATACGGCGAGAAGGAAGAGGTTTGCAATGCGATCGGTGCGCACCACGACGAGATCGAAATGAAGTCGTTACTGTCGCCGATCGTTCAGGTTTGCGATGCGATTTCAGGGGCACGTCCGGGCGCAAGACGCCAGGTTCTGGATTCGTACATCCAGCGTTTGAAAGACCTGGAGCAAATCGCCTTCGGATTCCCAGGCGTCAAAAACGCGTATGCGATTCAGGCCGGACGCGAATTGCGCGTGATTGTGGAAAGTGAAAAAGTTTCCGATGAAATGGCGGGAACGCTGTCTTTCGAGATATCCCAAAAAATCCAGACGGAAATGACGTATCCGGGACAGGTAAAGATTACAGTGATTCGGGAAACGCGCGCAGTTAATATTGCGAAATAGTTAAAGGTCGAAAGTCGAAAGTCAAAAGTCGAACGACATTCAGAGTATATAATAAGGTCCGGTTTTACGGATCTTTTTTTTGAGTGCAAGTCCAACTTATTTAACGATTTTGACTTTCAACCCGTCGTTCGACATTCGACGTTCTACATTCGACATTCTGGGCACCTTACAGTGTCCGGTTTTATCGGATCTTTTTTTTGAGTGCAAGTCCAACTTATTAAACGATTTTGACTTTCAACCCGTCGTTCGACATTCGACGTTCGACATTCGACATTCTGGGCACCTTACAGTGTCCGGTTTTATCGGATCTTTCTTTTTAGTGCAAGTCTAACTTATTAAACGATTTTGACTTTCAACCCGTCGTTCGACATTCGACTTTCGACATTCGACTTTCGTCGTTCGACATTCGACTTTCGACGTTCGACTTGAGTCTTTCCACTAACCCCTAGGATGAAACCTGTTCATCACCTGCGTCAAATGTTTCCGGTCCAGGTGCACGTAAATTTCCGTGGTCGTGATCGATTCGTGGCCGAGCATCAGCTGTATCGATCTCAGGTCGGCTCCGTTTTCAAGCAGGTGCGTCGCAAACGAATGCCGGAATGTATGCGGGCTGATTTTTTTCCCCAGGTCGATCTTTAAAGCAAGATCCTTTATTACCGTAAAGACCATCGCCCGCGTCAGTCCTTTGCCGCGCCGGTTCAGGAAAAGCGTGTCCTCATGGCCTTTTTGGATCGTCAGATGGTTACGTACCGTGTTTTTGTAGAGTTCGATATATTTCCGGGTAACCTCGCTGATCGGCACGAATCGCTGTTTATTGCCCTTTCCGGTTATGCGCACGAAGCCCTCGTCAAAAAACAAATCGGACATTTTCAGGGTTACCAACTCGGAAACGCGCAAGCCGCATCCGTAGAGGGTTTCGAGCATCGTCCGGTTGCGCTCTCCTTCGCCCGTCGTTCCGGCTCCTTTTGACAAATCGATAGCGGAAATAAGTTTGTCGATGTCTGTAACCGTCAACGTATCGGGAAGTTTGCGTCCGATTTTTGGCGTTTCGAGCAATTCCATCGGATTCGTATTCCGGTAATCTTCGAATATCAGATACGAAAAGAAACTTTTAAGGCCGGAAATAATGCGTGCCTGCGACCGAGGGCTGACTTCCCTGGAAATGTGATAGACGAACTGCTGCACGGTGTCCTCCCCGATCCTGACCGGATTTGCATCGATTGAATTTTCATCCAGATACGAACAAAGGCGGTTGATGTCGAAGATGTAATTCGCAATTGTATTGGCTGAGAGGCCGCGCTCGATCTTGAGATAGGATTTGAAGCTCTTGATATACGGTTTCCAGTTATCCATCATCAAATAAACAAAAAGCAAAGGAATCAAAAAACACCTTGCGGGCAATTATCATAAATTCAATATTTCCTTACACAATTCCCATATCGCAGAAATATCATTACATATAAATACGATATGTTGCATAATTATCATATTTTATGTGATTTCGTACCGTTAAAAAAATGTGAATTAAGAATTCCTTAGGGGTTGGTGAAGGTTTAGCCCTCTAATTTTGGCATCAAATAACCCATTAAACACAATAGACATGAAATCATTGAAAATCTTTGTAACCGGCCTTTTGTTTTTCGGAGCATCGGCTATGTACGCCCAAAACGAGGCTGACAACTCTTCAGACCGCTCACCAAGCTTCGGTGTAAAAGGTGGTGTAAACTTCGCTAACGTCATCGGTAATGACATCGAAGACACGGAATCAAGAACGAATTTCCACGTTGGTGTGGTAGGTGAACTTCCTTTGGCAGACATCTTCTCGCTACAGGCGGAGGTTTTGTACTCAGGACAAGGCTTCACTGCGAAAAACCCTGGATTTTTGGGAGCTGACGAAATCGAATACAAATTGGATTACATCAACGTTCCGGTATTGGCCAAAGTTTACCTTTTCAAAGGTTTCAGTTTAGAGGCAGGTCCTCAGTTCGGATTCAAGGTAAATGAGAAAATTGAAGTCGACGGAGAAGAATCTGACGAATTGGATGAAGTTAAAGACTTCGAATTCGCAGTTGCCGGTGGCCTTACTTTTCAGACTGACATGGGATTGTTCGCTTCAGGTCGTTACAACTACGGATTCTCAGATCTGGTATCGGATACTGATACAAGAAACTCCGTTTTCCAGATCAGCATCGGATACAAATTCTAATCTGACGCAAAACACCAAAACACAAAAAAGCAGGCCTCTCGTTACGGGAGGCTTTGTTTTTTGATGCCCTTTCCTTATTTTGACGAAGCAACAAAAAGTACAACATTTCTTAAAATCAATATAATGTCAGGATGATTTGTACGGTCTATTTTTAAGAACCTAAATTATCTCAACATGAAAACGAAAATCTTTTTAGCGCTTGCCTTCTTTATCGGCATGTTCAGCAGCCAGGCCCAATTTCTTAAATTCGGTGTAAAGGCCGGACCGAACTTCGCTAATTTCAGCGGAGGCGTAAGCGGAATCGACTACACGTCGCGCACCAGTTTCCACGCCGGTGCCTTCCTTCAGATCAAACCCGTTGACAATTTTGCGCTTCAGCCGGAAATCCTTTACTCGTCACAGGGAGCGGACGTTGAAGGTGTCGGCGATTTCAAACTCGACTACATTTCCGTTCCTATCATGGCGCGCTTTTTTGTCGTTACCGACCGTTTGAGTATCGATGCCGGGCCTCAGTTCTCATTTCTTGTTGACGATGCCGAACTCGTTTTCGATGAAGTGGCGGGCGATGCCGATTCGGAAAGCTTTGACTTTGCCGTTGCCGGTGGCGTTACGTTGAACGTCGTAGGAGGGCTTTTCGTTTCCGGACGCTATTCCATCGGCCTGACCGAAGCCTCGAAAGAAGCCGAGGTTAAAAACGCGGTTTTCCAGTTGTCGCTCGGATACACGTTCTAAAAATAATAAAGCACACGAAAGCCATCTTCTTCACGGGATGGCTTTTTTATTGGCCCAAATACCTAATTTTACCAATATAGCCCGAAGGGCGAACTGAACTTTAGTTAATACGCACTCATGAAGATCATCATCATAAACGGCCCGAACCTGAATTTGCTGGGAAAGCGGGAACCCGATGTATACGGCCACCACAGCTTCGACGATTATTTCGAGATCCTTCAGGCGCGGTTTCAGGATGTCGATCTCGAGTATTTCCAGAGCAACCTTGAAGGCGAAATCATCAATAAAATTCAGGAAACCGGCTTCTCCTACGACGGAATCGTGCTCAATGCGGCCGCTTATACCCATACTTCCATCGGGATTGGCGATGCCGTTAAGGCGGTTCCGGTTCCGGTCATTGAAGTGCATATTTCCAATACGTTCGCCAGGGAAGAATTCAGGCACCATTCGTTTATCGCGCCAAATGCCAGGGGAATTATACTAGGATTCGGGTTGAAAAGCTACGATCTCGCCATTCAATCCTTTATCGCCGAATGAGGAATCTTTTTACGCTGTTCCTGTTGTTTACCGGATGTGCGGTTTTTTCACAGATCCGCGGTACGATCACTGACGACCAAGGCAATAAGCTGCCGTTCGTCAATATTTATGTCGAAAATACGTACAACAGCACGACCTCGAACGACCAGGGGAAATACGAACTCAATATCAAAAATGCGGGGAAGTACAGCCTGCTTTTCCAGTTTCTGGGTTTCAAGACGCAGCGACGCGAAATTTTGATAGAGACGTTTCCTTTTACGCTCGACGTTTCGATGCCCGAGGAAAGTTTTGCGCTGCAGGAAGTCGTTATCGATCGTAAGGACAATCCGGCGGATCGCATCATCAAAAGCGCCATTGCCAATAAAAAAACGAATTCCGAAAAGACGGCCCGCTACAAAGCCGACTTTTATTCCCGCGGAATTTTCCGGATAAAAGACGCTCCCAAAGCCGTCCTGGGCCAAAAGCTCGATATGTTCGACGAAGTTCTCGATTCGACGAGAAGCGGAATTCTGTATCTGTCGGAAACGGTTTCAAAAGTGGTATATCAGAAGCCGGACAAACTCAAGGAAACGATCCTGGCGTCAAAAGTGAGCGGGAACGACAACGGCTTCAGCTTCAACAACGCGGCATCGGCCAACTTCGATGTTTACGAAAACAACCTGCCGTTTTACATCAATATCGTCTCTCCTATTTCGGATGCTGCCTTCGGATACTACAAATTCCGGCTTGAATCTACGTTCGTCGACGAAAACAACCATCTGATAAACAAAATCAGGGTCACGCCAAAACGCCCTCTCGAACCGGTCGCCGACGGCTATATTTACATCGTCGACGATAGTTATGCGGTTTATGCCTGCGACCTGGCGATAAGCGGACAAAGCATGCAAAACCCGGCCGTGAACCTGCTGACGCTCAAACAAACCTTTACGTTCAATACCCCGAATAACCTTTGGGTGAAGACCGCCCAGACGATCGACCTCAAAGCGGGCCTGCTCGGCATTAACGTCGACGGACGGTTTACGTATGTGTTCAACAATTTCGAGTTTCAGGACAAATTCGAGAAGAATACCTTTTCGCGTGAAGTCCTGACCGTCGTGGAAGGCGCGAACAAAAAAGACGATTCGTTCTGGGAAAGCGTCCGCCCGATCCCGCTGACAGTCGAGGAAACGAACGACTACATCAAAAAAGACGCACTCCAGGTGAAGAAAAAGTCGCGTTCCTATCTCGATTCAATCGATGCAAAATCAAACAGATTCAGGCCGTGGAGCCCGGTTACAGGTTATACGTATAAGAATTCGTTCCGGGAATGGCAAGTGATGTATGATGGTTTGCTAAAAGGTTTCAGCTTCAACACCGTCCAGGGTTATACGTTCCGGACGGGCCTGACCTGGCTTAAAAACCGCGATGAAAAACGGACGTTCACCTCGGCCGGAATCAATTTTACATACGGCTTAGCAGAAGACAAACTGAGGGCAACGGCCAATTTCACGCATCTGTTTAATCGTACGAACGATGCCACGATCCGCGTTTCCGGCGGAAGCATGGCGGCGCAATTCAATCCGGCGAATCCGATCGGGCCGCTCGTCAATACGATAAGCACGCTCTTTTTCACCGACAATTACATGAAACTGTACGAACGCGACTTCATCACCGTCAATTATTCCCAGGAGGTCATAAACGGCATTACGATGACGGCGATGTTCGATTATTCCGCCCGGAAGCCGTTGTGGAACAATGCGCATAATGTGTATGTCGATGAATCGGATGATTTTTACACATCCAATAATCCGCTATTGCCGAAGGATTTCGAGACGCCGGCCATCGTAAAACACAATGTCTTCAAGACCGGCTTGTATGCGCGTATCGTTTTTGCGCAGGAATATTGGACGCGCCCGGACGGAAAGGTCAAGATCGGGAACGATTTGTATCCGACTTTGAACATTGGTTGGGAGAAATGCATCGGAAACCAAAGCCGGTATAGCTTCGACCATATTTTCGGGAGTCTCCGATATGAAAAAACCCTTGGAAACAAAGGCAGTTTCGAGACGATGATCAAGGCCGGAAAGTTTTTGGATGCGGATAACATTTCGTTCGTCGACTATAAGCACTTTAACGGAAACCAGACGCACATCGGCAAAAACGACCGCTATCTCTACGGATTCAACCTGCTGCCCTATTACGACCAAAGCACCCATGACAGCTATCTGGAGATCCACGCCGAGCACAGCGACAAAGGTTTCCTGATGAACAAAATCCCGTTGCTCAACAAGCTGCGATCGACGCTCGTTTTAGGTTACCACAACCTGTGCGTTCCGGAGCGGAATCCGTATCACGAGTTTTCGGTAGGCCTGGACAATCTGGGAATCGGGAAATTCCGCCTGATCCGCATCGATTATTTCCGGTCATACCAACACGGATTTGCGGGAGACGGCATTATCTTCGGACTGAAATTCCTTAACTTGTTCGAATAGAACGCTCAACATCCTACAAATGAAAAAAATCATGGCAGTTTTGGCCTTTCTGGCTTTTCAGCACTACGCTTACAGCCAGGTCGTCGATATCGTATCGGACCTCGATCTCCCAACCGACCTTGCCTTCGACGGCAACATCCTGTATTTCTCTGATCAGGGTTCGGGACAGATCGCCAGATTCGACACGGGTACGCCATCGGCCGAGCCGGAGATCGTGATCTCAAATATCGGGAAACCTACATCCATCACGCTGTATGGCGGATATCTGTATTACAGTGACTATCAGTCTTCGCAACTGATGCGGATCGCTTTGGACGACCCAAATCCCGTCGCCGAAATCGTCGCGGAATTCACCACGCCCGTTTCGTTCATGAACGTAAAAGGCCACGAGCTGTATTTTACCAGAGGCGATGTGAGCAAAATCCTGAAGATGGACCTCGAGATTGGAGCATCCTCCATAACCGATATCTGGACAGGCACTAACCAGCATATTACGGGTCTCGCTTTCCACAATGAAACTTTATACTTCGGGAGCTATTTCACGGGCTCGATCTATCGGATGGACATATCAAACCCAAATACGGTCCCGGTCGTCGCTTATTCCGGGTTTAACGGCGTCAACGGTATCACGGTAACCGGAGACGAGTTATTCGGGTGCGCGTCGGAAACCAATCGCATCGTAAAGGTGAACCTTTTGCAGTTTGGCAGTCCGGCGGTAGAAGTTGTCTCCGGGCTCAGCCGTCCGATAGCCGTCGCTTTTCACGAAAACGAAACCTATTTTACGCAGATCTGGGGCGGAAAAGTATCGAAGTTGGGTGGATTTTTATCGGCCGGCCAACCCGTCATTTCATCCATCGCCTTATTTCCGAACCCGGCCACAGATCGCCTGCAAATCGCGGGAATCGCCTCTTCGCAACACTGCCAGGTTTACAATGCCGTCGGGCAAACGATACTCTCCGGAAATATTTCGGAAGCAGACGCGCTTTCGGTGACCTCGCTCCCGGTCGGCACCTATTCGATCCGTCTCGAGGATGGACGGGCATCGAATTTTGTGAAAAAATGATAATTTAAATAAAGCGACATGACAGATTTCAAACCACAAAACTACAATTCGCTTTCGCCATACATCATGGTCGAAGGCGCTCAGGAATTTTCT